>Ga0302325_10008572_pt1 | contig 22459 bp, 15 predicted proteins | sample Palsa_T0_2_FD_201948 | JGI IMG/M metagenome (GOLD analysis project Ga0302325, IMG submission 201948) | Peat permafrost microbial communities from Stordalen Mire near Abisko, Sweden - Palsa_T0_2 | ecosystem: Environmental > Terrestrial > Soil > Palsa > Peat permafrost | place: Sweden: Abisko...
AAAATAGATTATTTGGAAAGTTTCTTATGCTCTTTCCTGTCTTTTTGGTGGGTCTATGCGGCTCCTATGGGGAAGAATCGCATAGTCTTTGGCGTCAGTAATTCTGAAGTCACCCTTGCACTGGACAGCGACAGCGCAACCGCGACAAAAGAAAAGCGCGAATTTAGCGGTCTCAAGGATTCTGCGTCGTCATTGAAAGAAACAATTTCTGGATTTCTTGGTGTAGTCGCCGCAATCTCTTATCTGGGCATTGGCGTGGTGCAGATGGTAGCAGTGATTGACTTTTTCCGTGATTATTGGGGATGGTGGCTTATCCCTAGCCTCTTTGTTTCATCTATCGTCGCATATATGCCGATTATTGGGGCAGTTGCCGGAATTATGGCCGCGACGAAGATTTGGGGTTGGTCTCTATTGGCGTCGGTTGCGTTATTTTGCTTTCCGCTGGTAATCATGGTTTTGATTGTAATGGTTGCAGGTATCTCGGTAGCGGCCAGCGCATTATTTGGCCAACGGGGCAAGGTTTATCGTTAATGCCATCGCAGCCATTTAACCACTTACGAGCAATTAGATGCTTTGCTTTGCTATTGTTTCTACCAGTGTTGGCCTTCGCCCAGATCGCGACCGAGGAAGCCTTTTCCCCGAGCCAAGGATCGACGGCGCTGATTGTCCGCACCATCGGTGAAGCACATCAATCTATCCGCGTTGCCGCCTATACCTTCACCTCGCACACGATAGCCGAAGCCTTGGCCAATGCTCACAAGCGCGGCGTAAATGTACGAGTGGTGCTAAATAAAAGTCAGCGCACAAACCGCAGCAGCGTGGCCGGGTGGTTAGGTGACACCGGCATCCCGGTACGCTTCAACGGCCGCTACGCCATCATGCACGACAAATTTTTGATCATCGACGATATAACCTTGGAAACCGGCTCCTTCAATTTCACGAAGGCGGCGGAAACCCGGAATGCTGAAAATGTAATTGTGATTCATGACGATCCCAATGCGGTTGCCAACTTTACGCAGCAATGGGAAAAATTATGGCGGGAGGCTGAATAACATGAATGAGCAAAGAGGGCATTCATGCTCTGATAAGGCAGCTTTCGGAGCAAGCGGAGAAAAAGTCGCGAATCCATGCGAATAGCGAGGGGTATAAAACGGGGTATCCTTCTTTTTAGAAACGCACATTATGGTTATATTGCTCTAGCTTAGCAAGAAGCGGTGATTCATGTATCACCCACCAATTTTATTGTTATATTTCAATAAATTATAAGCATTATTGCAGGGTCGGATAAGGCGTTTTTCTCACAAAAAATGGCTCCAACTTCAAAGTTCAATGTGGTTCTTGTATCACCCACCAATTATATTGGCCGTCCGTTCAGCAAACCAACTCCAGATTTAGACTCACAGCTAACTTCATGGTAATGTGACCCTGTTGACATCCGAGGCGAATTATTGACATCCATGCCGATTTAGGGGTATAATTTGTAATAGATACCCCTTTACGATAGTGAGATACCCCTAATGGCTTTAACGGATGTCAAGGTGCGGAACGCGAAGCCTCAAGCCAAGCCCTACAAAATAAGCGACGGCGAAGGAATGTTCCTCTTGGTTACCCCGTCCGGTAGCAAATACTGGAGATTTAAATACTACTTCGGGGGAAAGGAAAAGCTGCTGGCATTGGGGGTCTATCCCGATGTGAGCTTGACCGACGCCCGCGAGCGCCGTATTCAGGCGCGAAAGGCTGTGGCGGCAGGAAGCGACCCTAGTGAAGTTAAAAGGGAGGCAAAGCGGGTAGCCCGGCTTACGGGTGAAAACAGCTTCGAGGCTATCGCCCGTGAGTGGTACGAGAAGCGAGAGCATGCTTGGGTGAGTAGCTATTCCAACAAAATAATGGCGCGGCTGGAGAACTATGTTTTTCCGAAGCTTGGCACAAGGCCGATTGCTTCGATTACCGCGCCAGAGGTTCTGTCCATGCTTCGTGTAGTAGAAAACAAGGGCACATTGGAAACGGCACACATTATCAAGCAGATGTGCGGGCAGATTTTCATGTATGCCATTGCAACCGGGCGCGCTGAGCGCAATCCGGTGCCTGATCTGCGTGGAGCATTGAAAACACCCGTGAGAAAGCACCATGCCTACCTAAAAGCTGGTGATCTTCCAGAATTCCTGCAAGCGCTGAAGGGCTTTCGTGCCAATGCTGTTACGAGTTTGGCGATTCGCTTTTTGATGCTTACTTTCGTTCGGACAATCGAGTTGCGCGGAGCACGGTGGACAGAGTTTGACCTGGATAAAGGTGAATGGCGGATTCCTGCGGAGCGCATGAAAATGCGTGACCCACACATCGTGCCGTTGTCTCGTCAGGCAATCGAGGTGTTGCGGGAATTAAAGACACATACGGGCTACTGGCAGTTTGTTTTCCCGAATCCTCACAGGCCCACCACCTATATGAGCGAGAATGCGATTATCTACGCTTTGCATCGAATGGGGTATCAATCCAAGGCGACGGGACATGGGTTTCGGGCCACTGCCAGCACCATTCTTAACGAGAATGGCTTTCCGCCTGATGTGATCGAACGCCAGCTTGCACACGCTGAGCGCAACAAGGTTCGCGCTGCCTACAATCATGCACAATACCTACCGGAACGCTGCAAGATGATGCAGTGGTGGGGGGATTATTTGGATGGCATAACCAAGAAGAAATGAGCGATCCACGTAAATCTATGGAATATTGTAATTGCGTGGAGTCATTACCACGGATCATCCGAACATTTATGATCGAGTAATATATCCCTTATAACGGATGCGGAACTTACAGTGAAATTTTGATTCTTTTGCTTTAGCTTATCACCAAAACTGGCATCTATATTATCAGTTAACCTTAGCCTTTCCGCTTTTGTGATAATCAAGTGACTCGCATGATCGTGTGAATCGGGCTTTAGATCGATTAATGTCGCAGCCACTACACCCGAAGCTTCAAATAATGCTTTGTCAATAAATTCCAAGCTGGCTCTCATCTTGGGCATGTCGACAGCCATTGCTTGATAGTCAACACCGTGCTTAGGCCCGACAGCAAAAGCCGAACATATATCCCCGTAATCTTCGTAGATGGCACTTTTCTGCTTATAGAATGTCGTTATGCTTCCAATGAGGAATTCAAAGGGCGAATTAAGATGCATGCCTCTTAGAATTGCGATTTCTGATTGGAGTTCGAGCTGGAAACTAGCGCTGCTCTTTATGCAAGCATTCCACTGTTGCCCCGCGTCCTTTGAGTCTTCTTGCCAAGCTGCGCGAATATGCTCGATGGCCTCTAGCTCCCGAATGTATTCCGTTACAAATTGCAGGTGAGGGGTTTCTTCCTGAGACGTTTCTTGCGCGTTAACATGGGACGCCAACGCGCCGAAAGAGAAGATGGCTATTAGGAGGACGAGCATTTTCATAAACGACATCGACGGTGATTTATGAGTTAACTAATCTATTGCTACCAGAGCCAAGTTTCTTTGTCTTATAATACTTGAAGTTAAATAGGACGGCTGTAGCCTAAGCTTTAAGCAACTGATTTTCCGAAAAGATGATGTGTGGAGGGTTAGCGAGTGATAGAAGTATTACGGATTGCGCTTCCAAAAGACCGACTCAAAGCCATTCCAAAAGATGAGCGCGCTCTTTTTCTGTTGTTGGGGCACGCGGCGAATCAAATCAATCTTCTATCTAAGCTGGTTATATTCTCGACAAATAAAACACCAGTCGGGCAGCCTGAACAAGACTTATCTGGTGCCCAATCACAAATACTAGCTCGCATTCTCATCGGAATGTTAGCTGAAACCTGGGAGTTGATTCGGACGCAATTTCTGAGTAGTCCGCTAGGCAAGGAATACTCGTCGAAACTTGATCAAGTCGGGCAACTCGCCTTGACAAATCTTAAAAGGAATTTTGGAGTCTCAAGCTTATTAAGTAAACTCCGCAATAACCATATATTTCATCATCCGTCTGTTAATGATATGGAGGCTGCGTATCAAGTTGCTGCCAATGATACTCAATGGGAAAATGACTGGAATTGGTTCTTTTCTGTTTCAAATTACAACTCATTCTTCTTTATAAGTGATGTTGTATTCATGCATGCTTTGTTAATCGCGGCGGGAGAAACAGACCTAATCGCCGCACATGCAAAGATTATGAAAGAAGTAAGGGAGGTGGCAGAGAATATGATCCATTTTCTCATGGCGTTGACCGCCGCTTTTTGGCGGAAGCACTTCGGTGGGGAAATGACTGGCGAAAAGGTGGCAGAAATCGTCGATGCGCCCGGAGTTTTCGACGTTTGGCTTCCGTTCTTCGTTGAGATACCTAGTGATGATTCAACCCCGTAAGGGGAAGTTGTCACTCCCGGTCGGGCTCTTGCGCTTCCCGTTCCGGCGTGGGACCTGGCGGTTCGATGCTCGGGCTGCGCTTGGCCTGCATTTCCTGGTCGTACTGGTCCCGCACGGCGTCTTTCACCGTATCCATGCTCTGCTCCTGGGTGAGATGGCGCTGCGCCAATGCAGCGCGATACCGCACGCTGAATTCGTGCAGGGCGAGTTGGTCTTTTTGGGAAATCTCGGCCATATCAGGAAACGAGCGATTTGGCCTCTTCGAGGCATCGCCCGATTTTCATACGGGCGTTATCGTAGCTCATGTTGTGCTCCTCGGCAATCTCGGCGTAGTCCAGGCCGATGACGTAATGCCGCCAAAGCAGGTCGGAGCATTCCGGCTTGGCGGCGGTCAGCAATTTGATGGCGTAATCGAGATCGTGCCGGACGGCGGGGGACATCGGCGCGTTCTGCGCCGACAATTCCATCATCTTCCAAAGTTCCTCCGGCGGGACGGGCTGCAAACGATCGGCGTATTTGCTTCGGAACTGGTCGCTCAATTTGTTTCGGGCGATGCGGTAGCACCACGCCCAAAACTCTTTCGCGGTGTCGCCCTTGAATTTCTTCAAGCTGGTGGCAACTGCTTTCAGGACTTCCTGCAAGGCGTCCTTGGCGGCTTCATGGGAAACGCTGCTGAACACGAAAACGCGCAAATCCGGCTCGATCTGGCGGAAGATTTCTTCCGCGAGTCGCAGCCGTTCCGCAAGGCCCGCCGTGAGGCGGTAGGTGCGGACCGTTTTGATGAGGTCGTCCATGGGTGGGGCGACAGTGTAGAGTTCGGCATTCGCCGGTCGCAAACGATTTTCGGGAAATCGTTTGTTCGGTTTCGGGCGGGGTGGCGACTGGTGGAGCGTATGAAAGACGATCAGCATCGGTTCCTGTCGCTGCTCGGGCAATTGCCCGTCCGCCTCAACGCGGAGCAAGCCAGTTGGGTGCTCAATTGCCAGACGCATGACATTCCGGCTCTGATGGCGGCACGGCTGCTCAAGCCGCTGGGCAATCCCGCGCAGAACAGCATCAAGTTCTTTGCGACTGCCGATGTGCTGGAACTCGCCAAAGATCGCTCCTGGCTGGTGAAGCTCACGAACACGATCAACCAGCATTGGCAGAAGAAAAACGCCCGGCAGGCACGGCATGGCGCTTTTGACGGGGAGCCGGTTGTGCTCGCGGCGTAGCGGTCCTGAGATTTCACGAGAGCTAAAGCCGGTCTGCGGATCACGCAGACCGGCTTTTTCATTTGCGGGGGTGCATTCAGTTCTCACCGCTGGCGTTCGCCTCGGCTCCAGCCCATGTGTTGCGTTCGTCGATGGGCGGGCACACCACCATAGCGCCCCTGGCGTAGGCGTCGTGAACGGCTTTGGAATTGTGGCCCAAGGCTGCTTGCGCCCAGCGCTGCGGGATGCCAACCACCTTGGCCCGCTCCGCCCATGAATAGCGGTAGCTATGAAGAGAGATGCCTTCGACCTTCAGCCGCTTGCACAGTTTCCAGAAGAAGCAGGCGCGTATGCGGTCATCCATCGTCGAGATGTAGGGAAAGAGCGGGCCGGTCTTGGGCAACTCCTGCAAGACTGCCTCAAGACCCTTGCCAATCACGAGACACGCGGGCGGCAAACTGCGCCCCTCCAGTTTGCTGCGATTGTAGGAGAGCACGCGGTTCGTCCAATCAACATTCTTGTCGGTGAGGTTTGCGCCGTCGGTCTGGCTCGCGCCCGTAAACCACAGCAATCGAAGATACAGCCGCCATTCGGCGTTGCCGATTGCGGCGAGCAACGTCTCATGTTCCGCCGCCGTGATGGCGCGGCGGAGCTTCTTCTTCATCTTCGGCCAGCGCTTGCGCGGCAGGATCGGCGAGGGTATCCACCCCATGCCGAGCGCGTCGTTGTGCAAGGTTTGCAGAAACGCCAGCGTGGAATTGCTGCCTATGCTGAGCGCGTGGAAAAAATCGTCGGCGGTGGTTTCGACGAGTTTTTTGTCCCGCAAGAACTGCATCGGTCGGGTGCGGACTACCCGCTCGTGCCGCATCCGCGTCGGGGCTTTGCCGCGCTCGCAGAACATCTGCATCACGTCCGCCCAGGTGCGGGTGATGAGCTTGGGGTCTTGCGCGGCGAGGTAGGTTTTCGCCAGGACCAGATTCATGAGCGGCTGACTCACCGCTTCGTTTTTGGCCCGGATGATTTTTTCCGCTTCGCCTTCGTCCCGTGTCCGCAGGCTTTTCTGCTGGCCGCTGGTTCGGTCTTCACAATAGAAGACTTCTCCGCGTCGGAACATCGTGTATCGGTTTTGCATGCGTGTCTTTCAATGTAAGGACACGACGTAAAATCCGTTAATGAGCAGTGGCCGCGTATTGCCGAATGGTGCGGGAGTTCTGAGAAATCCCGCGCGGCATTCAGTTTTACTGACAGATTCACTGACAATTGATGGATTTTCCCACCCTCTTGAAACCCTAACAGCCTCAGTTGTAGAGACTTGGGAAATGGCGGAAGGGGTGGGATTCGAACCCACGGTGCCTTTTACAGCACGCTCGATTTCGAGTCGAGTGCCTTAGACCGGACTCAGCCACCCTTCCGTTTCGGTGTGAGCGGCCGACGGTAGCCGGGGTCATGAAAGTGCGCCAGCGGATTCTTGCCGGCTGCACAAGCGCCTCGCCAGGAAGCTTTCGCACATCGACATCGGCCACGGCTACGACGCACGACGCCTGAATTCCCGTGAACCCTTTCCCGCTGGACACCGCACGCACGGTGTCTTCGCAGACTAGGTGATTTCCCGCATCGATTTTTAGGGATTCTACCTATTCCCACCTCGCTCGAATTCCCGAATGATCCGGGCGTTCTGTCTGGCAACCGAATTGGAGAATATCAGTGAATCCGACTTCTGAAGCATCTGCGTCGTCGACTGATTCGGGGGAGAACCCAATCCGACAGCGCCCATCATGAAAAAGTCAATCTCATCGATCCATCTGCAGAGCCGCGCCGGCATTTTCCGGGGCCTCCTGTTCGTCGTGGCACTCGCCGTGCCGGCCGTGGCCGGAACAGGGCCCGCGGGCGAGGGGCAGCCATGCCCCGTGGAAATACAAAAGTCGTCCTCGCGCACCAACGATCCGCGCGTAGCGGCCGCCAGTCTCCGGGAGGCGGTCTCGGCGCTCGACCGCATCCGCGCGAAGGTCGAGGAATGGGGAGTGGTGACGATCTCCGAGCCCGTGGCGGTGCTCGACGACACTGCCTTTTACGTTCCCTCGAACATCGTAGCGCCGGAGGATCTCTACAAGCAGGCGACCACCGAAGTGGAAGCGAGCAGCTATCAACTCAACCAGACCGGCTTTAGCAATGAGGCGACCGGAAATTTCAGCCCCCTGATCTCCATGCCCGGTGCTCCGAACGCGGCGCCAGGCAGCGGGACCGTCGTCACCACCAAGCCGGGCGCGACGGTGACGCAGACCACCAATACCACCTCGAAGTCCCCGTCGGCGCCCGCGCCGACGGCGGATGCTGCTTCCATACCTGGAATACCAGCGCCCGCAGCTGGAGCACCGGCCGACCAGAGCGGCACCAATTCCGCGCAGTCCTCGCAGACGCTCGCGCTCTTGCCGGACGTGGCTACCCAACTCGGCTCACTTCCACAGGCTTTCGGCATCGTGCCAAATGCGGCCGCGCCAACCAAAGGTGCGACCGAGGCGCTGCGCGAAGCGGAGGACAACACCATCCGGCAAAAGATTTATACGCAAATGTCCTATCCCAAGACCATTCCAGGTCACGCCGAGGTCATCTTCGCGATCGTCCAGGTGAGCTGCAACCCCGGCTGGCGGACAAAGGAGCACTACACCGCCGACTGCTCAGCAAACGTGGAATATTACGACCTGTGCAATAAGCAGCATCTCTCGCGCGGAGAGATGCGGGCGCCGACGGTCTTTTCCGTGCTTCCGCTGGTGGATGCGCAGACGGTCGAGATGGCGAACAGCCAGCGCCAGATCACGCAATTGGCTGTTCAGCTCGGCGCATCCCTGCCTGCCCACGGGGTGAAAGTCAACGTCAACGATCTCATGAAATTTGTCCGGCATTACGCCAAGGACATGCGCACCGTAACGCCGATTCCCGTGGTAAACTCATACTCCTCGGGCAGCACCTTCGGCTTCCGCTTTTCCCCCTCCTTTCAGGCCGAGCGCGACCCGGCGGCGAAGAATAGCGGCGCCGCCAACGTTCTTTTGCCAACCACCTTCCCGGCGCTGATTACCGTGGTGATGCACTATCAGGACCTCGAATATGCCCAGCAGACTTTAGGCGCGCAACAAATGGGGCTGCTCACCCACGTCTCGACGCGCTGGTATCTCAAGGACCGGCGCCCGCTCTGGCAGCTTCCGATGTGGCTCGTCACGCCCATGCGGCGGGACACTTCGGCGATGGAGGTGAATGCTGCCGGTGATGTGCAGACGGTCTATAACGCAAAGCGAATATATTATAAGAACTCGAAACCTGACCAGTCGGACGATCAGAACGAGTCCGATCTCAAATGGAGTTCGCGCTACGACGAAATGCGCCGGGAAATCCTGGCGCTCGAGGCGAAGGGAGTCGGCCGGGACTGGCCCATCCCCCTGCCAAACTGGACGGCAGGCCAGCGGCTCTTTGACCCGGATGCCGTCAATGCGCAGAAGAAGGCGAACCAGGCCATGCAGGACAAGGAAGACGCAGCCCGAAGTGCTCGCGAGAGCAAAGGCGCGGCCACACCTGCGCCGTCGAAGGCGAAGGCCCCGGCTCTCAGTGTAAGCCCAACGGATGCCACCCTCGACCCGGCCGGCGGCGACCTCACGCTCATCGTCTCGGGCAATGGTGTGGACCAAACGGAGAAGGCGACCCTCGGAGCCATCGAGTCCACGGCGGTCACCGCGAATGCCGGCTCGGAATTGGTCGTCTTCAAAGTGGCCGCCTTTGGCGACGGAGACAAGCTGAGCCTGGCGCTGGAAGACAAAGATGGTAAACAGATCGCCACCGCCCCCGCCAGCGTGACCCTCCACAAAAAAAAGCCGGATAGCACCCCCACGCCGGCGGGGGCCACGCCCAAACCTCCGGCGGGCTCACCCAAGCCCGCGGGCGGCGCGAAGGGAAAAAAGCCTGTCTCGAAACAAGATGGCGATGACCAAAGCGGCAGCACCTCCACCTCTTCCGCGGGATCGGACGATGCGCGCGACGCCCACCCCTCCTTCAACGAACGCTTCGCCATCCTGCCCGATCAAGGTCTGGCGGCGAACGGGTTTTTCAACGCGCCGGCGGCGGAATTGCCTTTTGCCGGCGCGCTGTCCACGCTCCTGGGCGCCAGACGCCCCAGTCTGCCCACGAAAGAGCACCCCCCAGCAAGCGCCGAGAATCCCTTGCTTCCGCCTCTTCCGGAACCCTGACCGATGCCGACCCCTGGTTGCGGCTTTGCCGCTCTGCGGCTCTCTCTGACTTCCGCGCGCCGTTTGCCTTGAGAGGCATTCGGTCGTATTTGGTTGCCGGCTTCGCCCCCGCCGCGGAGCGTCGACATATATTTTGCCAAATAAACCGCCGCAGGACTGATTGTATACAATCAGAATGCCTCTGCCTCCTCCGTCCCAGCGCCCGCCCACCCGCCCCAACCTCGCCGAAACCGTCGCCGCCCGGCTTCGGCGCGATATTATTTCCGGGGAACTCTCGCCCGGCGCCGCGGTGGCGGAGATTCCCACGGCGGAGCGATTGGGTGTCAGCCGCGTCCCGGTGCGAGAGGCCCTGCTGGTCCTCGAACAGGAAGGCCTGCTCGTCTTTGGCCCGCGCGGTCGCGCCTGCGTACGATCGCTTTCGCCCGGCGATCACCTCGAAATCTACCATGCCCGCCTTCCCTTGGAAAAGGCCGCGGCCAAGCTGGCCGCGGAACGGCGCGCCGAGGACGATCTTGCTGCGATGGAGGCCAACCTCGCCGCTCTCCGACGGGCGCGCACACTGGCGGAAGTGAGCTTGATCGATCTGGATTTCCACGAACTCGTCTTCCGCGCGGCTCGCTCCCCCTGGCTCTTTCGATTCTGGGAATTGCTCCGTGGCGAACTGGCCCTCTGGCTGGCCCGCCTGCACCGCGAAGAACACTCCGTCACGCAGCGCGTCCGCGAGAGCACCGCCGATACCCACGCGGAATACATGGCCCTGTTGCGCGCGCGCAACGCCGCCGCGGCCGAGCGCCACATCGAAACGCATATCCGTTCCTGGCTCGAATGGATGCCCATGGAAACCGCCGAAGAATCCTCCGCCGGCAGCGCCTCTCAAGCCGCCGGCCGCAAATGAAAACCGCGACATCCGAAAAGGCCACGGCTGGCTCCCGCACGGAGCATGCGCGTGTGTGCGCCTCGGGTAGAGTAAGTGTCTTCCCTGACCCTTTGTCGCGATCCGCGATCATCCGTTGGACCGTCAAATGGTCCTGCCGAGCACTCCTCGCGCTCGCCGGATTGTGTCTCGTCACCACGACCAACGCAGACGACCAGCCGGTCCTCGCCGCGACGAATTCCACCGTCGATGGCACTGCCCCCCGCGCAATCTCCCAAACAAGCCCGGATGCCGAGTTCTTTGAAACCCAGATCCGGCCAATCCTCGCGACCCAATGCACGAAATGCCACGGCACCGACAAACAGAAGGGCGGCTTGCGCCTGGATTCACGCGCGGCCTTGCTGCAAGGCGGCGATTCCGGCCCGGCGATCCTCCCGGGCGACCCGGAAAAAAGCCTCCTCATCGCGGCGGTCCGCCAGGTCGGCGATGTCTCCATGCCGCCGAAGTCGCGGCTGAAGGACAGCGAGATCAACGCGATCACACGCTGGATTCAGCAGGGCGCACCATGGCCGGATTCACCCACGCCGCCAGCCAAACCTGTGGCCACCACCGCACCGTCCGCGCCCCCCAAAGCGCCACCCCAATGGTGGGCCTTTCAACCAGTACGCCCGGTCGCGCCACCTACCGTAAACGCCGCCGGCAATATTCGGAACCCGATCGACCGTTTCCTGCAACACGACTTCGAAGCCCACGATGTCACGCCACTCGGTCCGGCGACGAGACGCTCCCTCCTGCGCCGCGCGACCTTCGATCTTATCGGCTTGCCTCCCAGTCCGGAAGAAATCGCGTCCTTTCTCGCCGATAACTCACCCGATGCCTTTAACCGCGTGGTCGAACGGCTGCTCGCGTCGCCCCAATACGGCGAACGCTGGGCCAGACGCTGGCTCGATGTCGCTCGTTACACCGATTATCTCAACTCCAACCAGCCGTCGCCGCAGGAATATGCCGAAGCGTACCGCTACCGCGATTGGGTCGTGTCGTCATTCAACCGGGACCTGCCGTACGACCAGTTTGTCGCCGCCCAAATCGCCGGCGATCTCATGCCCGGGATGCCCCTTGCCTCCACCGGCGCCCTCGCCATCGGCGTCTACGACAACGCGGATTCCGATAAGAACAAAATCGTCAGCGACGTCGTGGCCGATCAGATCGACTTTATCAGCAAGGCTTTCCTGGGGGTGACCCTCGCCTGCGCCCGCTGCCACGACCATAAATTCGATCCGATTTCGCAGCGCGACTACTACGCCCTCGCCGGAATCTTTTATAGCTCACGCGTGATCTCAGATCTCGGACGTCCGGGACTCGCCGTGGACTTTCTGCGACCGGCCCTCGAAGGCGAGGAGTACCAGTCTCGCTACGCCGGCCTCACCACCAACCTCAAGACCGTCACCGCGCAACTCAAGAAGGTCGAGGAATCCGCGGGAATCGCCGTGGCGGGCGCACCAGTGGGGACTTCGTCGTCCGCCGCACCGGCCCCGGAGCCGGCTGCGCCGCCCCTGTCGCCGGCCGATCAGGAGAAGATGGCGCAACGACGGCAACAGCTCACCATCCAGCGCGACGAACTCCAGCACCAACTCGACGCCATTCCGCAACCCACCTACGTCATGGGCATCGCCGAGGGAGGTGTCGGGGGCAGCCTCTTCCCCGGCACGCAGGACGTTCCCGTCCACATTCGCGGCAGCTACTCCCACCTCGGTGCGGTTGTGCCTCGTGGTTTTCCGCACGTGCTCGCGGGGGAGAATCAGCCGTCCATCACCCACGGAAGCGGCCGCCTCGAGCTGGCGCACTGGCTCGCCTCCTCCGGTAATCCGCTCACCGCCCGCGTCATGGTCAATCGCATCTGGCAAGGCCACTTCGGGGAAGGCTTGGTGCGCACCGCGAATAATTTTGGCAAGCTCGGGGAGCCGCCGTCAAACGCCGCGCTGCTCGATTGGCTCGCCGCTGAATTTATCCAATCGGGCTGGTCGATGAAAGCCATGCACCGGCTCATCATGGAGAGCGCCGCCTATCAGCGCGCCGCGTGGCAGCCAGGGATGGATGACGCCGTGCGCGAAAAAGACCCCGAGAACCGGCTGCTCACCCGGTTCCCCACCCGGCGCCTCCAGGCCGAGGAAATCCGCGATGCGATGCTCGCCGCCGCCGGTGACCTCGATCTGACCCCCGGCGGGCCCGCCACCGCCGACTTCCAGTCGCCCCGGCGATCCATCTACGTCGGCACGGCGCGGAAGAATCGGAGCAGTTTTACCATGATCTTCGACGCCGCCGATCCCGAGCTTTGCGTCGAGAAACGCGACGTCTCCACGGTCGCCCCACAGGCCCTTTTCTTCCTCAACAGCCCATTCGCCCAAGCGCAAGCCGCGACCCTCGCCACACGCCTCCTCAACGATACCGGCGACAGCGGCGACATCAGCGACGACGACGCACGAATCGACCGCGCCTACGAGATCCTCTACGGTCGGCCCGCCGATGCGCGGGAACGCCGGATCGGCCGGGATTTCCTCGGCCGCCACGGTGGGCCAGCCAACGCCGCCGCGTGGACCGACTACGCGCATCTTCTCCTCTGCGCGAACGAGTTTGTCACCCTCGACTGAAGATGAATCCCTCCATACTTTCCCGCCGCGCCTTCCTTGGCCGCGCGGGCGCTGGCTTTGGCGCCGTCGCCCTCCAGGCCTTGCTCGCCGACCACGCCGGCGCCACACCCGCGACCGCCGCCAACCCACTCCTGCCCCGCGCTCCACATTTTCCGGCGCGCGCCAAGCGTTGCGTCTTCCTTTACATGCCGGGCGGCCCGTCGCACGTCGACCTCTACGACCCAAAACCCCGCCTGACGACAGAACACGGCCAGCCCCTCCCTTTTGCCAAACCGGGCCTGGAACACACCAAAACCGGAAACCTGTACGGTTCACCCTGGCAATTCTCCCAGCACGGTCAAAGCGGACTGCCGTTCAGCGAGTTGCTCCCAAACATCGCGCAGTGCGCCGACGAGCTTTGCGTGATTCGTTCGATGGTCGCCGATAACATCAACCATACCGGCGCAAACTATCAAATGTGCTTCGGCGACCAGGCCTTCTCCCGGCCCAGTATCGGCTCTTGGGTCACTTATGGTCTGGGCACCGAAAACCAGAACTTACCCGGCTTTGTCGTCATTGCCCCGCAACCTGCGCCAGGCGGAGCCTCGCTCTGGAGCAGCAGCTTTTTGCCCGCCGTCTACCAGGGCACCTGGGTCAACAATTTCAAACAACCCGTAGCCAATCTCGCCGACCCGCTCGCCGATCCCGCCCGGCAGGAGGACAAACTCGCGACCTTGCGCCTTCTCAACGAGCGCCACGCCGCGACCCATCCCGATGAAGCCATGCTCGAAGCACGCATTGCCAGCTTCGAACTCGCGTTTCGCATGCAGATGGAAGCGCCCGAGGCCTTCGACCTGAACCGCGAGACCGCGGCCACCCGCGCCCTTTACGGCCTGGACAACCCGGTCACTGAAGGCTTTGGCAAACAATGCCTCCTGGCGCGCCGTCTCCTGGAACGGGGCGTCCGTTTCGTCCACGTCTTCGACACCTCCGGCGAGGTGCACAATCGCTGGGACAACCACAATAACTTGCCCAAAACTCTTGCCGCCGCCTGCGCCGGCACCGACAAACCCGTCGCCGGTTTCCTGCGGGACCTGCGAGCGCGCGGCTTACTCGACGACACTCTCGTCGTTTGGGGCGGCGAATTCGGACGCACCCCCACCGCCCAGGGCGCCGACGGACGCGAGCATCATCCCTTCGGCTTTACCATGTGGATGGCGGGCGGTGGCGTCAAAGGCGGCTATACCCACGGCGAAACCGACGAGTACGGCTGGTTCGCCGTCCGCGACAAAGTCCACGTTCACGACTTGCACGCTACCATCCTCCATCTCCTCGGCCTCGATCACAAACGCCTTACCTACCGCGCCAGCGGCCGTGACTATCGCCTCACCGACGTCTACGGCAACGTCGTCGAATCCATCATCGTCTGAGGCGGTGGGGTCACCCGGGGCGTTCATACTCTTACTCTTAATCTCACCCCCAATTGAACCCATGCCTCTCACTCTCCTAAATCGCCGCCGTTTTCTCCGGGCTGCCGGAACCGTCCTGGCGCTTCCCGCACTGGAATCGCTCGGCTTCCGTCGTTTCGCTTCCGCAGCCAGTCCCACCGCAGCACGCCCGAAACGCGTGGTTTTCCTCGGCTTCGGCTGGGGCGTGACGGAGGACACGTGGATGCCCAACACCAAAGTGACCGGCCCGGATTACGTCCTTCCCCCGGGACTGGTGCCACTCGCGCCGCATCAGTCCGACTTCACCATCGTGCAGGGTCTCGCCAACAGATTTGCCAACGAGGCGCACTGGGGCAGCACCTTTTGGCTCACGGGCGCGAATCGCTACGCCGAGCCAGGGCAGAGTTTTCACAACAGTGTCTCTGCCGACCAGGTCGCCGCCGGTCGCTTCGGCCAGGACACTCGCTTCACGTCGATCCAATTGAGCTGTCCCGATGGCGTGGCCAACGGCCACGGACCGGGACTTTCGCTGGCCTGGGATGCGCGTGGGAAGCCGCTCGCCGGCATGGACAATCCGGTCCTCGCGTATCATCGGCTCTTTTCCAGTGAAACCGTGCCGCTCGCCCAAAGACAGGCCATGCTCGCGGAAAAGCGCAGTGTGCTGGACGCCGTGCTGACCGACGCCAAGGACGTGCAGCGCGGCCTCAACAAGACCGACACCGACAAGCTCGACGAGTATTTCCAGGGTGTCCGTGACATCGAAACACGCCTCTCGAAGGATGAGAAATGGCTGGCCGTCCCCAAACCGCAGACTGCCGTTGCGGAGCCGAAACCCGGGCTGGCCGGACGCGACGAGATCAAACTTATGTACGATCTTATCGTCGCCGCGCTCCAGAGCGATACGACGCGTGTGATCACTTACCGGCAACCGGTGGCGTCGCTGCTCACCAGTCTGGGCATCAAGCTCGCCGCGCACGACATGACCCACTACACCACCCCGGATCGGCTCGAGGCTTCGCGCAGCCGCGACCTCGCGCAGAGCGAGTTGCTTGCCGGATTGCTCGTCAAACTCAAGGCGGCGAAGGAACCCGACGGCAGTTCGCTGCTCGATCACACGGTGGTGGCCTACGGCAGTAACATCCGCACCGTCCATTATCTGGATAACTGTCCCATGATTTTCGCCGGCGGAGGCGCGGGCTTGAAACTTGGCCAGCATCTCCTGCTGCCGCACAACACGCCGCTGTGCAACGCCTGGCTCACCCTGCTGCAAGGGCTTGGCGTCGAGATGGAGCGCCACGGCGACAGCACCGGAATCGTCAAGGAATTGCTGGCGTGACCATCCGCGGATTGGTCACATTGACCCTGCTGGGCACGGCTCTGGCCCGGGCGGCTGAGCCGGCGCGTTTTGCTGAAGCACAGCGCGCGTTCTTCAAGGATTATTGCGTCGAGTGCCATGGCCCCGCGAAACAAAAAGGCAAGCTGCGGCTGGATGATATCTCCTTCACCATCGACTCGACCGCCGCAGCCGACCGCTGGCAAAAAATCCTCAACGAACTCAACTCCGGCGAAATGCCTCCGGACGAGGCCAAACAGCAGCCCGACCCCGGGCGCAAGACGGAGTTTCTCGACGCGCTGTCGCATACCATGGTCGCCGCGCGCAAAGTCATTGGCGATCAGGGTGGTCGCATCACGCTACGCCGACTCAACCAGCGCGAGTATAAAAACACCATCCGCGATTTGCTCGGTGTGGAGATCGATGTCCACGATCTCCCGGCCGACGGCGGCACGGGATCGTTCGACACGGTCGGCTCCTCGCTCTTCATGTCGAGTGACCAGATCGAGCAGTACCTGGCGCTGGGCCGCCGCGCGCTCGATGAATACTTTTCCCGCGCGGCCGCCGCGGCGAGCCACCAGCCACCTTTCAAAGCCCGCGAAGAGGCCGAGGTCTTCGCCAATAAACGGATGAACAATCTCTTCCAGCAAACGAAGGAAAGCCACGAACGCTACGTCCGCTGGACCTCTGCTGTGGACGAAGCGGCAAAACACCCGGAAAATCTCGAGATCGCCGCAGCGCTCCGGGAAAAAGCCAAAAAGCCGCGCCCCTCCTCCGGCGTTCCCTACGCCACACCTCTCCTCTTCTATTACGACTGGCAGCAAATCAGCGGAGCTCCCTCGCCGATCGAATTCGGCTTTCAAGATGCCCAGAAAGCCTTCTTCGACGCGATGATGTACCAGGACCATTTTTCCTATTACGCCGATTACCAAAAGCTGCCGGGACGCGACACCGGCGCCTGGCTGCTTTTCTACCAGGCCTACCGCGAGACCTATGTCTCCGCCGGTGAAAAATGGCCCGCCGGTCGCTATACTTTGCGCATGCGCGTCGCCTCCAATCAAGACGCGCCGAAGGAACGCCGCTTTATCGAAATCGGGCAGCGTGGCGACGATCCCGTCAGTGATTTCAACGTCCTCAGCGCACATCAAGTCACCGGCACCCTCGCCGAGCCGCAAGTTATCGAAACGACGGTCAATGTCACCGGCAATGGCAAACGCGAGTTTGCACTCCGAGAGAAACGGCCCAACTCACGCACCGCCGAAATACGCAGTTACTACGATGTCTTCGAAAAGACCGGTCACGGACCGGTCCCCGCGATCTGGATTGATTGGCTGGAGATCGAGGGGCCGGCCCCGCCACCGCCGCCGGCCGTTTCGCTGTCCGCACCCACCCTCGACGGCGAGGGCGCCCGTGCCGTGATCGAGCGCTTCGCCACCCGCGCCTTCCGCGGGCGGGGCCCTACTGCCGAGTATCTCGATCGGCTTGTCGGATTGTTCGAGGCGCGCCAGGGAATGGGCGATTCCTTTGAAGACGCGCTCAAGGCACCGCTCAGCGTGATACTGGCTTCGCCCAGCTTTCTCTATCTCTCCGAGCCGGCGCCCGACGAAGGGCACCGTCGTCTGAACAGCTTCGAACTCGCCTCGCGGCTCTCCTATTTCCTCTGGAGTGGACCGCCCGACGATGAATTGCTCGCGCTCGCCCGCAGCGGGACGCTCCTCAAGCCCGACGTGCTTGCCGCCCAGGTCGATCGCTTGGTCGCCGACGAGCGTTCGAGTCAGTTCGTCGCCGGGTTTGCGCACCAATGGCTCGGCCTGGATCGGCTCGATTTTTTTCAGTTCGACTTCAAGTTGCACCGCGGCTTCGACGACAGCACCAAGGCTTCCGCCCGCGAGGAGGTTTACCAGACCATCGAATTCCTCCTGCGCGAGAATCTCAGCCTGGGTCTCCTGCTGAAATCTGACTTTGTCTTCATTAATGGAGTGCTCGCCAGTTACTATGGAATCGACGGCGTGAACGGCGACGAGTTCCGCAAAGTATCGTTGCCCGCCGGATCGGCGCGCGGCGGTCTGCTCGGCATGGCGGCGATCCTCGCCATGGGCGGCAACGGCCAGTACACCAGTCCGGTCGAGCGCGGCGCCTGGGTCTTGCGCAAGTTGCTGCACGATCCGCCGCCGCCCGCCCCTCCCAATGTTCCACAGCTCGCCCGGCTCGATGGCAAGGTGCTCGACGTGCGCGGACGCCTGCGTGCCCACCAGGAGGAGCCGCAGTGCGCCAATTGTCATCGCAAGATCGACCCTATCGGCTTCGGCCTGGAAAACTTCGACGCCGCCGGCCTGTGGCGCAGCGAAGACACTTTCCAGGTCAAAGGCGGCGCCAAAAGCACCTGGCCCGTCAATCCCGCAGCCGCCTTCTACAGAGGCCCTGCCTTCAAGGACTACTTCGAGCTGCGGGACATCGTGGCTTCCAGACTGGAGCCGTTCGCCCAAGGCTTCACCGAAGCGCTCATCGAGTACGCGCTCGGCAGACCCTACGGGTTCAGCGACGAAGATCTCGCCAGCAATATTGTCGATCGCGCTAAAAGCAAAAACTTCGCGCTCCGCGAGTTCCTCCACTCCCTCGTTGCGAGCGATGCTTTCCGCTCGAAGTAATCCATCGTGGAAGCTTGACGGGGAGAGGCGGAAGTTGCCAGCCGAGGTCCCTGGATTAGGTGGACGACCTGGGACGGCGGCGCAATGAGGCCATTGCGCCCTACCTGGTGCATGCTGCGGTGCGATGTTCAAAATGTAAGTAACGCTTTGGCTGCGGATCAAGGGAGTATCAAGGTTGGCGGGCGATTCTCGTTGCAGAAATGCGGGGTCAATGGAAAGAGCGCAGGGCGCAGGGCGGCAGAGCCGGCAAAGCAAAGGAAACCGCGAACGGGCGCTAATGGACACGAATCTGGGAAAGGACCCACGGATTCCGCGGCCTGCGCGGATTTATGGACGGAGGGGAGATTTGGTTTAACCGTAAGCCGAGGCTCTCGCTTTTGTGGACGCCCGGGTGGGGCGATGGCGGCGCAATGAGGCCATTGCGCCCTACCTTGGAATGATGCTGATAATTGTTGATCATTTCAGAATTCTTTCGGGCCTTTACTCTGAGGAGAGGGGGCGATTGTTGGTGGCGAGCGAGTGATGGACAGGGCTGAAATTGCCCCTCCCGCGATTGCGGGATCATGGGCGGGTCGCAGAGCCCCGGCTCCGCTCTCGCTTTTGTGGACGCCCGGGTGGGGCGATGGCGGCCCAATGAGCCATTGCGCCCTACTTTGGAATGATGATGATAATTGTTGATCATTTCAGAATTTTTGGGGGCTTCTACTCTGAGGAACGGCGGCGATTTCGGAGATCGGAGTTCGGGCCTCGCGTTGTTGCGCCCGCACGAGTCGGAGTTCCCTTCGTCCCGCAGTCGCGGGATCAGGGCAGGCTGCGTTTTGGAGTGCGCGTAAAGAATTCATGCCTGAAGCGCGTTGGGACCGCGGGTTGATATGTCAATCCAGAAAGTGAAAAAAATTCCCGCCTTTACGGGCGATGACTTCCGGGCCAGCGCGGTGCCGCCCGGGGGTTGGAAGTTCACTCTCCTCTTTCTGCCGGCGAAGACTCCTCCGCAGATTGAGCGTTTTTTATTTGGCGTGCATCAGCACCGCCAACGATCGGCCTTCCAGCTTGAAATTGTCCTCCTGCACGGTCTCGCTATTTTCGCTGAGATCCGGGCGAGCCGTGTCGAACGCGACGCTCCACGTCTTTCCACGGGCCTCCTCAGGAAGCTTGAAATCCACCGCTTCATGGTGACTGTTCAAGAGAACCAGAAAATCGTCATCCGTGACCCGAACACCGGAAGCGTCGCGGATTTCGGCCGCATCTCCGGACAAGAACATGCCGATCGTGCGCATCCACCCACCTTCATTCCAATCCTGCTCACCCATGGCCGTACCATCGGAGCGCAACCAGCCGATGCTCAAACCCTGCGGAGCAACGGCGGGATCCGCCTCAACATAGCTCCGCCGATGAAAATTCGGATGACCGCGCCGAAAGTGGATCAACCGACTTGTAAAACCGAGCAACGACTTCCGCGTGTCGTCGAGGTTCCAACTGTGCCAGGTGAGCTCGGTATCCTGACAATATCCGTTGTTATTGCCGCCTTGCGTGCGGCTAATCTCATCCCCCGCACACAGCATCGGGACACCTTGAGAAAGCATCAAGGTGGCGAGAAGATTTCTCTTTTGCCTTTCCCGGAGCTGATTGATTTCAGCATCCTCAGTCGGGCCTTCAGCACCACAATTCCAGCTCTCGTTGTCGTTCGCACCGTCGTTGTTATTTTCGCCGTTGGCGTCGTTGTGCTTCTCGTTATAGCTGACCAGGTCGTGAAGCGTGAAACCATCATGCGCGATGATGAAGTTGATGCTCGCCGAGGGTCGGCGTCCACCGTGTTCGTAGAGGTCAGCGCTCCCACCCAAGCGGGTCGCTATTTCGCCGTGCATGCCGGTGTCGCCCTTCCAGTACTTGCGCACGCTGTCCCGGTATTTACCGTTCCACTCCGTCCAGTTGATCGGAAATTGTCCGACCTGGTAGCCGCCCATGCCGAGGTCCCAAGGCTCTGCGATCAGCTTGGTCATGACCAGCGTCGGGTCCTGGTAGATGGACGTAAAAAACGCGCCCAATTGGTCAACATCATAAAGTGACCGGGCCAGTGCGCTGGCAAGATCGAAACGAAATCCGTCGACATGCATCTCTGTCACCCAATAGCGCAGACTATCCATAAGGAGCTGAAGACTGTGCGGATGCACCATGTTCAGCGTATTTCCGCAACCGGTGAAATCCATATAATGCCGCTCATTACCTTCGACGGTGCGGTAGTAGGCCCGATTATCGATACCCCGAAATGACAGGGTCGGACCGCGCTCATTTCCTTCCGCTGTGTGATTGTAAACCACGTCCAGGATAACCTCGATGCCCGCTTTGTGAAGTGTCTTGATCATTTCCCGAAATTCCCGTACCACGTCGGCAGGGTGCGACTGGCTCGCCGCATAGGAGCGCTGCGGAGCAAAAAATCCAAGCGTATTATATCCCCAGTAATTGTGGAGGCCCTTCTCTTGAAGATGGCGATCGTCTGGGAAGTATTGGATTGGCATCAGCTCGATTGCCGTAATCCCGAGTTTGACGAGATAATCGATGATGGGCTTGGAAGCGATGGCCGCATATGTGCCGCGAATCTCCTCCGGCACGTCAGGATGAGTCATGGTGAGACCTTTCACATGCGCTTCGTAAATGACAGTGTTGTGCCAGGCGGTACTCAACGGTTTATCCTCCTCCCAATCGAACGTGTTATCAACAATGATGCCCAGGGGAGCAAATGGAGCACTGTCTCGCTCGTCGAACGTGAGATCATCCCCTTCTGCTCCGATGGTGTAACCGAACAATGAATCATCCCACTTAATCTCCCGGCCTATTGCTTTAGCATAAGGGTCGAGCAGCAATTTATTGGCATTAAAGCGCAAGCCTTTTTCCGGCTCATATGGTCCGTGCACCCGATAGCCGTAAAGCTGTCCGACGCCGACATCTGGCAAGTAGATGTGCCAAACGCCATTCGTGCGTTCGCGCAAGCGAATGGTTTTCGCCTCCCTGGAGTCTTCGGATTTGTCGAAAAGGCAGAGATCGACATATTCAGCCCCTTCAGAAAATAGAGCGAAATTGCTTCCTTTTCCGTCGAAAGTGGCACCCTGGGGAGTAGGAATCCCCGGCTGGTATGCCTCGCCGATGGCGGGAAATGGGGCTTGGCCTTCAGTCTGTTGGGTTGATTCTTTTTCCATGGAAGCCCGTCCTATTCGGTTCGCGCCCGTTTGAATATGAGAATCGTCGTTTCGCGGCTTTCGGCGAGGGCGCCGAAAATCCCGCAGTCGCGGGACGGGGCGCGCGCGCTTCCCAGTCAATTCTGCATCGTTACGGCTCGGTTTCGTAACGAGTTCTCATGGACTGTGTTCTCCAGGCTGCATGAAAATGGATTTGGCGCTGCTGCACGGGGCAGTGGGGGCAGGTTGATGGTTGATGGTTGGTCGTCTCACCAGCTGCTGGCACGCTTGCCAATCCCATTCGGGCGTCCCCGCCATTGACGTCATCCTCCCCTGCGATGAGGCGGCTTCGCCGCAATTGCCCCGTTGCGCATTTTCGCCCATTGCCAGCAGCCTCTTTTCCCCGCCGCCGGCTCGGTGGCCGTCTCGCAAAGCGTCGGCTTTTGGCGGGGGCGCCGAACGCAGCACGCGACGGGGGCACGTGGCCACCACATCCTTTACACATTGTGGCCACGACATCCTTTACACATGGTGTCTGGAGGATGTGCTGAGAATGAGGTGTCAAATAGCATAG
>Ga0302325_10008574_pt1 | contig 22457 bp, 21 predicted proteins | sample Palsa_T0_2_FD_201948 | JGI IMG/M metagenome (GOLD analysis project Ga0302325, IMG submission 201948) | Peat permafrost microbial communities from Stordalen Mire near Abisko, Sweden - Palsa_T0_2 | ecosystem: Environmental > Terrestrial > Soil > Palsa > Peat permafrost | place: Sweden: Abisko...
GCGATACCAAGGCATCATCGCCCCTCGCGTGAGCACTGAATAGAAGGCTGAAGAGATCGACCCGTCCGACAACTAAACCCGCTTGACAAACTCGGCTTCATAGAAGGGCAAGCGACGGACGGGCGCTTCCAGCAGTAGGGAAGGTCGTTGCGCGGCTGGTTCCTTGTGGAAGTCCTTTCGCTGCGTCCAAGATTCCTTACGTCAAAGCAAATCGCCCGCGCACATCTTGCACCCGCGCCTCGATCCGCAGCGGAAGTCGGAGCCAGAACGTGGCGCCCTCACCGGGCGCGCTGCGCAATCCAATCGATCCGCCCAGTAGCAACGCCAGCTCTTTGGAAATCGCCAGTCCCAGCCCGCTGCCACTGTGCTGGCGTGTAACCGAGCCATCAATCTGTCGGAATTTCTCGAAGATCATCGATTGTTTGTCCGGCTCGATGCCCGGCCCCTGATCGGTGACGGTGATTTGCACCGCATCATTGCCGCTCATCTCGGCGGCCAGATCGATCTGGCCGCCGGGCGGTGAAAACTTGATTGCGTTCGATAGAAAGTTATACAGAACTTGTTGCAGCTTGGCAGAATCGGTCCGCAGAATGGGAACCTCCGGCGCGATTACTGGAACGATCTGCAATAATTTCGGCGCGGCCAGCGGCTTGAGCAGATTGACCAATCCTTCAAACAAATCGCCGAGCGAGAGTGGCTCGGATCGCACTTCCATCCGCCCGGCTTCGATTTTCGCCAGGTCCAGAAGATCGTTGATCAAATCCAGAAGATTGTTCCCGCTGCTCACAATGTTGGCCAGATAGCGACCTGATTTTGTATCCGCCGCGGGCTGCACCTGATCCTTCAGAAGATCCGCGAATCCAAGAATCGAGTTGAGCGGCGTCCGCAATTCGTGCGAGACATTCGCCAGAAATTCGCTCTTGAGACGGTTGGATTCGTAGAGCGCGAGATTGCTCTCAGCCAACTGCCCCAGTTTCAGATCCAGCCCTTTGTTCACCGCCCGGAGTTGGTCCGCGCTTTTCTTCAGATTGACCAGCATGACATTGAATGTCTCGGACAACTGCTGAAACTCATCGCCGGTGTTGATATCCGAGCGAATGTTCAAGTCTCCCTTGGAAACCTTCTCCGCGGTCTCCTGAAGAACGCGCACGGGCTGAAGAATCAGCCGCGTTGTAATCAGATAAAAACTGACGATCGCCAGGGTGCCGGCAAAGAGCCCGGCAGAGAGCAGGAACACCCGGTTTAGCAGCAACTGACGCGCATCGATCTGGGATGGAATGTCCGCGCTCACTAGCCCGATCAACTTAGGGATTCGATTGGGCGGGAATGTTCCAGATGGAATCGTTGTCGGCCGCGAGGTCGGCGTCATTGCGGTTTGGACTGATGCCCCATCCGCATGGCAACTGATGCATTCGTTGCGCGCGTACAGAGGCAGTGCATATCGATATCCTTCGCGGCCTTCTTCCAGCGGATAAAGTCGCTGATCGAAAACGCGATTGGGGTCTTTCTGAAAGCGACCAAAGGCCGCCGCTTCGAATCGCGTCAGCACTGGCGTGCCCACTGCCGAGAGGGGGACCAATCGCGGCGGCAAAAAAGGTTCGCCATCCACGATCATCGGTGTTGGCGCTGCACTGGAGGGCGCTGTGGTCGGTTCGCTCGTGGCACCGATTCGCCGCTCTTCCTGCGCAACGTGCTGCGCAACCGCGGTAAGAGCCACGGCCTGCGCCGCTTTCTCGTTGAGCTGGGACGTGAGCTGATCCATCCGCTGCCACGGCACCCACAGCGCCGCCGCGATGATCAGCGTCACGGCCGCTCCGAACAGCAACTGACATTTTGCTGCCAGAGAAATCTTCGATTGACGAATCCGTCTGAACATCTCCCCGATTCTTAACATGAGATCGGCAAGGGGGGTAGCACCCGGGGGGCTGGCCGCAGGAAAGCCCATGCCAGATCACCTGCCAGATCACCTGCCAGATCAATCATGTGCAATCTCATCCGGTAACTCATTCACCCGCTTACCGTGAGCAGGAAAATGCTCGGCCAGCTTGTCGCCTACCCGGTCCACCGCATGGACAATTGCCTTGGTGAACTCACCCGCCTTTAAATGCGGAACGATCTCATCGCGGACATTTGTCCAGAATTGGATTCCACATTTCCGGTCGATCGCCTCATCGCCGAAAATGGCGAAGTTTCGCGATTCCGGGGCAACGAAGATGAGAACCGCATTTCGATGCGCTGTCTTCTCCATGCCCAGCTCGTGAAAGTGCGTGCCTGCAGCCTCCAGCGCATCGTGAACGTGATGATGCGAAACGTAAACGCGGACCTGTGCCGAGCTTTTCTCTTCGGCGCGATGGATGGCCGCCGTCACGCTCTTTTCATCGAGTTGTTTGACGAAATGCCGGTGATGCATCCACATCTCCTACCAAGACCCCGAGGCGCCGCCGCCCCCCGTGCTGCCGCCGCCGCCTGAAAACCCGCCGCCGCCACCTCCGCCCCAGCTACCGCCTCCACCATAGCCGCCGCCCCCGCGTCCTGAAGAAGTCAGGTTGGAAAACAGGATGAAGGGAATCACCCACCCCGGCACCCGGCCGCTCGAGGAATAGGTCGTTCCATAAATCGTCCGCAGAATTCCGGACAAAACAACCAGCGCGATGAAAATGACAAATAGAGTGGGGAGCAACTGAAACGACGTGTCCAGATGCGTGCTTCCGTTGCCCTTGTATTCCCCGCGCGTGGCCAAAATCATCGCCATTACCGCGCCGCTGACGCCGTCGTCATAATTCCCCGTCTTGAAACGCGGGGCCATCACCTCATCGATGATTTGCTTGCACGTCGCATCCGGCAGAGCGCCTTCCAAACCGTATCCCGTCGCGATATCCGCCTTGTGATCCTGCGTAAAGACCAGCACCAGGGCGCCGTTGTCTTTTCCCTTCTGGCCGATGCGCCAGGCTTGGTAGACGCGCACTGCGTAGGCTGCGATGTCATCATCCGACTGCATTTTCAGATAGATGCCGACGACGATCTGATTGGATGTATCGCGCTCGAATTGCTGCAACTGCTGATCGATCGATTGTAAGGTTTCCGGTGAGAGCACATGCGCCTGATCGACGATGTAGTGGGGCGATGGCGACGGCGGGATGGTTTCGGCGGCGAGCGCGGAAGCCGAACCCGCAAGTAGGCAGGCAATCAAGAACGCGAGAAACCGATGTGGCGCTTTGCGTTTGTTGGCCTGCGACAAAAACCTCGCATCGCGAAAAACCAAATGCCAACACAGAGCACGCAGAGGCACGGAGACCACAGAGAACAAAATCAGAGTAAGCTGCTCTGGCGAGCCCAATGCAATTGTTTCGCGGGGCCAAAGCTTTGAATTGTCTCTGTGCACTCTGTGTCTCTGTGTGCTCTGTGCCGATCTTTTTCCGAGCTAAACAAATCAACCAACGCCAACCGCTCAAAATTTCGGGAAGTTCACCGTCGGCGCCGTCTGAGCCGTCGTATCCGCGGTGAAATACGGCTTATCCCGAAACCCAAACATCCCGGCAAACAGCGCACCCGGGAACGAATGAATCGAAGTATCGTAACTCTGCGTCACATCATTGAACCGTCCACGTTCGACGGAGATTCTGTTTTCCGTTCCCTCCAGTTGTGACTGCAGGATCGTGAAATTCGCGGTCGCTTTCAAATCCGGATACCGCTCGGACACGACCATGAGCCGCGACAGAGCATTGCCCAGTTGCCCCTGCGCCTGCTGAAACTGCTGCAGCTTTGCCGCATCATCCGGTGCATGGCTTTGATCGATTGTCACCCGGCCCACCGAAGCCCGCGCATCGGTCACTTCCACCAGCGTCGATTTTTCAAAATTCGCTGCTCCCGCGACCGTGTTCACCAGATTCGGCACCAGATCGGCCCGTCTCTGATACACGTTCTGCACCTGCGCCCACTGGCTGTCGACCGCCTGCGACTGCCGGACCAGCCCGTTGTATGTCCCGATGCTGATCGCCAGCAGAATGATGACGATGAGCGTCATAAACCCAAGAAATCCAAGCACGATCCACTTTGTCATGTGCGACTCCCGTTGAGGAAGCGAAACAGCTTCCAGGCACCTTGGTAGACTTTAGGACAAAGACCATATCCGTGGAAGCGGTGGGGTGCTGGCTATAAAACCGCTCGATTCCTCAACGGTACGAGTTTTACGCGTGTTCGCTCCCTCTGTTGGTCGTATCTGGCTCATTGCTCCCTGGCCGGGCCTATACGGCATTCGCCGGTTCCACCGCTTCAAGTCGCGCCAGAGCGACGATACCCACGCGACCGTGGCGGCCGCGGCGAGCCAGAACATCGGTAACATGATTAGACCCCAAGCTCCTTCTGGCCTGCTTCGGTGCCAGAGTTGATAGTTGCCGCGATCGGTTGTGGTCAGCACATGTGCCGTGTCGTCGACGAACATCGCATCGCTGAATCTTCCTGAACCCCCGTTCCACTCATCAGTAATTGTTGAGGTCGGCAGCCAAGTGCGCGTGTCCAGCACCTGGATAAAGCCACCCGCCATTTCCGGAACCACAACCGCGCGCGAACCATCCGGCGAAAACGGGACATTCGAGTAGCCGTGGTACCCGGCGTCGTTCAGGTGGCGTATGACTCCCAGCGTTGCCGCGTCGAAGATGTCCATGCTGCCGTTCCAATCAAAAAAGACGATCTGCCGGCCGTTGGGCGAGGTCGTAATGCTCGGCTCTGCATCGAAAATCCTCGTCGCCGTTTTGAGCACACGACCGCTGTGAGGGTCAATTTCTGCCAGCGTCATGTTCTTCCGATGATTGCCAACATCGTTCAGAGCGTAGATTCGCCGGCCATCCGGCGCGTACCAAAGGGCGTAGCAATATCCGCCCAGATCCGTAGGAGAAGGAGCCAACCGACCTGTTGCGACATCCAACCGTTGCAACAACGAATTATCAGAATAAGCAAACGTCTTCCCATCGGGCGAGAAATCGCGTTGCACGCCAACGGGTTGGACTGATTGTAATGCCGATTCCAGCCAAGAGATGCTATGCCCGTCGGTGGTCGATAGGATTCCGATGCCGTAAGTCAGGTCGGCGACACGGCTCGAGTCGCGCGAGAAATCGGAAGGCGTTCCACAGGCCAATTCGACCGTGCGCTGGCCGCTTCTTGCATCGTAGAATTTCGTGAAAGCTTGAAAGTCGAACGTGACGATGTGCCGGCCATCCGGTGAAAAAAAGGCCGAAGAAGAATCATTGGGCACCGGCTCTAGATCGAGAATGTGTTTGCCGGTTGCCACATCCCATAATTGGGGCGCTCGCATCGGGCCGCCGTAGTCCACCTTTTTCGATATGCCATTTACTGTCTCTTCCCTGTAGGTCCAGCCGCCCAAGGTCAACAAGCGAGTACCATCCGGCGAAAAGATTATTTGCTTGGTGCAATCGTCGCTCTTACCGACTGAGTGAAGTATCTTCCCTGTCTTCACGTCGCAAATATACAACACTCCGATTTCAGACGGATCGCCGGATTCTGCCCTTGCAATGAGCCGATGGTGGTCTGGGCTTATATGTCCCGCCAGTGTCGAGAATCCGTGTGGAAACGTACACTGAACTTCCCAGACATAGTGGTCATTCCATAGCGAGTTGATCGAAGCGGCGACGACCAGCGGTAACAGCCACGTCCACACCGAAAATCGAGGAATGCGCCGAAGCAATCGGCGCGTCACCGGCTCCGGACGGCCATAATCGAGAACGGGAGGCTTCGTGAGCGGATCAGATATGGAATGCTCCTTCATTGCGGTGCGACTGCGGCGCTCTACGAGGATACCGCCGCCCCGGATTTGCCGCGATGGATCCGGGGCGGCGCGAATACGCTCTGCCCCGGCGTGACGGACGTTTCAAATGCCAACACCCCACATGCGATTGCCCTGGCGAAGAACCGACTCATGTTTCCGATTCGTGAACATTCCTGCGGATTCGTGTCGATTCGTGTTCCGCATTTGAACCCGCGTCGAGCGACTCGGGATCGCGAGACTGGCTTACACCATCGCCCGCTCGCGCCTGCGAACCGGTGTGTACAGCTTGATCGCCGCCTCCGCCGCGATCCGCGCTGAACCGATTCGGCCGAAGCGCTTCGCCTTTTCGCTCATCTGATCGATCACATCGGTTTGAACCACCAGCCTCGCCGCCGACTTCCCCGCTTCGAAGGGATCGTTTTCCAATAGCGCTGCCCCCACTTGCGTCAGAGTCTTCGCGTTGTGTTCTTCCTGCCCCGGTAATGGCCGGAGCAGAAGCATGGGCAGACCCACCGCGCACGCTTCGGACGTGGTCAGCCCGCCCGGCTTGCCGACCAGCAAATCCGCCGCCGCCATCAGTTCGTGCATGCGCGTTGTATGCCCTAGGATTCGGCAATGGTGTTTGATGCCATGAGCGCGTTTTTTGAGTTGCTCGAACAACGGCACGTTCCGTCCGCACACCACGATGGGGTACGCGTTTTCGCCCGATGCGAGAATCCCTTCCAGCGCGCGGTCCAGCCCCCCCAGACCCAGACCGCCGCCGGAAAGAAGAATGATCCGCGCGGAGGATGGAAGTTTGTGCCGCCGCCGGGCGTCGGTTTTCTCGAGCGGATTATCAAATCGTCGATCGATGGGAATGCCTGTAACCAGTGTCCGCGAAGAATCGATCCCCTGTTTCGCCATCTCGCTGGATGCCGCTTCGGAGGCAACCATGAACAACTCCGCATTCGGCACGCGCCAGATCGCATGCGGATGTTGATCCGTCACGATCACGGCGATCCTGCCCTTGATCAATCCACGCCCCCGAGCCTGCGAAAGAACTCGGGCGCACAGGAAATGCGTGCAGACAATCAGATCGGCCTCCCGAACGGCCGGGCTGTCACAGAATCTCCGCAGCGCGATCGATTCGATCATCGGCCCGATGCCACGATCGGACGGAACCCCCGGCACATCCGTCCGTTCGTAAAGCCAACCATTGGCGCGCGGCAGATGTTTCGCGGCAAACAAGTACGTGTCCTTGTAGATGCGATTGAACCACCCCGGCGTTGTCTGCAGCGCATCGATCAGTTTGACTTGAATCCCCGGCCATCCGCGTCGCATCGCCAGCGCCACCGCCGCCGCGGCCCGGCCGTGGCCGCAGCCAACATCCGCCGCGCACACCAGCACCTTCGGCAGCGCATCGGTGATCGATGGCAAATCCATTCTCAAGCGAAGATCTCCGCCGCCAGTTCCAGAGCCACCGGTTCATCGTGCAGCCGCTTGATCTCGATGCCCGCCGCGATCAGCATTTGTTCGACATCGATGATCTCCAGCCGGCCATCCTCGTGCTCCACCAGCGCGGTAGCGCGTTCGATCCAGTCGCCGCAGTTGGCGTAAAGAGTGTCGCTGTCCGTCCCATCGCCGTTTCGTAGTGCCGGCTGATGCACATGCCCGCAGACGACGCCATCCAGCCCGCGCCGGCGCGCTTCGCCAAGCAACGCCTGTTCAAAATTGGAAACAAACGTGCACGCGCTCTTCACCTTCTTCTTGATCGTTTGCGAAAAACTCCAGCGCTTCAGCCCGAACAATCCGCGGATGAAATTCACCAGCCGATTGAGGTTAATCAGATGGTCATACGCCCACGTTCCCAGCATCGACAGCACAGGCGAATGCTGCACCACCAGGTCGTACTCATCACCATGCGTGACCAGCAGCGATTTGCCATCGGCTGTCCTGTGCAACGCCCGCTTGGCCAGTTTCACGCCGCCAAGCTCCAGCCCCGCGTATTGTCGTAGTGCATCATCATGATTGCCGGGGATGTAGATAATGACCGCCCCATGCCGCGCGAGCTTGAGAATCCGCCGGACGACCTGATTATGCATCGCCGGCCAGCGCCATTTGGAGCGCAGCGCCCACAGATCGATGATGTCGCCGACGAGGTAGATTCGCTCGCAGTGAAGGTGTTTCAGGAATGCCGACAATTCCTCGGCATGCACTCCCGAAAATCCCAGATGGGTATCACTCAAAAAAACGGTTCGATAGGAAAAGCCGGTGTGTTTGTCACCCATATCGAGCATCCTTGCTCATGGGAAAAACGGTGCGCCACATATTGTTGAAGGATATGTACAGGGCAATTCAGGGGTTGCCAACCAAGTCACCAAGGTTTAGCGCTGTCTTAGCGGACTGGTAATGTGCGGCGTGAAGGTGCGGAGGATGTGCGGGCTGGTTCAGCAACCGACAGAGCCGGGCCGTCCTCGGCCCGATTTCGCGGTACACCGCGAAGTAAAGCTGCCCGCAAGAGTGAACGGTTCGAGAATCCGCGTAGCGGTCGCCCCGCAGGGGCACTCTTCGCTGTCGGCCGGAAGAAGCGTGCCCCCGCGGGGCGACCGCTACGCGGCAAAGGATACATCCCCTACATACCGTGTCACCCACAATAGCCGCAGAACATCCGTGCCGCACTGCCGAGCGCTTCCCCCGCGTCGGAACCGGGTCCGGGCAGAAACTCCATCCCCCACGCCCCCCGATATCCCGCCCCATGAATGCGTTGCACGACCTGGGCATAATCGAGCGATTGCTTCTCACCGGGAAAATCTCGTTTCGGACTCCCCGCGACGTGCAGATGGGCGACATATTTCAAATTGGCGGTCACCTTCGCCGCCACGTCTTCGCCCATGCGGTGCATGTGATACAGATCGTACAGCACCTTCACCGCCGGCGATGAGACTTCCCGCGCGACGATGAACCCATAGTCGCTGTTGTCCGCGTCGTAATCCGGGTGATCGAAGGTGTTGAAAACTTCAAATGTCAGAACAACGCCGGCACGCTCCGCATCGGCGGCAACTTCTTTGAGCGCGGCGATGCAGTTGGCGATTCCCAGCGCGGGGTCTTGGCCGGCACGATTGCCGCTGAAAACGATGAGCTGCTCGATGTGCTCCGCAGCCATATGCGCGATTTCTTCGCGCATCTGCGTGACGGCGTTGCTTCGATTCTCCGTGCGATTGAGATTGCTTGCTCCCGCGAAATTGAGCAACCGCAACCCCGCCGCCCGCGCCATCGCCCGCCGCTGAGGCGGCACCATCTCCGCCGCCGCATATCCCGATTCGGCCAGACGATGGTAATAGCGGGCCGCATCGCCATCCGGTTTGACGAAGCACCAGTCGGCGGCGGAGAGAGTCAAAGATTCGTGCATCATCGAATGTTCGATTTCCCTCTTCGTTTAGCCGGCCCGCTTGCGGGCCGTTCTTGCCCGGGTATGTTCATTCACATCGCCGTACCTTGTGCGCGATCGGCGGCCGTGCGAACAATCCCTTGGTCTGTTCCTTAAACCGAAGATAGTGCGGCGTCGTTGTTGCGGAGTCGATCGACGGCGGCAAACGATTCTAAAGCAATCTCCAAACCGCCCCGCCACGGCACGCACCATAATCCGCGTCGTCGCAACTCGTCAATCAGTCGCTTGCCGCAACGACCGGCGCGCTTATCCTTCGCGCAGAGACGGACCAATAAATCCCCGCGATCATTCCACCCGCCAGATACGCCAGGATATCCCACGGATCGCCGGCGGAGGTAAACGTTTTGGGAAATCTAGGCGTGATGACCTGAAACACGATCGTGAAAACCACGAGGTTCTGAAAGATCTCCCAAACGCCGGGAAACCGCCGATGCGGCCGCAGGCCCAGCAGATGCTGGGCATACAGAATCATCGGAACAAACATCGGCAGGCAAAGCACATCATTCAGATATCCATGCGTGAACCACCCGCCGATGTGATGCGGCTTGAGATAGAACCGATTGATCGGATAAATCACCAGCGAGATGATGCAACAGGGATCGGCGAGGTAGCGGAAGGAGGGCGGTGAGTCGGCCATCTTCTTCAATGTCCGCTCGCTTGTGCCAATTGGAAATTGGCCACGATGAACGCGATAACAAAACTGACGAGCGTGGTGAGGAAAATATGCCAGACAATCCGCCACTTGCCCGGGAAGGGCCGAGCCAGATAACTGTTGCGATCGGTTGGATCAAAGCCGCGATCGCAACGCGGACAGCGAGGGAAATCATCGGTTGGGTCGAGCTTTGTGTAGCATTTTCGGCAATACATTTCTTCCTCGGTGTTCTGAGCGATTGACTCACGGGCCGAGCGTTACCTTTGGCAGAGGAATCGGACCATCGGCGAAGTAACCCTTCACGCTCCATCCCTCGGCGGCGGGCGTGAACTCATAGATGATGACATGATTGAATTTGCTCCGCTCGACAATCCATTGCGTGAACTGCGTGCCCTCGATGTCTTGGCCCCAGGGAACGGATGCGATGTACTTTGGCACAAGCCTCTGAAGGCCATCCGGCCACTGACCTGTATCCTTCTGGTACTGTTTGATTGCCCGGACCATCGGCAGGCACTGAATCTGCGCCTCCGGAACGAAATCAGCCGGCGTAAGTCGAGTCAGCTTGCCGAACATCACGATGTTCATGAAGAAGTAGATTGCGACCGGTCCAATCAGCGCGTACAGGCCGATACGGTAAAGAAATCGGATGGTCCGCCAGCGGAGAAACTCCGCATCATAGGGCAGCTTTTTTGCCTTTGGCGTTGCCCGAAAGTAGGGCAGCGGCGGGGGCTTCGATTCTTCACCCATCTGGGAATCTTAAATGCTCTCCTTGCCAGAAGGAAACGCCATCGCAACGCCGAAGATTTCGATTGGGAAGCACGCCCTACCAGTGGATCCCCCGCCAGAATAGCAATAATGCGACAAATAGGACGAAAATCTGTCTCATTTTGTCTCGTTTGGTCGCACGCTGCCCGATCACCCCTTCGCCATCCGCGCCTGCTCGTACGTCAGTCTCGGCAGATCAAATCGGTCCGTCGTCCGGCAATACATCGACGGCGATCCGAGCCGGCCGATTGGAGCGAAATCCTTGATGTGCAATCGTGGGCCAACCAGGTGGTCGGCGATATGGAACATCACCACTTGCCCTATGATTAGGGTGCTCGCACCGAGTGGCTGGGCGCTGTGCAATTTGCATTCGAGACTCACCTGCGCTTCGGCGACGCGTGGGACGCTCACGATCGTGGAGGCCGCGCCATGCAGCCCCCCGGCTGTCAGTTCGCTATCATCGGCGGGAAAGTCTGAGGCGGAGATGTTCATCGCATCAATCAAATCCTCCGTGACGAGATTGACGACAAACTCTCCGGCTGATTCGATATTCCTCGCTGTGTCTTTCTTCCCGCCATCGGTTGCTCGGCCGATCCCAATGACCAGATACATCGGATCGCTGCCGACCGCGTTGAAAAAACTGAAAGGAGCAAGGTTGATCACGTTCCCCTCGCTGCGCGAAGTCACCCACGCGATGGGTCGGGGGATGACGAGATTGGTCAGCAGTTTGTAATTGTCTTGAGTCGTGTTTGCCTTGGGATCGATCTGCATGATTCGCTTTCGTTTCGAGCGTGAGGCCCCGCATGTATATGCGGGTTACGTTGATTGTTGACGAACGAGTATAGGCCGATCGCTTTTGGTGGCGTGCGATTCGGCGGCTATGATCGAGATGACATGGAGACCACCGGTCCAATCGATCCCCGCGATTTGCGCGTTGACTACGCTCGCGGCGAACTGTTCGAAGCCAACGTCGCCGCCGATCCGATCGAGCAATTTGCGCGATGGTTTACCGGTGCGCAGGCCGCGAAGATCCTGGAGCCCAATGCGATGACATTGGCAACCGTCGGCGCCGATGGCATGCCGTCCGGCCGCATCGTGTTGCTCAAGGCATTCGATGAGCGGGGCTTCAGTTTTTTCACCAACTACACCAGCCGCAAGGCCGGCGAACTCGCCGAACATCCTGTGGCCAGTCTCACTTTTTTCTGGGCGCAACTGGAGCGTCAGGTGTGCATCGAGGGAACGGTCGAGAAAGTGACTCGCCAGGAGAGCGAAGAGTATTTCCAATCCCGGCCCCGCCAATCGCAATTGGGAGCGTGGGTTTCAAGTCAAAGCAAAGTCATCGCCTCGCGCGATGAATTGGAATCGAGCATGCGAGAGCTGGAAGCTCGCTTCGCCAATAAACCGATCCCGACGCCCGAGTTCTGGGGCGGATACCGGGTGTTGCCAAGGGCGATCGAATTCTGGCAGGGTCGGAGGTCCCGATTGCACGATCGGCTCCGATATCGGCGCGATGGAAATCGCTGGCTTATTGAGAGGCTCTCGCCTTAAAAATTTATGAGCAAGAAGATTCTATTTCTCTGCACTGGAAACTACTACCGCAGCCGGTACGCGGAGATTTTGTTCAATCATCGCGCTACCAAGTTGGGCCTGGATTGGCGTGCCGAGTCGCGCGGATTGGCGACCGAAAAGGGTGCCGGCAACGTCGGCCCAATTTCCGCCGACACGCTCAAGCGGCTCAAGTCCGCCGGCATCACTTCCCCCACGACCGCGCGGGCGCCGGCGCAGGTTTCCGAAGCTGATCTCGCCGGCGCGGATAAGATCATCGCCCTCAAGGAATCCGAGCATCGGCAAATGCTCGAAGGGCGTTATCCGTCCTGGCCGGACCGAGTCGAATACTGGCACGTTCACGATCTGGATCTGGCCACCGCAGACGAGGCACTTACCGAAATTACGGGTCTGGTCGATGAGCTGATTTGGAAGTTGTCGGATCAAAAGGATTGACGTTCCTCGGCACCGTTTAGCCTGCGGGCCTTGCCCGCAGTTCGAGCGCCACAACCCGAAGAACGGCGGGCACGGCCCGCCGGCTAAACGGGGTTCTTGACGGACTCTGCGTTATGAAACCCCTTCCAAACCAAGACATTGGACACCTGAGATGAACAGTCCGCCAACCGTCTTCATCACCGGCGCCTCCAGCGGTATTGGTCTGGAATTGGCCAAATTGTTTGCCCGCGATGGCTACCGCCTTTTCATCACCGCGCGCAAGGGCGATCGATTGGATGCCGCCGCCGCCGAATTGCGTTTGCTGGCTAACGCAGGCGTCGAAGCGATCGCCGACGATCTGGCCGATCCCGGCGCACCCGCCCGGCTGGCGAATGAATTGCGGGCGCGCGGTATCGTGCCGGATGTTCTGGTGAACAACGCCGGCTTTGGAACGCACGGACCGTTCGTGGATTCGGACGAATCGGCGCAGGTCCAGATGCTCCAGGTGAATGTCGTGGCGCTCACGCATCTGACACGTCTCCTGCTGCCCGGAATGGTCGCGCGGGGCAGCGGGCGGATCCTGAACGTGTCATCGACTGCATCGTTTCAACCCGGGCCGTACATGGCTGTTTATTACGCCAGCAAGGCTTATGTCACGTCGTTCTCCCAAGCGCTGGGATACGAATTGCGCCCAAGCAACATTACGGTAACGGCCCTGTGTCCTGGTCCAACTACCACCGATTTCCAACGCCGCGCCCAAATGCAAGACACCGCTCTGGCGGAGCATAATACGATGACCGCCCAGGCCGTCGCACTGCTGGGTTATCAGGCCATGCAACGCGGTAAGGCCATTGCCATTACAGGAGCGAAAAACAGGCTGCTGGCCATTGGGAGCAAGCTTGCTCCGCGGGCGTTTGCGACGCGTGTGGCGGGGAAATTGAATTCACATCGTTAGCAAAAACGCTTCTGTTCAACGGCCACATTTCGTATGATTTGCCGCTGGTCTTCATTTAGCCGAGGGTTCATGGCACAAGTTCTGCTCGAACAGGTTTCCAAGATCTACGCTGGCGGCGTGCGCGCGGTGAATGCGATCGATCTGAATATTCGCGATCGGGAGTTCGTCGTGCTCGTCGGTCCATCGGGTTGCGGTAAAAGCACGACGTTGCGCATGGTGGCTGGTCTGGAGGAGATCAGCGAGGGGACCATCCGCATTGGCGATCGGATTGTGAACAACGTCGCTCCGAAAGATCGCGATATCGCGATGGTTTTTCAGAATTATGCGCTTTATCCGCACATGACCGTCTACAAAAACATGGCGTTTGGGCTCAAGCTGCGGAGGATGCCCAAGGCGGAAATCCACCAGCGCGTCACGGCCGCCGCGACCAAGCTGGAAATCATGCATCTGCTGGATCGCAAGCCAAAAGCCCTATCGGGGGGTCAAAGGCAGCGCGTGGCGGTGGGGCGGGCGATCGTTCGGGAGCCTGCGGCGTTTCTGTTTGATGAACCATTGAGCAACCTCGATGCGAAATTGCGCGTCACGACGCGCGCGGAGCTCAAGCGGCTGCACCAGCAGTTGCGGACGACGACGATTTATGTCACCCACGACCAGGAAGAGGCGATGACGCTGGGTGATCGGATCGTGGTGATGAAAGATGGCGTGATTCAGCAAGCCCAGACGCCTCTGGTGACCTATAATAACCCCGTAAATCGCTTTGTGGCGGGTTTCATCGGGATGCCGCCGATGAACTTTTTTGATGGAGCCGTCAAATTGATCGACGGCCAAATGATCTTTGAGGAAGGCAAATTGGAGAACGCCCGGGGCGATGGCGTCAAGGCCCAAGCCGCCCTGAGCGGGGCAGGCCGGCCATCGGATGAGCCCGTGGTTCTAGTCGGTGAGTTGACCTTACCGGGCAATGGGTTTAGGCTTAGCGTACCGCCGCAGTGGAATGATCGGCTGGCCGGTGCAGTTGGACGGCACGTTGTGCTCGGGATCCGTCCCGAGCATTTTCATCTGCGGACGGATGGAATTCCGCGCGAGAGCATGGTTCCATTGTCCGTGAAGCTAAATGTCGTCGAGCCGTTGGGCAACGATATGGATCTGTATATGAACACGACCCTGCACGATCATGTGGTTGGGCGGGTCGAGGCAACGGCGGGTTTGCAGATGGATAAGCAGACCACCGTGTATGTGGACGCCCGAAGGCTCCACTTTTTCGAACCCGGAGAAACCGGGATGAACCTGACCCTTTCTGGCGAAACTTCGCCGGTAGAATCGGCTCATGCCATGGCATAAACGATGCTGAAGCATGGGTCCATTTTCGGGTCGCGCGCTGTTTGCCGGGAGGTTCCCGTGTAATCGGTTTGCGTCTTTAGAGGTTCTGTTTTCGAGGAAGTGGGCCGCCGTTGGGTGGCCTTCTTTATTTTGGCACGAAGGGGGTAGGACGTAGGTGGTAGGAGGTAGGAAGTCGGAACTGGCACCAGTTTCTTCTTCCTACCCCTACCTCCCACCCACTACCCCCTGCATAAAACTAAATAGCGAGAGAGGAACATTGTTATGCCCAACGCTGAATTAATCCGCATCGTCGACGGGATCGCCCGCGATAAAAACATCGAGCGAGAACAGGTCTACACCGATATCGAACAGGCCGTCGCATCTGGTCTGCGCAAGCAGTTCAATACCGAAGACGCCAGCGAATTTGCCGTGACAGTCGAGCGGGGCACCGGCGATATTTCCGTCTCCCGGCAGGGCACGACGGTCCCGCTTTCGGTCATGGGCCGAATCGGGGCACAAACCGTCAAGCAAGTCATGATCCAACTCATCCGGCAGGATGAGCGCGGCAGCATCTACGAGGAATACAAGGATCGCGTTGGCACGATCGTGACTGGAACGATCGCCCGGTTTGAAGGCGGCACGATGATCGTGACCCTCGGCCGGGTGGAAGGCATCATGCCGCGCTCCGAGCAGATCCCCGGTGAAATGCACGATCCGGGCGAGCGCGTCCAGGCTTTGATTCTGGAAGTCCGCGATACGCCCAGCGCCGTGAAGATCATCTTGAGCCGAAGCCATCCGGAGATGATCAAGCGCCTCTTTGAGCGCGAGGTGCCCGAGGTTGGAGAACGCACCATCGAGATCAAGGCCCTGGCTCGCGAGCCCGGCCATCGCACCAAGATTGCCGTGAGTTCGATCGATTCCAAGGTTGATGCGGTGGGGGCATGCGTGGGCGTGCGCGGCAGCCGTATCAAGAACATCGTCGATGAATTGGGCGGCGAGAAGATTGATATCGTCCGTTGGAACGAGTCGAGCCAGATTCTGATCTCCAATGCCCTCAAGCCCGCGGAAGTGGCTGAGGTTGCGCTTTGCTTTGAACTCGGACGAGCGACCGTCGTTGTAAATGAAGACCAACTTTCATTGGCCATTGGCAAGCGCGGCCAGAATGTTCGTCTTGCCGCCAGGCTTACGGGCTGGGATGTGGACATCCTCACGCCTCCGGAATTCCAGGCGGGCGTGCAGAGACTTGATCAGACGCTCAAACAGATCCCCGGCATCACGCAGGAACACGTCGATAAGGTGATCGCGCTGGGCCTGATTGATGTGCGCGATCTGGAGGAGGTCGGCAGCGGACCACTGATGGAGGATGTGGGTCTGGACGAAGCCACGGCGGAGACGTTGATCACGCGATGTTCGGAGGAGGCGAAGATCGTCGCTGTCGAGCAGACCGCCAAGAAAGCGGCCGATGCCGCCGCTCGCGCCGCCGATCGCAAGGCGCTGGCCAACGCCGGATTGCTGGGTGGTGGAGGCGGGCTTGGCGCGACAACAGCCGGCAATGGTGCGACCGGAAGTGCGCAGGCATTTGCCAACCCGTTGCTGCCCCAGACTCCCGATACCATCGTTAAGCAGGAAGATGAAAACGGCGATCTAGGTGATCGTGAGCTGGGCAAGGCGAGCCATACTCCCGATGCGATGGAAGCAACCGATGGGATCGCGCCGGAACTCGTCACCCACGCTGACAAGTCCTTCGCCGATGGCGCGGAGCTTTCGCCGGAAGAACAGGCGGTTCATGGCGTTGATATTTCAGAAGGAGAGCAAGAGCGCAAGGAATTGGCGGACGAGGACGACAATGCCGCTGCGCTCGCCGAGGGGCGCGTAGATCCGCCGCCGGCATAAAGATCGAAGAATTGCTGCCAGTCCGGCGACGGTTTGGGCCAGCAATGTTTTTTTGGAGAGTGTTTTGGCAAAAGGTATTCGCGTCAATCAGTTGGCTAAAGAGCTGAATGTCGAGAGCAAGTCGATCTTGAGCAAGCTCCGCGACGAAGGGCTCTCCGACAAGGCGCCCAATCACATGAGCGTGCTTCCTCTGGGGTTGGCCGAGAGCGTGCGCGAATGGTTCGCGCTCGGCGGGGATGGCGGCGGCGGTGGTACGGCCGTGGAAACCGGCGCGCGCGTCGAAGTCGCCGTTAAGGCAAAGCCTGTTCGTAAGCCGGCGCGAAAGAAAATCGAATCCGAGCTGGCGGCGCCCCCGGAAGCGAGAGTTGCCCAGGAGCCGCCGCAAACGATCGAGGCGCCTCCCGCTCCCTCGATTCCATTTTTTCCGACACGAAAACCGATTGAACCCGAACCACCGGTTGTTGCGCCTGCCAGGATCGATGAGCCGCCCGCAGCCGCGCCGCGCAGCGCGCCGGTAATGCGCGAAACGCTGGTTCCCGAAGGGCCCAAGGCTCCGCCGGCGCCTCCAATCGCGCCGCCGATTACCGCCGAGCCGACGAGGGAATTATCTCGGGAATTACCTCGGGAATTCCCCAGGGAAGTGCCAAGGGAATTCCCCAGGGAAGTGCCAAGGGAAGTGCCAAGGGAAGTGCCAAGGGAAGTGCCAAGGCCTGCTGCCGCATCACCTGCTCCGCCGACAATGGCTCCGCCGGTTCCTTCGCAGTCGCCTGCCGCGCACAAACCTGCGGCAGTTTCCGCCGCTGGACCTGGGGTGGTTCCCCCGCCGGCCGATCGGCCGACCCGTCCGACAATCACGCTCGCCAATCGCTCTGGAATCGCTCCACCGCCACCGGTCGAGCGCAAGTTGGTTACTCCAGCGCCCAAGCTCACGTCGCTGGAACCGCCCAAGATGCAGGGACCGCGAGTGGTCCGCGAGGAAAAGCCGGATCAGCTACCAGCTCCTCGCGCGCGCCGGCCAGTTGCAGAAAGTCCGGCCTCAGGATTCACGACCGCCCGTCCCTCGACGGGGCGGGGCGTGAAGGTGGATGAGGACGAAGACGACAAGAAGCGCAATGCCGCCAAGAAAAGCGGAACGCCGTTGTCGGGCCGGCGTCGTGGCGACGGCCGGCGCGGCGAAGCGATGGAGAAGCTGCGCGAGTTCACCGAAGCCGATCTGATCGCCCGTCGCGACGCCTTGAACGCCGCTGCCGCCACGCGCGCGGCCGTTGACCGGCACCTGAAGCAGACTCAGGGACGTGGAACACACGTTCAGGCCAAGACCGGCGTGCAAAAGGGCGAGCCGATCCAGATCGAGGAGCCGATCACGGTTAAATCTCTCTCGGCTGCATTGGGAATCAAGAGCAATGAGATCCAGAAGAAGTTGATGCAACAAGGCATCTCCGCGACCGTTAACCAGACGTTGGATACCGACTCTGCGCAGGCGATCGCCCTGGAATACGGGATCGAGCTGACGATCGCTCAGCAGGCGAGTCTCGAGGACGAGCTCAACGCGGAGTTCGAGAATCGCCCCGTGCAGGCTGAGGATCTCAAGATCCGGCCGCCGGTAGTCACGATTCTGGGCCACGTGGACCACGGCAAGACGAGTCTGCTCGACAAGATCCGCAGCGCCAACGTGGCCGCCGGCGAATCGGGCGGGATCACGCAGCACACGGCGGCGTGGATGGTGACGGTGGGAGAGGGCGACAAAGCCAAGCGCGTTACTTTCATCGATACGCCGGGTCACCAGGCGTTCACCAGCATGCGCGCCCGCGGCGCGAATATGACGGATGTTGTTGTGCTGGTGGTCTCGGCCGCCGAAGGCGTGCAGCCGCAGACGATCGAGTCGATCAACCACGCCAAGGCCGCCGGCGTGCCGATCATTGTTGCACTAAACAAAATCGACCGCCCCGATGCCAACGATCAGAAGGTGCTCGGCGAACTTGCCGGCCAGGGGTTGAACCCCGTCGAATGGGGCGGCGATACCGAAGTCGTGCGAACCAGCGCCGTCACTGGGCAGGGCATCCCCGAGCTGATCGAATTGCTCGATTACCAGGCCGAATTGCTCGAATTGAAGGCCGATCCAACCGCGCCAGCGCGCGGCACTGTAATCGAGAGCAAGATGGACGAGGGCCTGGGCCCCATCGCGACGGTTCTGGTTCAGGATGGCACGCTGAAGCTGGGCGACACGCTGCTGTCGGGTGCTGGTTACGGCCGGCTTCGGAGTCTGCTGGACGACAACGGCCGGATGATTCAGGAGGCGACGCCTTCGATGCCCGTGATCATCAGCGGTCTAAGCACGCTTCCGGCTGCCGGCGATAAATTCTTCGTGCTTGCCGATGTGGATCAGGCCCGTTCAATCGCCGAGGAACGTGCTCTCCTATCGCGCCAGCAAACGCTGGGCGGTCAGAACAAGGTAACGCTGGAGAACCTGTTCCAGACCATGCAAGCCGGCGATGTTCAGACGATCAATCTGATCATCAAGGGCGATGTGCAGGGTTCGGTGGAAACGCTGGTGAAGACCGTCGGCGGTCAGAACACCGATGAAGTGAAAGTGCGCGTCATCCACAGCGGCGTGGGCGCGATCAACGAAAGCGACGTTCAACTGGCGATGGCCACCATGGCCAAGCCGACGGACAATCGAGTGAGCATCATCGGCTTTCATGTCGTGCCCGATGATGCCGCCCGCCATCTAGCCGAGCAGAATCGCGTCGAGATCAAGCTGTACCGTGTGATTTACGAGATTTTCGATGATTTGAAGAAGGCCCTCAGCGGAATGCTCGAGCCTGAAGTGCGCGAGAAGCTGCACGGACACGTTGAAGTGCGGCAAGTGTTCAAGGTCAGCCGACTGGGCAACATCGCCGGCTGTATGTGTATCGATGGCCACATTCAAAAGGGCAGCAAGATTCGCTTGATTCGCGATGGCACTGTTATCACGGAAGATCTAACGATCGAAACGCTCCGGCGCGGGAAAGAAGATGTGAAGGAAGTTCGCAACGGATTTGAATGCGGCATCAAGCTGGCCAATTATGATGACATTAAGGTCGGCGATAAGTTTGAAGCGTACATTCGCGAGACGTTCCAGAGAACGCTGTGAGGAAAGCTAAAAGTTAAAAGTCAAAAATTGAAAGTTGCGAGTTCGACATGCTGTATGTCTGTACCAGCAACTATCAACTGTCAACTAGCAACTAGCAACTGGTTTTCGTTATGAAACGTCTTTTCCCAATCATCTGTTTGGTTGTTTCCTCGCTGTGCATCGGCTGCGCCGTTCACGATGGTCACGAAGACGAGCCGGCACCGATCTGGTGGCCGGCGTTTATGTATCGGCCGACAACGCACCCGACGGATGATGAATATAATCAGACTGATGCATCGCCGGCTTCGCCGTGGCACTGCGATGTGCAGACTGGTGCGACTATTGTCGGATGAGGTTCTACCGGCTGTCTTGATGGCAGCAAATTTAATGACTGTCGGCGTCCTGCAGTTGGAGCTATACATCGGCGACGCGATGAGCTTGAAGGACAAGCGTCGCGTGGTCAAAAGCCTCAAGGACCGGATCGCGCACGGGCACAACGTGTCTGTCGCGGAGGTGGGGGCGCTGGACCAGCATCGCCGTTCGATTCTGGCGGTCGCGATGGTGAGCAATGACAGCGGATATGTGGAGGGAGCGCTCAGCAAGCTGGTCGATTTCGTCCGCACGGTTTCCAAGGCGGAGTTGGTCGAATATCAGATCGATTTGCTTTAACGGTCTTCCGCTTGCGGCTTAGCAGGCCAGCGTTTTTCGGATCGCTGGCCCGCTAAGCCGCAAGCGGCAATAAAGAATCCTATGTCCCGTCGAACCGAACGCGTCGCAAGCACGATCCAGCAGGAGCTGGCGCAGATTATTATGCGCGAGCTCAACGATCCGCGCTTGATCGGCCTGCCCAGCATCACGCGCGTCAAGGTGAGCCCGGACCTGTCGATCGCGGATGTATACATGACGATCATGGGCACGGAGGGCCAGCAGACCGCCGCGATTAACGCCTTGCGGCACTCGGCAGGATTGCTTCGGTTGAAATTGACCAAGCAGCTTACGCTGCGCATCGCGCCATTTCTCAAATTCCATATCGACGAGAATCTCAAGCGCGAGATGAATGTTCTGCAACTGCTGCAGAAAGTGCGGGAAGAAAAGCAGGAGGCCGAGCGTCGTGCCCGGGAGCGGGCGGGCGATGCGGGTCAAGAGGCGGTTAAAGAAGATCATTTGTCGAGCGATGGACGCTGCTGATCCGGATTTACTAATCAGAGAATCGATTTTAGAAAATGAAGAACGCCACCAAGCACGCCGAGACACTTAAAGCACTCATGCGCCGTCTTGCCAAGGAGCACAAGCCCGCTCCCCGGATGGCTATGGATCCGCTGCACGCGCTGGTGCGCGGAGCGATGACGTTCGATGTTTCCGATGCGAAGGTCGACGAAGTGATGTCGCACATCGAGAAGGAATTCGTCGATCTTAACGAGCTGCGCGTCGCCACGGATCTGGAGATCCAGGAACTGCTGGGCGCGCGCTATCCGCAGATCGAGAAGCGCGTGGCGATGATCACGCAGGCGCTGAACAACATTTTCGAGCGCGAGCACACGATGAACCTGAATCGGATGAAGGAAATCAGCCGGCGCGATGCCCGCCAGTTTCTGCGCGAGTTGCCCGACATCCATCCATTTGTCGAAGCCTATGTGACGCTGTACGCCTTTGACGGACCGGCCGTCCCGATTGACGATATGATGCTCGGCCGCCTGCGCGAGGAAGGCGTCGTTGACGACAACACGACCCTGGAAGAGGCGCAGAAATTTGTCGAGCATCACCTCAAAGCCGAAGAGTGCTACGATTTTTATGCCACCCTTCGCATGAGTTGTGCGGCTGAAGAAGGCGGGAAGGGGAAGAAGAAGAAATAGTTAAAAGTTAAAAGTTAAAAGTTAAAAATGAAGCCAACGCGAAGGCCTTGGGTGTCGATATTCAAACTCCGAACTTTTAACTTCTAACTTCTAACTTTTAACTTTTAACTCCGAATTTATGACCGACCGCCTCCCTCCATCCACGCTTCGCCTCAGCCTGCCCAGCGGCAGCATGCAGACCTCGACCATCGAGCTGTTCGGCCGAGCGGGGTACAAAGTATCGATCGAGTCGAGATCAGTTTTCCCGCGCATCGATGATCCCGCCATCACGGCCGTATTGTTCCGAGCACAGGAAATCAGCCGCTATGTGGTGGATGGCATCGTCGATTGCGGCCTCACTGGGCACGATTGGATCGTCGAAAACGGTAACGAAAATGATGTCATCCAAATTGCTGAACTGACCTATTCGCGTGCTACTGCCAACCCAGCTCAATGGGTGCTGGCAGTCCCGGATGAGAGCCCGATTCGCGAGCCGAAAGATTTCGAGGGCAAGGTTATTGCGACGGAGCTGGTGAATGTCACGCGCAAGTATTTCGCCGATCGCGGGATCAAGGTGACGGTCGAGTTTTCCTGGGGAACCACTGAAATCAAGGCCCGTCTCCTGGACGGCATCGTCGATCTGACCGAAACCGGTTCCAGCATCCGCGCCAACAACCTGCGCGTGGTCGACACGTTGCTGCAGAGCACGATCCGCTTCATCGCCAACAAATCGGCCTGGGCG
>Ga0302325_10008576_pt1 | contig 22455 bp, 15 predicted proteins | sample Palsa_T0_2_FD_201948 | JGI IMG/M metagenome (GOLD analysis project Ga0302325, IMG submission 201948) | Peat permafrost microbial communities from Stordalen Mire near Abisko, Sweden - Palsa_T0_2 | ecosystem: Environmental > Terrestrial > Soil > Palsa > Peat permafrost | place: Sweden: Abisko...
AAAAATATATCTTTACTAATAAGCAGCTTATAAGTCGACATCAGTCAGTTAGTCAGTTGCAAAATAATATTAATTAGATATAAGCCAATTAGCTGAGATATTTATCTTAGCTGATGACTGACTGACTGACTTATCTCGCACTTTGAAGAGAATCGAGGAAGATGTTGCGGACTTTCGACATGTAAGACTCCGCAGCCGACTGCTTAAATTCGATCAGAGCAGTCGGAAAAGCCCACCAGGAAGTGGCTCTTTCAAGGTTGACGAGCCAATTCAATCAATGGTAGAAGATCATGAATCTCCCCGGGGCGAGAAGCATAGTGGACATGAGAAGCGCCAGAAGCTCGCCCTGCCGAAGTGTAGACAATGTCGTGCTGCCCATAAGAAAGTAAGATACAAAGTCCTAATAACTTCGTGGAAAAAATAATGGACTAACGAATGAAGATCTTTGCTGAGGATCAACAATGGCCACTGAAATGCGATCGTTGCCTCACACAACTAATCAGAGTCGCTTAAATGCACAGAGCCCGAGTTGAATACGAGAAGAGGTCGAGCCCGAGAGAGAACGAACACCTGAGCGTGCAAAATCCGAGAGGCCCCTTAAACGTCCAGACACTGTTGATTCTGAGTACAAATCAAGATCCAGATCATTGTCTTCAGCAGGGATAAATGAGCCGTGGAGAATTGAAGACGACTCAGATGAGAGAAGTAATTCTGATCTGGCCTTCGGGGACCGAATTTACTAGAGTTATATACGCATGGAGTCATGAAGGGGGAGGTATTCAAGAAAACCGAATTTTCTATTGAGGGCAATACGCTCTGTGAACAGCGACGTTACAGCGTAATTTTTAGGAGTACCTATTCAAATCAATCACTTTGTGATCTGTACTGCACCATAATAATGGCTTCATTGCGAGATGCAATTGAAGTTCTCATTTGCAGTCGTTCAAAAAAAGGCTATTTATGCCAGACTCGGCTTTATTATTATGCGCCCCGTCACCGCAAGGCCTCAAGGAAAGACCATACGCGGCTGAATAAAGAATGAAAATCTTTTTTGTCTTTGAAAAGTATCTAGAATACTTTTTTTTATTTTACTTTCTTAGTTTCTCAACGACCAGTTTTCGCTATTGTACTCAGAAAGAAATACAGCAAAGAAGTTCAGCACGAGCAATCAAAAATGTTTCTCATTTCAAAAGGTCAGACTAATGGCGGGCATAGTTACCCCGGCCTCATGGTTCCACTGCTAAGGGGGAATTGGTTACCCAAGATATTCGTAGTTTGTACTGTACATTAAATGTCTTCCTGTCTATACGAAATGGGTTCACACAAAATTTGAAATTTGTGTATTGTGTAAAAAGTCAAAAAGTGAGAAACCGAAGTACGTCGTACACTATCTATCTTTTTATCTTCCCTCTGACATAAAATCTAGGAAATTCAAAAATGGTAAGAAGGCTGATCCTATACTAAATATTACGAGACAGAGCACTAAAAATGCAGCAAATAGCATCCAGAAAGCTCCTCGCACAAATGGGTAGGTCCAAGGGAGAGGGGCGAGGAGGATTCAGATTCCGACTCAGCACCTTGAGAATATAGAATAGGAAAATCTCCCTGAAGACGTGCTTGGAATACTAGGCTATGAAGAACGAGAAGAAAGGGCTGCTGAACTCATTGAGGAAAGAGGCTGGGCACCGATTCTGGTTGAGCTTGCCGCGGTAGGCGTCTCTGAAGATTCGCTGCAGATCGTGTCCCCATGATCATGGCTTAGCCACAGACACAAATGGCATCTTCTGTCTTGTTTTACTGGGTCATGTTTCCGAAGCGCCACTTGGCCGGAAGAGAAGTTCGAATGGGGAAACATGATGGAGAATTGGGTATTTAATTGGCGTTTCGTTATGTAATGCTAGAGTTGGAATGACTAGGCAGACCATGGGAAGATTATTTCATATTGAAAAGGAATGAATGATGAAAAAAATTGTAAATAGTTAACGTTTAAAGGCTGTCCCACTCATAACTGCAGATTCACAGGCAAGCAGAACCAAGGCACTGGCCGATCCTCTAAATCTACACTCTTCAAACCTCGAAGAATGGTGCACGAAAATTAACAAAACTATCTGAAGCTTTCCTTGAAAATGATGAACCTCACTAAGAATTAGATAAGGAAGCTACTTCAAGAGCTACTCTCGAGCACTTGCGAGGTAGCCTACGATCAACACACTCGACAGTCGACAGAACACTCTCAAAACGCGCGAAACCCATGAAAATTAAACCCCAAGTAGAAAACGAAGCCAATCCGGCAACTTCATTCGAAAACTTCTCGCAATGTATTTATGCTCAGTTTTGAAAGAAAGAAGGAAGGAAGGATCATCGTGAGAGAATTTAAGCACCCAGGAGCGAAACCTCACAAATCAGGCACCAACTTTAACCCCAGCGTCGCCTGCCTCCCACTGACGACGACCCCACCATCTCCATTTCACCTCTCCACTCCTCGCACAGCACAACAACACCACAAACACAACCATGCCGGTATGTCTCCTCCCTTTCCCCCTTATTCCCCCCATTCACACCTCACCTGCCCACCCATTATCACCACCTCCCAGCCACAAATCTCTCTCTTGCAACCCACAATTCCCCTCTAACACCTCAAACAGGCATACAACAGCATCTTCAACGCCGACTCCTCCCTCCCCACCTCCCCCCAAATCGGCAACTTCCCCCTCCTCCCCCTGCGCACGAAAATCCGCGGTCCAGCCTATACCCTCCCTCCCTCTTCCCTTCCTCTCAACATCTCGCCAGAGCCAGACAACGAGAGCTTCGATGCGCTGGATGAGGTGCTCAATCTATTCAGAGCGAACACGTTCTTCAGGAATTTCGAGATCCAGGGTCCGGCGGATCGGTTGTTGATTTATGGGATCTTGTGGATTAGCGAGTGTTTGGGGAAGATCAGGGGGAATATGAGTGGAAGGTATGTGATTCTGGCATTGGAAGGGTAGGAGGATGGGGAGAGGTTGTGCTGATTATATGTGTGGTGTAGAGAAGCGCAGAAGGAAGTCCAGAATATTGCGCTCGATAATAACTTTGCTATCCCAGGCGATCCGGGATTTCCTCTTAACCAGGTATTCCCTTTCCTGCCCCCTCCTCCTCCAATCAAGAAAGAGGCATAGAGAAGGAGAGCAGAGAGTAGCTCGCTAATTCTCGCAGATGTTCAACCCCCCAAGCAACCGCCAAGAAGCAGAAACCCTGAGGCAGTATTTATCGCAGGTGCGTCAGGAGCTGGCGAGCAGGTTGTTGGCGAGGATATATGAGGATGGGACGGATAGGCCGAGTAAGTGGTGGTTGAGCTTTGCGAAGAGGAAATTTATGGGGAAGAGTTTGTAAGGGTACTTTGGGGAGAGGTGGATATGCTTGAGGGGGGAGGGTTGCGGTTGGATGTGTTCCGGATGAATGTGTCACGGATGGATGTTCCTGGACGCGACTGGAAGTTAGGGAAGAGAAAAGCAGCGCAATTCTGCTTGGCTACTTGCTGGGCGAATGAAAAGAGGATAGATTTCAATGCATTGAAGAAGACATCACGTCGTACGATGTACGAGCAAATCACGACCTTCATCTCGGAACGAATTCTGCTCATGCAACATGATTCGGATTTTCAACAGCGTGCAAGACTACGACTCAGCCATCTGCACATATTTGCTGCCAATACCCTGAAGTCCGGTGCCCGTTTCTTCTCGGACTTCCTCACTGACTTTTCATACTCGACGTGACTTCCACATTTCCCTCGGCATCAGCCTCACGTTCAAGCTTGATCTTCTTCTTCGGACTCCCCTCCTCCACAGCACCGCTTTCTTTCTCCTCCTCTCCATTAACAACCTTCCTCCTAACAAACTTCCCCCTAGCCTCCACCCTCCCTACCGCAGGCACAACCCTGACACCCGTAAACAGGTATCCCTCCGCCCCGCCCTTGCCTGTCATCACGGGGTGCGTGCGTCCAGGCAACACTTGCCACTCACGCACCCTGGCACTCTGAACCGCCGTATTGAGCAGCAGTGTCGGATTGAGGGGAAAGTCTTCATCGCCTTGCCAATTTACTTGCTCTTCCACTGGAAGGGAAGTGAAGGATGCGGGCGGGGATTGGATGAATGCTGTCCGACGCGAGGTGCTGTACACGTCGGAGAGCGTTACTAGAGGCTCGATGGTTGGAGAATAAATTGCAATTGGTGCGCCACCTTGAAGTAATGGGATGGTGTGCCGTAGGATCGAGACGGGATCCATGTGGCTAGCGATCGCGAGGCCGTTGAACCCCCCTGCAAGAGTAGAATTGACGATAGATGTGATTCTGTTGTGACGACGTAGTTTGCGGTAGTAGGTCCCCCTCTTACCGGATTTTAGGGTCGAGAGCGTGGTTGGAGAGAGTGGGGGGATAGGTGTGGAATATGTGGGATCAGAGGAGGGGGAGAGGAGTTGGAGCCAGGAGAGGGGGTGGAGGTTTGTTGATAGTGGGTGGTTGGGAGAGGTGGAGGTGGATGTTGGGTCGTAGGAGAAGTATTTTAGCAGGGAGAGATTGGGCTGTGCGTTGTTGTGGATTAAGCTAATGGTGTTGGATGCTGCGAGTGGGGAGTCGCTATGGTGTTCATTTTCTTTTGAGAGCTCTTCGGCGGAGGGGTAGAGGATCCCCATTCTTTCTGCGAGGGCGGCGACGAGGAGTCCCCCCGTTTCGTCGACGACGAGCCAGCGGCCTCCTGAGGGGGTGGTATGCAAGGGTCGAGTCTCAGAGAAGTGTGCGTTAGCCCAGCTGCCAATAAGAGCCACCATCTCTTCTCGCATTTCTAGGACCTTGCTGGCGTCTTTTTCCTCCATCATCCAGCGGGTTAACATTGGGACATCGAGGGGGAGGATCGTGAACCTCCGCAGGTATTTTTTGGTTTTCAGGAGCTTGTATTTTGCCAAACTGAATGCTGTTTTCTGCTCGATTCCGAGATGACTCGCCACGAGTTTCGCGATCAGGTCTTTTCCTGCACCCGTGCCTTCTCGTTTTAATTCTTCGATTTCTTCCATAGTCAGAGTCTGTCGGGCTGAATCGTCGATTGTCTCTCTGTTCGAGCGCATGATCACCTCCCCGTTTTCCCCAACCAGCTGGAACTCAACACCATCACCACCAATTGTGATCTGATCTGCTCCACTACTTGGAGTAGCGGCCCTCTCTTCGGCGATGGTATCCACATGTAGTTCGGATGCAGGGACAATTCGCAGATCCGAGTCTTTCTGCCCTTGTTTTCGGTCAAGTAGTTCGTAGGTGAGGTTGTAAGGGCGCTCGACGATGAGATTGGAAGAGAAAGAGCCGTATTTTCCTAGCGGGATAATACTAGAAAAAGTTAGCTTTAGAATTGGCCTGGAAGATAAGAATGAGGTGGCTCACTCAGACTGGTAGATACTCACGTATTTGGCACTATTTGCATGACCTTGAGGGAATCCGAGGGCAATCGCAGGACTACCCAGGCATTGGGTTTGACCAGAGAATGCATTGTATCTCAATGTCCATGTAGATCAAATGACCGTGTCGCAGTATTCTACACAAACCAGATGATTGTGATTCAATCGGGGAGAGTTGTGTTATCGCAGCATGTTGATGTTTCAGTTGCGACGCAGCCTTGTGTTGTCTTGAATAACTTTTCTCTCTCTAAGGTTACTGAGTACTCCCACAAATCTCAGCCTTTTCGCTAATGCGCCCTTTGCGCTGCCGTAGCTGCAAGGTCGCATCACGCCAAGAAAACGGGACGGGATGGCTGGAGGCAAACCGGACGAGCGACGCGTAAGTAGCAACGTAGACAAGCAAAGCCCCGGCCATACACGAGCGAAGGCAGCCAAAGCTTGACCATTGACGAGGAGCAGAATATGTATCAAGCCTCTTGAGAGATATAATCAATTGACCTAATTGGTGGAGGTCTGCACTGCTGTAAAGTTCACCGCCACACCTGTTCTATGTTTGGTCGCTGTGGCTGGTGTGATAAACGATAGCGCGGGTCGAGAACAAGTTGCGAGGAGGGGACATGCTTCGTACCGAGTAACCTTAATGTTTGCCTGCGCCGTAGGACAACAGACTTTCTCCTTCTGCGACACGAACGGCTTTTCTCCTTTCCCTTCCATATGCACCACGAAATATCTGAAGGAGGAGACCATCATTCGTGAATTCAAGTCGATTGGATCTGGAGATGACCTCATATCCAGGTACCTGCTATTGATACCCGCCGGCCACCTCGACAACATCAGACTGGGGCGGTCCGAGTAGCAACTGGCCCAGAACGCTGCAGCACGATAATTAAAAGCTTCACCGCCAAGAACCAGCTCTAGGAGGTTCCCTATTCTCAAATTCCTCGAGTCAAGATGGTCACACGAAAGGCCCTCCCCGAAAACTCGAGTCTTGCACCCAACTCTACCTCTCCTCCTTATCCCGTAACGCCTCTTACGATGAACCCCCCAGCTCCTTTTCGAATGCAAGATGCACACAGCCAGCTTCGATCACCAGAATCTGGACAGAGTGATGACAACCCATGGAGCGACGAAGATGAGGAAGAGGAAACCATCCCAATTCCCAAAACTCTACCAGAATCCTTGAGAGTTGGTCCTCCTCAAGGATATTCGGCAAAAACCTCGCAGGAGAAATTGAACCCTCCCGCAGCGTCCACGAATCCATTTATACAGAGGCAGAATTCTGGTGGGATGACTGATGGGGGGGAGAGCAGTGCTGATGCCTGGAGTGACAAACCTGCTCAACCAACCTCTGCTCCACCTCCACCCCCAATCTCTAAAAGTATGCCTTTTACTCTTAAACTTGACCAAAAAGAACATACTTCTAACATTCGAAACAGATACTCCACCTCCAACCCAACAATTTGGGAACCTCTCTGTTTCCGAACCTAGCACAAATCCTTGGCAACCAGCTCTGAACGAGAAGACGTCACAACCACCCTCAATCCATCATAAAGACTCAGGAAGTGCAGCATGGTCTGGTCCGCCACCTGTTCGTCAGGCACCCGCCGTTCCTGCCGCTCCTCTCATTGATGCTTCACAACCAGCCTTGGTTGATTTGGAAGAACCAGAATCTCCTGCATGGGATCAAGATGAACCTTCCCCAGTTATACACGAGATGCCCGCAGAAATTGCTCCTGAGGTCCAACAAATTAACGAGGATAGTCATGCTTGGGACGAGCATCAGGGACATGACAAGCAAAATGCCCCAGCCACAGGTCACTTCTTGGCGGTGGAGGATCCACAACAAGGTGAAGGCTGGAACATTGTGGATCATGAGGCGGAACATAGTGGACAGCACAGTGGAGTTATATCGGGAGATGGGACTATTCTTGAAAGATTTCCTACGGAAGAAGACCCCCCTGCTCTACCTCCAAGAAGATCCCAGGAACATCCTACCCCTCAACCTTCAAGATTACAAGAGCAGCCCCCTGCCCAACCACCTAGGCCAACTATCGCCAACACGAATCCCAGCGAATCCTCAGTCACCAGTACCACAGCTGCAACCCGAAAGCAGAAGAAAGAGACGTACGAGATCAAGAAGATCACTTGGCACGATGTTACTACCGAAAACAACCCAAGGGTATCTCCTATCCTGATACAAAACGCCAATGGCCCGTGTCCATTATTAGCTCTCGTCAATGCTCTTACTCTATCCACTCCAGCGGACGCCGAGACAGCTTTGGTCGATACATTACGATCACGTGAACAAGTCAGTCTTGGGCTGTTATTGGATGCAGTATTTGACGAACTCATGTCTGGTCGAAGAGGTGATGCTGCTCAAGCATTGCCAGATGTCAGTGATTTGTATGCATTCCTGATTACGCTCCATACCGGAATGAATGTCAATCCTCGTTTCGTCGCTCCTCCACCCACGAAATCAGGAAATGATCCTCGGGATTCCATGTCACATGTCCATCCTTCAGAACGAGAGGCAGCAATTCCTGGGACTTTTGAAGATACTCGAGAAATGAAACTTTACAGTACTTTCTCGGTACCTCTGATTCATGGTTGGCTTCCGGTCTCTGGCTCTCAGGAATACGCCGCGCTGAATCGATCGGCGAAGTCTTACGAAGACGCACAAAATCTGATGTTCCATGAGGAGGGGCTGGAAGATAAACTACAAAGAGAAGGTCTTAGCTTTGAGGAACAAGCGACACTTGAAGATATTGCAACGATCAAGGCTTTCTTCGCGAGTAATGCAACCCAGCTTACTCCCCATGGGTTGGAAACCATTACGACGTCTCTAGCACCAGGAGCAGTAGCAATCCTCTTCCGAAATGACCATTTCTCAACTCTTTACCGACATCCAGATACCCTTCAACTACTCCAGTTGGTAACTGACATGGGTTACGCTGGTCACGAAGAAGTAGTGTGGGAATCCCTCATCGATGTCACAGGCGAAAATGCCGAGTTTTTCTCTGGTGACTTCCGTCTAGTTGGTGGAGCACCAGCCACCCAAGCAGCCTCAAACACTCCAGGAGATGGCTGGACAACAGCAAACAGTCGTCGAAACGACTTCAATCAGGAGCAATCTCACCGAGCAACACCCAGCTCATCATCGAGCGTCGTTGACCACGCTCCCGCACCCCCGCAATCCCCAAACACCGAACAAGAAGACCACGACCTAGCCCTGGCTCTCCAGCTCCAAGAAGAAGAAGAAGAGCGTCACCGCACGGAACTCGCCCGCCGCCGCCGCGAAACCGAACTCTCCCAACAGTATATTGAGCAACAAGGCCAAAACAACAATATCCCCGTCTCCACCCGCGGCGGCGGACGAGTTCAAGGTCGCGGCCGCGGCACTCGAGGGAACTCATCCTCAAACAACCCTCCCCAAGAAGCCCGCCCCGCCATTCCTCCCCGCCGCAACAACGCAGGCGGCCAAGCCATCGACCCCGAAGCAGGCGTCGATGCCCCGCCTCCCAGCTACGAGCAAGCAGCCAACCAAGCCGCCTACGTCCCGCCTACGAACCACCCTAGCCACCCGTCTGCGAACCCCATCGGCACGGGAAGGAGGATGAGTGCGTATAGTGCGAATGCGTCAGCGCATCAGGGGAGCCAGCAGCAGGCTCCTGGCAGGGTGTCGAGGAGAGGGACGGGACCTACGCTTATTGATCAGATGCCGGGGAGGAGGAATACGAGCCAGAGTTTGCAGGGGGGCCAGGGGGAGAGGGAGAGGGATTGTGTTGTTATGTGATTGATGATAATGAAATGGAAGTTTTGGAGCGGGGCGTTGAAATTTTGGGTGGTGTTGGCTTTTCAATGAATAGGGAAACATAAATATATTCCTTGATGGCCAGCTGAACTTCTCGAGATCTGGACTTAGGTTTGTGTCGTGTGTAGAGTTTGTTTCGTTGTTTGCTGGTTTTGTTGAGGATCAAGTGATTATATTCACCTTCGCACAGATTGCGTCGACGTCGTCGTTCTTGTAGCCCCCAAGAGCGCGAACGTCACATCTCGTCATTCTTAATCTTCGGTATCATACCTTCACTTTTCTGTTCCCGGTTCAATGTCTCTTCTCGGGAAAAGGGTATATGACCTTCTTTCCTAACCTTCCCCTAACCAACTATTTCAGCTAGCACGGAGACCATCAGCAGATCCTCCAGAGGAAGAAAATGCGAATCCTCAACCTGCTGGTGAGATTTATCTCGCTCCCTTACCCGACTCGACATGCCATGACTCAGGCACATGTCATCGACTCACGGAGCCAATTGGTGTACTCACTCACGCAACCTACGCAACCTACTCCTCTGCTGCTAGTCGAAGCTCCGAGCGTTACGGCACTTGCTACTATGCCCTGCACCCCCTTTCCGGGACGAGAACGCTTTGACTCTCCCTCAACGCTTACATTTCATTTCTCAACCTCGATCGCGAAAGTAACCGAGCGTCCTGTTTTGAGACGGCGACTAGAGAAGAAATATGCTGTCTCTACGTATGGTATGGATGATGCGAGGAGAGATATTGGGGTTGTTACGGAGGTTATTGTGGAGTGGTTGGTGCTGTGTGCGTGGTGCTGGGCGGAGATGGATAGGAAAGATTGAGACTTTTCTGGAAGCAGGAGGTAGTGGATGGAGAGAAGGAGCTGTGGGAAGGGATTAGCTGTGATCAGATCACATGCAATCAAGACTTTAGGGTATGATGGGAGATTCCTTGAGCGGGATTTGATACGGGATATAAGTCAGTCCTCGCCTGTGGATTCGGGGGCAAGGGGGCAAACTTGAAAGGGGGTTCGATCTATTCTCGACGCCGAATCTCATGCTTTCGTTCAAGCTCTAGGGATGTTTATAAAAAGCCGAATCATATAGAATCAGTCACGCACTGCTTTGCGTGCTTCTGAGTTCTTTCTCATACCTAGGTACCTAGCTTTCGCTATGTAGCAAGTCACGTGCGAATCTTGCTCAGCCGATGTACCTTACCTGGGTACAAAGCTAAAATCCGAATCAACAATTTCCGCCCATTGTCACGACATTTTCACAACTTTGCTCAAATCAATACCATCAAGTATCCTGTACATCAAAGCCGGCTTTTCTATGATTCCAAATGATTATTCTTCACGACAGAGTGATACACCCGATGTTCACATAAGCACCGGTTATATCACCTGGCGCGAAACGTTCCTCCGGCACTTTAGATGTCGTATTCATAAACCCGAAGCCGAGGCTCCGAAACGTCCCCTCTCGCCCATCTTATCCGACCTCCACCCTCGTCCGTCCATCCCCATCACCGAAATCCTCATCCGATTCGACTCAGAATTTGCACGAGAAAGTGCTGTACTGCAGTAAATAAGTTTTTTGAGCAAAGTCGGAGATGCAAACCATGCCCGACGCTGAGGTCGGACATATCCTCACGAACCTCTACTCCGGCACAACCCCTGCTCCTCCTCCGAGCTACGACACCCAAACTCTCACACCTACATCCTCGGCACAAACACCTAGCCAGAATCAAAACCTCTCACCAATCCCCCCTCCTGCCAATCAAAGTGGTGGAAATAACTCAAATAGGAATAATGGACAAAAAAGATCACGCTCAAGGCCAACAAAATCATGTGAAGAATGCCGGCGAAAAAAACTGAAGTGTGATAGAGAGTCACCGTGCAGCAACTGCAAGAAAGGGGGACGCGATGGGAGTATCTGTTTTTTTAAAGATGGGCTTGCTCCTAATGGCTCAGATGAGAGATGGGGAAAACGGGTGAGGATGAATGAGGAGAGGCCGATAGATAGGGAAAAGTATCCCAATGTCCCTAGTTTTATCAGATCTGAGGGAACGGCGGGACCGGGGAGGGGGATCATGGCGTATGGGATGAATGATGTGCATTTGAATGATGCAGGGCCTGGGAGGGGTGTTTTGTCGTATGGCATAAGAGAAGTTGCTCCTGTTCCAGTGTCCGCTAGTACGCCGTCTCTTGAAAGGGCGTGGAGTAATGGCCATGGAAATGATGTGCTGGCTCCGATATCTATGTGGGGAGGGCAGAGTGGACAGGATGAGAACGCGAGGGCGTTGGGGAGGGTGCATGTTAAGGGGACGCGGTCGAGGTATGTGGGAATCGGGGATCGGATGGCTATGCTTGATCACGTGAGTCGATCCCCTTTGGAGACACGAGATGTTGCTAATGTAAGGGCAGTTTGAGGACTCAAAAGGATTTATCTTGAGAAGCTGCAACGATCCTGACATGTCGGTTATGATTCACGAGCTGGCTGCTTATCAAAATGCTTTCCAACCGAAGTATAAACCTCGTCATGTCATCCCGCATGATCCGGATGAGCTTATGGTTGAGATGATGAAAGCTTTGCCTTCTGGCTTTCTATTTGGGATCCTTCAAGCGAGGTATATTTCGAATTGGGAAACGATATGGAGAGTCCTTCATATCGGGACCTTTATGAAAGAGTGCGATCAGATCGCTCAGATACGAGACTCAGGATCCTTCACGCTACTACCTCATATCCAAGACTGTGTCGTTCCTCAGATCCTGGCTATGCTGTCAGCTGCTTCAAGGTTGAGTGATCCGAATGATAGAAGCTCGACTACGGAAACGGTATCAGACGAGCAGACTTCGAAGAACTGTCAGATGGTGAAGGCGTGGCTGGATGGGCTTCACGGCAAAGCATTGGTTAATCTCCATACCCTACAGACAAGAACTCTCCTTCTGCTAGCCCGGCAAGCAAATCTCGCCACTCCATCAGAACTCTGGGTTGAATCTGGGATCTTGGTACGGAACGCAATGATCATGGGTCTGCACCAAGATCCCGAGCCTTGGGACGCGATCCCAAAATTCGACAAAGAGCTGAGGAGGAAACTTTGGATAACGATTGTTGAGCTAGATTTGCAATTCTCTCTTGGTGCAGGGATGCCCAGTGCCTTGAGCTCGAGTGCCTTTACCATGAGAGAGCTAGTCAACGTTGACGACCATGATCTGTCGGAAGACATGACCGAGTATCCAGCCAGCAAGCCACTAACAGTATGGACTCACGCCCTCCCCCAAATCGCCCTAGGAGCATCTCTCCGCCACCGCCTCCACATCATCAACATGCTAGGTGGAAACCTCAACCTCGAGAGAGACGCACAGATGCTTCTCCAACAAGCTGCCATTCTAGAGAAAGCACTCGTTTCACTACCAACACAATTCCGCCCCTCCACGCGCGCAGGGAACAGCAGCAACAAACGCCTCTACCGCCTCTTCACATCCATAATGATCGACGTCTCTATCCGTCGCCCGCTAATGACACTCTACCGCGTAATCTCGATGTCTTCCCTCTCCTCCCGGTATCCCGAGGCTCGAAAAGGAGCTTTACGCTGCGCCTTGGCAATCCTCTCCCACCTCGACGCCCTCGATCCATCCGTCGCAGACCTCAACATCGTAAAAACAAGAGATTACCTCAACCTCTTCCACATATTGCGGAAATCTGACATCCTACAATCCGCGCTGATCCTCTGCTACGAAATCAAATCCTACAATTCCCGCTCCCCAACCTCCGATGACGAACCCCACGAACAGGAAGACGAGTTCCCGCACACTCAATATTCACTGACGAGGGTGGTTGAGAATACGCTTAATAGTTTAATTGGTAGGTTGGGCGAATTTGGTAGTGATCTGAAAGATATCTTGCCGGTTGCTGTGGCGGTGCAAAGTGTTAGGAGTGATGGGACATTGGAGGAGAAGAATGGGTTGATGAAGAGGGGGGCGGAGAGGGTGTTGGACGCTTGTAGAAGGGTTAGGCCTGATGTTAGTGCGAGGCATAAGTTAGGGTTGGAGCAGAATGGAAACAAGAGTGATAGTATACGGGAGGATAATCAGGTCAGTTCTTCGTTATTTTCATATTCATCTGTGGTTTGATTATTTTCGGATTTCTTGGTTGACTTGAGTAGCAGAATCTTCATACATCCCCCTGGCGGCAGACACAAGATGAGGCGCCACAAAATAATGTGGTGGGGTATGATGCCTATAACATAGTAAGTATTTTCTTTCCTACCTGAGTAGAGGGTGGGGACTGATGAGAGGTAGATGCCGGATGAGAATCTAGGTTTCGAGAACTTGGACTTTGGGTTCTTTGATTGGGAAATGAGTCAATCTTGGGTCTGATCGCTTCATCGACCCTCGTCTGGGATCAAACCGAATGCAATATATGGTATAGAGTAGTAAATCTAGAATTATATCCCATTAATAGACAATGTACATCCGTTCCCTGGCCTCCGAAGCCATGCTGGCATCGGAATGGGTAGCAACAACAAGCAAACTCTTTAAAGGAGTTGTTTTGCAATTCCTTCTTACAGAGCATTTTAAATGGCTCTGCTTTTCTTTTGGCAAAGCAGTGTTGTTGCAGAAAGACTCGTCCATTAGAGATGGAAAAGAAATCAGGTATGGCCTCTGCCAGCGGTACCTTTCAGGAAAGAAAAAGAGAATCGAAATCTAGTGTATCTTAATTCTAGAGCATTGCTAAATTGACAGTCAAATACCAATATACATATATATATATATATATATAACAGTCCTTTAGCAATTGGACCCGAGTCGTCCAAGGATAATGCATAAATTCCTTGCCTTTCTCACTAAAACCCAAGAAGTCAAGTCGTGCGCAGGTTCGCACAAGTGAGCGGCTACTCCGGAGCCTGTCTTGCCCCTACGCAAGCTCAGGGATGAGTCTATGGCTATCTGCATTCTCTAGTCCGCTGCACTAGACATCTAAAACTATCCTCTCTTTTTCGAAGGCATGCGTATGAGGGCGTTAAGAGTGCGTGGTCTAATTGCAAAGTAAGTTTATTAAATAATATTTTTATTAAAATCAAAGGAATTACTATACTACTAATATTAAATATAAAAGAGAATATAACATTAAAGTTATATAGTCTAAATTTAATAGTCTTCTCGCTAAGAGTTCTTAAAACATATTATTAAAGGTTACTTATAATGCCTAATAAAATGTCGCGACGTTTTACAAGGGCGTTGTCTTTTATATATAAGCTGTAAACATTAGCACAATCGGGCATTCTCTAGTTATAATACAAGTTCTTATATATTCCCCGGATTTGGACACTACTAAGGTAACTAGTGTCACACCTTCGACCCAGAAGCAGCATGCGAACTCGATGTCGCCGAGTTAATTACTGGAGATGTCGGAGCTTACGCCGAAATTAACGCAAATATTGAGGTTGTAGGTCCGAAGGCAGGGCCTAGTGTCATTGTAGCATTGTTCTCTGTGAGTCTTCCTGAGAAATGCTTGGCTTCCAAGACAGCGCTGCCCACCACAGGTCCAATCATTACCAACTTTGTCCCCACAAGTTCACCGCCCTAAACTCAGGCGACATTTCATCTACCAAGTCCTGCCCCTTGCGGGCCAGAGAAAAACATCACCCTCACGACCACCACAGTGCATAACTGAGCAGGCTCGGCTAAAGTTCCTGAGGCATCGATTCCGAATCGATTCTAAATCGTATTAGTTAGTATTGCAAGGATCGATACCGAATCGATTTAAAATCGATTCTTCACCGCCTTTACCCCGCACTTCCTAAATATCTTCTTTCTTAACTCTCTTGCATAATAATTTTATTAAAACTTATTACCAAAATATCTTCTCTTCTTAATCTAGAAGCTTCCTTTACACGCTCTACTACTACAAAGTCTACTAAGACTTCTTAAAGCTATAAAAAGAAGTAGAGAGCACTAGTTTGGGCATTTTGCCGTCGTCTTACGCCAGATAAAAACTAAGACTTCCTCTATTATACCAAATGCTCTCCTAATTTATGCCTTAATAACTACAAGGGGCCATATAGTACAAAGAGTGCTACTAATATGACTACGCATCTAAAGCGACACTATAAGATTATAGTCAATAAGACTAAAAATAAGACTAATACGACTATAAGTAAGCAGCTTAAGTAGTATTACTACTAGGCAAAGGTTAATAGTAATATTATAAAATTTGATTTTAAGGTTCTTAAAAAGTACCTTTTCCAAGTAATTATTACCGAGGCCCTAGTTACTCTTATTATTATACGGAACTTGTCTTTTTATATAATTAAGTAGCCTAAGTTTTATACCTTTTGCTAGGCATTAAATAAGGAGTGCAAAAAGGGTACTATTACTATAGCTTACTCTCAAATTAAGGAGAGAATTAAGGAGGCCTAGATTAAATACAAAGATATTATATAACAAATACTCTAATTAGCAATTTTAAAGATTTATATCGCCTTAAATATTTAGACTTCTCCTAATCGCTTTCTTCTCTTGGCTATTATAGCACACTTTACTTTGTACAATTAAAAGAAGAGAAAGGCCTTGCTTGCTTTAAAAGTTGTAGCTAGCTATAGCGCAGAGGATTTATTTAAGGTTTTTGTTCTAATTCTTGAGGATTATAGCATTATATAAAAGCTTAGAGCTATTATTGCTAATAATGCCCTTGCAAATGGAGCCCTTTATACCCTTATATAAGCTTATTAGGAGAAGGAGCTAAGCTTAATATAAAAAGCAATTGAGTAGCGGATCTGTTATATTAGTTATATTATTAACTTGGTTATATAAGCCTTCTTATTTACTAATATTATAAAAGAGGGGGAGCTTGCATTGTACAATAAGTAGGATTAAAATAAACAGCTTAGGGACAAAGATGAAAAGAAGAAGAGGTTCCGTCTCTTAAGGCCACTTAGACAAGCTTATAATATTATAGTTTATACTTGTAGCTTTACTAGACACATTACACAATTTAAGGAGCTTGCAAGAAGGATAATCCCTATAAATAATCGTATAAGGTGGAATAGCTAGTACAATATACTTGTTATTCTTCTTAATATTAGGCTTATAGTTGAGAAATATTGCGCAAACTTTAAAGAAGAGCTAAAGGAGGACATCTTAAACCACTCGGACTAGAGGAAGCTTTGTACGATTAAGGACTTTTTAGGCCCTTTTATACAAGCTACTCTTGCTATAGAAGGAGACTCTACTACTATTAATTTTACCCTTTTTACTATAGATGTCTTAATTAAGCACTTGTTAAATTAAATTATAAGTAACCTCTTTTTCTTATTCTTTAAAAACTTAAAACTAATTATAATAAGATATTTATAAAGCAAAAAGAGACGCAAAAAGCAAGGACTTCTTTACTTGTCTTAATATAGCTTAGTCTTAGCTAAACAAGTATTACTTGCCTACAAATATGTCTTTATTTTATACTATTGCTTTAATCCTTAATCTTACTAATCGTATAAGGTATATTAAGACCCACTAGCCAAAGAAGTGGTCTAAGCTAGCTTTAGCAGTAATAAAGAAGCTTTAAGAGAGGTATAAGGAGGAGGTAGTCCCTCTACAATTATACCCTGCTTTCTTGTATAATAACCCCGCAAAGCCAAAAGAGCTTAATACCTTTAATTAAATCGCTTTATCTTTAAGATTAGTTGCACAGCTTGCAAGTGAGGACGAGTATAAGGATTATAACTCTTAAGACTTACACTCTCCTAGAAAGGGGGGGGCGCTATAGTGTTAGCTATTAGACGCTTAAAGGCAACGCTAGCTAAGGCTTGCACTTATAGCTATTAATATCCTTTTAATTCTACTAATAAGCGATAAACTAGAGCGATGCTTTTTAGGGGCTTGTTATACGGTATCGTGGGATAAGGGCTAATTAGAGGCAAAAACTATTAAAGTAAGGGAGTTGCTTAAGCATTAGAAAAAGAGTAGTATTTTAAATAAGTTCCTTAAAGAAGAGAATAAGTAAATTATGCTTTTAAATCTATTTTATTTATATATAGTAATAGTCTTTAATTTATTTATAAGAGGGAGGGGGGGGGAGGGGGGTTAATTAGAGTATAGGGGACCCTTAAATACTAGCCCGAATCGATTCTAGTATCGATTCGACGATTTGATACCGATTCTGAATCGATTCCGTATCGATACGCGATATCGCGTATTTTAGCCGAGCCTGTAACTGAGTGTGCATCCTGTTTCCAATGGTGTCCAAGCGCGCTGATGACAAAACTCACTCTCACGAAATTACTCGAGTATTCGACCCTCTGCTCTCCCTACACTATTCTTACTGCAAGCTATGCTGTGTATCCCTCAGTAGTTACGCCTGCAGCATTTGTCATATCGAATCCGGCATCTGTTACCGTTTTTTAATCACCCATTCCTTCCACCATGCAAGAATGACTCCTTCTCAAGTAACGTTTTTCGGAGCTAAGTCAAGATAGAGAACGTGCTGCAAACTCGTATGTGTATCTTTTGCGTCAGTGGTGTTGGTTTTTGTTTTTTTAGATGAGGAAGCAGATTGTATATTTGGGCGTTTGGACTTCGAGAGAAGGCGTAGTTAACTATACAATCGGATTAGAAATAGACGTTACTCAAAAAATCGAAAGATCCTGTTCGCTTCCTTGCTCCTAGGGTATCAACATAAGGTACTGCTTCCTTCCTAATCAACCAGACTCGGTCCCTCCTCTACGGGAGCTCTGAGCCAGTGAACTGCCTCCCATCTCCATGTAACTCCCCAACGTACCGGCCATCTGCATCCAGCTCCTCATGCCTCAGCCCGTATCTTCCCTCGCCCTGAAGTTCAGTCCCATTCGGCGCCGAAGCTGGCGTCACTTCAACAACAGGCTCATTCTCCTTTTCCATAAGCTCCGCTCTTCCACCAACCGGCTTCCTGACTAGAGCAACAGGCTCCACAGGCGACAATATAGGAGAGACGGGAGAGATGGGACGTTCTTCCACAGGCAGCTTCTTCCGAGCCACAGCTGGAGGGACCTGCTTTTCGGGCTGATCAAAAGGCGGAGGCCGAGGGGCTCCTGCTTCCGGACTGTATCCTTGGTTTTGACCTTGTCTGGTATACTTTCGCTGAGAATGAAGGTAGAATATTATCCCGCCGAGTAGGAGTGCTGCTCCTCCCAAGCCACCAACAACCCCTCCAATAATTGGACCAATCTGGATCTTGGAACTCGAGCCTGAGCCTGAGCCTGAGCTCGAGTTGCTAGGATTCGAGTTGCCGTTCGAAGAAGAGGTGGACGAGCCAGTATTTCCAGGTGATGAGGACGTCGAAACGCTGTTCCCAGGGGTGGGACTGGCTGATTGAGTGGGCTGGGTGTTCGGCGCTGTGTTCTCGTCATTGCTGACCCCTCGAAGAGGGAAGGTCTGAATTGGGTCATGCTTACAAGATGAAGGGGTTTGTGTAGCTACAGCGTTTCGCGGGTAGCCCACTCCACTGCAGTAGTTATCGTACACCGAGATCGCATTGGGAATCTTTCCGGAATTAGCCATCAAGGATCTGCAGAGGTCAAGATAGGCTCTACCTACCAGGGAACTTCCAGTGCACAATCGGCTGATACAACTGCTGAGCGCAGTACTGACTTTTTCGTCTTGAACCTGCGTGCAATAGCATTCATTGTACACCGTACTGATCAGTCTAGAGAATGATCAGACCACCAGGAAGCAATTAGGAGAGGGGTAATGTGCACGCGTTACATCCCAAATCATAGACAAGATAAAATGCGTCATTGACGACACTGTCACTCGAGTAGAGACAAGTCTGAACACAGGCTGGCTGGATAGCGTATTGTGGTGCAGCTGTGATGGTAACTGACATCCAAGGTTTATTAGCACGCATGATACGAAAACGGATGAGAATCGCAAAAAGTTCAAAGGAGCTCAGATTTTGGGACCTATCTTTCTCCTTATGGTCGCCAATGGCTACTTAAAGCTCCCGGAATAGCTCCTGCTAGACTACGACTCTCATAGTGCAAATCACGCGGGAATTTCAAACTAGTGTGAGAATCGGCTTACCAGTACTTGTGTCAACGTTCTGGGCGTTGCTGAGCCTTGCTAAAAAAAAAAAGAAAATTAAACTCATATATTTCGTTGAGCACATTTTGTTTTCCTCGATCCTGTCAGTCGTCTTGTAACATGAGTTGTGAGTGTGCGCGGATAATCTTTTACTCTTTGAAGAAAAGGCTATCGCCAGTCGTTTGGTTTCCGACGGTGGTTCTGCGATGGCGGAATACTCTAGACTTTCTCTATGGCATGCGGCCGCTTTCCGCAGCTGCTTCAGGGGTCCGTATCATCCTCGCATGATATCATTAGAACATGTGTTCCAAATTGGGGAAATGTTGCAGACAATTGGTTGGCTTTGACCTAACAGGCAGGAGCTGGAATATTGATATCTTTATCAAAATTGGTGATAGGATAGCTAAGCGAAGATGGCTTGAGGGGTGGACATAAGGTTCCATTCAAAGGATTGAGGCTTGCGAAGGCTGCCCTATCGGGGCTCCGCAAGGACACTTTCGACGCCAAAGCGTGGGTAAGATACTGCAGTGAAACTTGCTGACCCAATAAGAGGAGATCATGGGATCGCGAACGAGCTAGGTTGGTTTTATCCACTAAGAAGAGCTTACGAGCCTTATGGCGAAAGTCTGTGTATTTAGGGCATTTCGCTAAGAAACGAACCCTATAACTTTTTTGAACCCGTATGTTTTATATTTAGATTTGGGTTTAAAAGCCCTGTAAACTCATACTGGCTTCTTTTATTACATGCGCTAATATTATACACAGATTAAATTTATAGTTGTCGAGAAATTGTAACGAGGCAAGGTGAAATAGTTGACGTTAGTTTTGCAATGCCTGAAAATGTCGCTAAAAACACAGACTTTCGCCATAAGGCTCGTTAGGTCAGCACCATAGGCATGGAACATCTGTTTTCCCAGCCATCTCTCCTTCCTTCCTTCCTTCCTTCCTTCCTTAATATCATTGGCTATAACCGTGCGTATCAGCGATACGGTCAAAAATCATCGATATAGTCGTTTTCCCTGGGAAGTAACTTTATTAATTTATTTTAAAATCACAATGTGACTAAACATAACCCCGAAGAGGAGAAAAGGATTGCCTAGGCCACCGAATTCTTCTATAAACACTTACACGCTAAAAAGTCCAAGGTCGCAAGGCAATTTCGCGTTTTATTACGCTTTTAAAAAGCGCGTTTGTTAGGCCGATTACTATAAAACATTAAAGGGGGCTAAAACAAAGTATTAAGTGATAATCAAAAGGAGGCATTAAAGCAATTTATCGATTTCTTGATTTATTTAAGCTATAAAGCTGATATATTAGCTATTCGTGTCGCGGATTTAAAACGATTTTACAATCTAAATTGATTGCTAAATACAAAAAGATTAAACTAAAGAGAAAGGAAGAAGAAGAGGAGTTTTTCCAGGGGAATAAAGCCTTTGTATAAAAGGTCGGCATAGTAACCTAAGCGAATCACATGTGCTAAAGCACCAAGACCAAACTAAGGGCCTAAACCCTTATAATTCGAGTAGCCGCTAATAAGATTATTGCAAAGAATGGTTCGACCTTTAAGTAATGCGTCTTTAGACTTAACAATAGTTTAAATATAATAAAAAGTAGTTTAAAATTTTATAAGCGAAGATATTAGCATAAAAGAGGAAAGCTATACATTAGAAAGAAGACTTAGAGATTATTTTAAGGAGCATTACAATACGCTCAGTGTGTCAAAAGAATACTCAACTTAATTAATTTCATTAACTAATTATTTATGAATAATGAGTAGATTATGATTAGTAGTGCTCGATTAATCACTGATTAAAAATAACAAAATATGCTCAATTATTTTGATTAATTGAATAAATTATCACATGTTATATTCCTTCTTATAACTCTTTTATTTACTATTATATCTTTCTTTATTATATAGTATTATCTCTTACTTGTGTATATTTATGCTTGTCCTTTTATTTAAAATAGAGTAATGCTTAAAAATAATGGAAAATTTTAAGCTAATCACGTGGCATTTAACATGTGACTTATAATATATAAATAACCTTTACTAAAGTAGTTCAATTCAAGATAATAGGTAATGGTTTATTAATATTAAGTTTAAGCATAATAAATTATTATAATTAAGCTTAAAATATAATCTTATTTAAGGCTTAGCATACTTAAGAACCCTTGATAAACTCACGTGACCAATTTAATCAATTTAATTAACTAGTTATTCATGAGTAATGATTTGATTATGATTAACAAGTGTTAATCAAATCAAATCAAATAATTTAACACACTGAATACGCTAAAGAAGTTTGATATAACTTTTAAGGATATATATAATATAGACAAAACAAGCTTCCGGATCGGGGTTTTAAATAAGAAGATTATTATTATGCATTTGTAAACTAAAGCTATATACTTAATAGATTTAAACAATTGAGAGTCGCTTATTGCGATTAAGATTATATATAAAGATAATATAGCTATTATAACCTTTTTAATCTTTAAAAGAGATTTCTTAAAAGATTACTTTAAAAACGATCTAGATAATAAGATGTGACAAACGAGCTTAGCGTGCTTACTTAGCAGCTCCCTTGTATATATAGTCTAGATGCTCCCTACAAGCTCCCTTCCTCTAAGTAGACAACTATATGCAACTACTTTGCCTCTGCTACTTGCGATAGTTATAAGCCTAGTTCGCGCGTGATTTGCGCACTTCTATTAACAATAGTACAAGCATAGTAGTGTTTTTGCGGTTGATCTCTTACTATTATTACCGCTAAAAGAATACATGGCATTCTCTATTCTTACAATCCCTCTAATTTATCTCTCTCTCCTTCTCTTAACAATAGCATCTCTCCCTCTAGTCTCCGATATACGCCCTACCGATAGGAGGAGCTTCCCCGAATAGTACGCCGAGCTTAAGATTAATTCCACGTTTCGCAACATGTGGCACTTAGTCGACCCCGATGCTCTTGATGCTCTTTACTTGCTCTCTACAAAGCTACCCGAACCGTTAATGATCAATTAGATAATCGAGCAATTAAATGTCGAACGGAATACCCCTTTAATAGTATAGGATGCAGACGAGTAGCTAGAAGCAAAGAAAGGAGTAAGGCTAAGATTACCCCAATTAGCAAAAGTTCGACGATATCAAAGAAGAGTACTTGTTCTAGCTTAAAGAGTAC
>Ga0302325_10008577_pt1 | contig 22454 bp, 18 predicted proteins | sample Palsa_T0_2_FD_201948 | JGI IMG/M metagenome (GOLD analysis project Ga0302325, IMG submission 201948) | Peat permafrost microbial communities from Stordalen Mire near Abisko, Sweden - Palsa_T0_2 | ecosystem: Environmental > Terrestrial > Soil > Palsa > Peat permafrost | place: Sweden: Abisko...
AAACATCGCCTGGCGCTGACGCAGGCGAACTGGTATGCGGTGATCCCCCCACTGGTGGCCACGCTGGGCGGATTCGGCGGTGGCTGGCTGTCGCTGCGCTGGATGCGCGCGGGCTTGCCGGCGGTGGCCGCGCGTCTGCGCGTGTGCCTGGCTGGCGGGGTGCTCGCGCTGGCCGCCGCCGCGATCCCCGTGCTGCGAACACCGGGTTGGACCGCCGCCGGAATCTCGATGAGCATCCTGGCGGTGTCGGCGGTCAGTGTGAATGTGTATACAATGCCGCTGGACATATTCGGCGGCGCCCGCGCGGCGTTTGCCATTTCGATGCTGGTGGCCTCCTACGGCGCAGTGCAGGCGCTGATCTCGCCCGCCATCGGAGCGATGGTGGACGCGCGGGGGTATGGTCCGGTATGCGTGATGGCGGCGGTGTTGCCGTTGGGGGCTTATGTTGTTCTGAGGCCCATGTTCTCGCGGTCTGAATAACGTCACTTACTTTTCGCCGGTGAAGCGATTCTGCATGAGTAGTGGGGCAGGCCCTCGGCCTGCGGCGGCCTCCCAGGCCGCCATTTTCTCTCCGCAAAGGCTCGATTTCGGACCAAGAAGCGGGTCCAAGGGACCCGCGCAGGCCACGGGCCTGCCCCACTATTTATGCAGACCCATCACGTCAGCGTCGAACCACCATGTAGAGACAACCCAAGCATAGCGCCAGACACAGGGGCGAATAGACAAAAGTATCCAGCCTTGCAAAGGGTGTGCCGCGCACCCGCTTGAGCAGTCCTACCCAGCGGCAGTCTCCCACGGCGCGCAGCCCGAAGACGAATGCCAGAACCCAGTCACCCGCCTTCAGTCCGGCGACGACGATCCCCGCAGCCAGGGCCAGCAGCACGGCTACCGCAATGGTCGCCTTTTTGGACGGCCGGAACAAGGGTTGCCCATCGCGCTGCGGTACAGTGACGCCTTTTCCCCACTCCCCGCCCGCCGCCCAATAGAGGTGCAACGCGCTCAAAAGCAGCAAGACGCTCGCTGTCGCCAATGCCACGGCTTCCTTCATCATGCTGTTACCATAATCAGATGCGCTTGATTGCACTTGCGATTTCAGTTGCCGGCCTGTGTTCGATGACTTGGGCGGCCGAAGAAAAAGACAAAACTAACGAACGGCTGGACGACGCGGCGGCGCTGTTCAACGAGGTGATGGGTACGCCCGATAAATCCATCCCACAGGATCTGCTCAACAAGAGCCACTGCATCGTGCTGGTGCCGGGTTTGAAGAAGGCCGGCTTTGTGGTGGCGGCCAAGTACGGTCGAGGTTATGTCTTTTGCCGGGCGGCCTCCGGCCAGGGCTGGGGACCTCCCGGAGCAGTGCGCATTGAAGGCGGCAGCTTCGGCTTGCAGGGTGGCATCTCTTCCACGGATCTGGTGCTGCTGGTGATGAATGAGCGCGGCATGAAGCGGCTGCTGACTACCAAGTTCACGCTGGGTGGAGAAGCTTCGGTGGCGGCGGGCCCGGTGGGCCGCAACGCCACCGCGCAGACCGACGCCCTGATGACGGCTGAGATTCTCTCATGGTCCAGGGCGCACGGAGTGTTCGCGGGCGTGTCGCTGGACGGCGCCACGCTGCGCAACGACATGGACGAGAACCAGCGAATGTATGGCCAGCGATGGGAGAACAAGCAGATCTTGAATAGCGGCGTACAACCGCCCGCGGGCGTGGTTAAGCTTATCGCGTCGTTGAATAAGTACTCGCCCCGAAAGAATAACTAGTGGGGCAGGCCCTTGGCCTGCGACTTGGCCTGCGCGGATCACCTGGACCCGCCCTGCGGCCTGGGAGGCCGCCGCAGGCCGAGGGCCTGCCCCACTTGGCCCACCTTACTTATGCGCGTTGAAGCGGTCTTCAACCGCGGGCCAGTTCACCACGTTCCACCATGCACCCAGATAGTCGGCGCGGCGGTTCTGATACCTCAGATAGTAGGCATGCTCCCAGACATCCACTCCCAGAATGGGATACTTGCCTTCCATCACCGGGCTGTCCTGGTTCGCGGTGGAGTAGATGTCCAGCTTGCCGCCGCCGAATATCAGCCATGCCCAACCGGAGCCGAACCGGCCCATGCCGGCGGCCTGTATCTTCTCCTTGAACGCGTCGAAACTGCCGAACGTACCGGTGATGGCCTGCGCCACGTGGCCCACCGGCGCACCACCCGCGCCCGGGCCCATGATGGTCCAGAACATGGAGTGGTTGATATGGCCGCCGCCGTTGTTGCGCACCGCGGTGCGAATGTTCTCGGGCACGATGGCGCAGTTGTTAGCCAACAGTTCTTCGACGCTCTTGCCGGCTAAGTCGGGCGCCGATTCCAGCGCCTTGTTCAAGTTAGTCACGTAAGCGCCATGGTGCTTAGCGTGATGGATCTCCATAGTCATTTTGTCGATGGCCACGTCCAAGGCGTCGGACGCGTAGGGTAATGCGGGAAGCGTAAAAGGCATATCGATCTCCGTGTATCTCCTCGTGAAGTTTAGTTAGTTGACTGGCCCGGCGCGCTCGAAAGCGTCAGCCAGGCGGAACATGCTTGGCTCGTCAAAATGTCTGGCCAGAATCTGCATTCCTACCGGCAGCCCACCGGCGGTGTTGCCGCAAGGCACGCTCATGCACGGAATGCCGGCCAGCGAGCCGGTAATCGTGTAAATATCGGACAAGTACATCTGCAGCGGATCGTCGATCTTCTCGCCCAGTTTGAACGCCGGAAAGGGAGACACCGGCGCCACGATCGCGTCCACTTCTTCGAAGGCCCGCGCGAAATCCTGGGCAATCAGCGCCCGCACCTTCTGCGCCTTTAAATAATAGGCGTCATAATATCCCGCGCTCAAGACATAAGTGCCCAGCATGATGCGCCGTTTGCACTCCGCGCCGAAGCCTTCGCCGCGCGTATGCCGGTACATGTCGCTCAGCGTGCCGGAATCCCGGGAACGAAAAGTGTAGCGCACGCCATCATAGCGCGCCAGGTTAGAACTGGCTTCCGCGGTCGCGATAACATAATAACAGGCGATGGCGTAATCGGTAGCCGGCAGGCTGATCTCGCGCACCTGGCAGCCAAGTTGGCGCAGAGTCTCCACGCCGGCGGCGATCAGATCCCCGGTTTCGCTCGTCAAATCTTTTAGATACTCGCGGGGCAACCCAAGCTTCATACCTTTGACGTTTCCATCCAGCGCTTGTGTGTACTCCGGTACAGGGGCCTCGGCCGAGGTGGCGTCCAGCGGATCGCGGCCCGCAATCGCTCCCAACAGCACCGCCGCATCGCGCACCGTGCGGGCCAGGGGACCGATATGATCGAGCGAGCTGGCAAATGCGGTCAGCCCATAGCGCGAGACGCGGCCGTAGGTCGGCGTGACGCCCACCACGCCGCAAAACGAAGCGGGCTGCCGGATAGAACCGCCGGTGTCGGATCCCAGCGCCAGCGCCGCGGTACCCTGCGCCACCGCCGCCGCCGAACCGCCGCTCGATCCGCCCGGCACACGGTCCGGCGCCAGCGGATTGCGCACCGGTCCGAACGCCGAATTTTCGTTTGACGATCCCATGGCGAACTCGTCGCAATTGGTCTTGCCCAGGATTACGCCACCGGCCCGTTCCAGCCGCACGATGGCGGTGGCATCATAGGGCGGCACGTACTCGGCCAGCAATTTCGACCCACAGGTGGTGCGCACACCCTGGGTGAGGATCACGTCTTTCACCGCGATGGGCACTCCGGCCAGCGGGCCCGGCTCTTCGCCGCGCGCGATCTGCTGGTCCACGCGGGCGGCGGCGGCGAGTGCGCGCTCGGGGGCGAAACGCAGGTAGGCGTTCGTGGACGGGTTTTGCGCTTCGGCGAATTGCAGCGCTTCCCGCGCCAATTCAACGGCGCTAAAGCTGTGCCCCAGCAGGCCCTCCCGGATGCGGCCAATGGTGAGCGACGGAAAATCCATAGATCAGCGTTCGATGACCTTAGGCACCTTAAAATAACCGCCGCCCGCCTGGGGCGCATTGGCCAGCGCCACATCCGTTCCCAAGGGCGGACATTCGCGGTCGCCACGCCAGGTGGCCGTATCGGCGGCTGCGTAGAGCACTTGCGCCATGGGTTCCACGTTGGCGGTGTCGATTTCATTCAGCCGCGCGATGTGGCCAAGAATCTCGTCGAGGTCGGCTTGGAACTTGTGGACCTCGGTGTCGCTGAGATCCAGATTTGCCAGGTCCGCCACGTAACGAACCTCCTGTTCGGTGATCTTCACGCCAGGGCCTTTTTGCGCGCGGTCTTGTATATGCCGCGCAACACGGGATCGGCGATCTGGTCGGCATCGTCGAATGCGAGCGAGGGTTGCGCCGCCGCGGCCCGCCGCGGTTCGCGGCGTGGCGGAATGACGCGGAATTCCAGGTCTTCGACCATGCCAGGGCCCAGACGAGCTTCCAGGTTGGTCAGGATTTGCCGGGAGAGCGTGAACAATTGCCTTTGCCAGGTCGAGTCTTCGACTTCCACGATAAGGCGCGTGCGCACCATGCGCGCGGCCCGGGTGCGCGCCGCGACCTTCTTCCCTACGGCCAGCGGCCAAGCGGCGCGGGCCAGATCGTCGGCATCGATCGGACCTCCGCCGGAAGCGAACTTGCCCATGAGTCTGCTGGCGCGTTCCATGTGGGGGGACCCCGATTATTGTATCGCACGCGAGCCCTCTAACGTCGTGCCTTTCGGTTTGTGCGCAAGATGTTCCAATTGAGGCAATATTGTAAAGACACCGGGCGGCCGCAGAGGCTGGAGGCAGAACCCGTACGTCACAGCGAAAAGGGGGACCGGCATGTCGGAGCTGGCTAATGGGTTCGATGCTTCCATCGTGGACGAAAAGGCGAATAAGGTAGGGCCAGCAGGGATCGAGATCGCCTACCAACGCCTCGGGAACCCCGATGCGCCTTTAGTACTGCTAATCATGGGGATCGCCGCGCAGTCTATTGCGTGGCCGGATGCGTTTTGCCATGTGCTCGTCGACCGCGGCCTGCAAGTCATCCGCTTCGACAATCGCGACGTCGGGCTCTGGTCTCCGAGTTGTAAGCCCGGCACATCGCGGTGGTCACCGCTATTTGTCCCGAAGACGGAGAAGCCATCGTCATCTCCGACGCCGGCTTGCACGCCATCCTGGTCGACTGGACCTTCCGCGACGACGACTCTCACACCAAGGCCAAAGTTCGTTCCCTGCTACATCGCGTGCGCCTGCACTACCCCCGCATCCCGTCTTCCTCATAGCGGAACGCGAGGAAACCAACACCATCCCGCTGGATGCCATGCAACTCTGCGACGAATTCATCTGGACACTGGAAGACACCGCCAACTTCATCGGGGGGCGCGTTACGGCCGCCATGAATCGCTACCGCGAGCATATTCCCGGCCCCATGGCGTCGGCCCTCTTCAAGTTCGCCGGGGTGTCGGAATATTCCTGGCACACGCCCGGGCACAGCGGAGGCACAGCGTTTGTGAAATCTCCCCCGGGGCGGAATTGGCCACAATTCCGGATCACAGGTTGCCGCGGCGGGCCTGCTCCCTTTCCAGAGCTTCGAAGAGCGCTTTGAAGTTGCCTTTGCCGAAGCTGCGGCTGCCTTTGCGCTGAATCACTTCATAGAACAGCGTAGGGCGATCCTCGACGGGCTTGGTGAAGATCTGCAGCATGTAGCCTTCGTCGTCGCGATCCACCAGGATGCCCAGTTCCTTCAGGCGATCGATGGGTTCGTCGATGGGCCCCGTGCGCGTTGTCAGATCGTCGTAGTAAGTGGAAGGCACCCGCAGAAACTCGATGCCCCGATCGCGCAGGCGAGTTACGGTCTCGATGATGTTATCCGTGGCCATGGCGATGTGCTGCACGCCCGGTCCCTTGTAGAAATCGAGATACTCCTCGATCTGCGACTTACGTTTACCTTCGGCAGGCTCGTTGATGGGGAACTTCACGCGCTCGTTGCCGTTGGACATCACTTTGGACATCAGGGCCGAGTATTCCGTGCCGATATCTTTGTCGTCGAAGTGCTGATAGAGGCGGAAGCCCATCACATCGCGGTAGAAATTTACCCAGGTGTCCATGGCGCCCCAGCCGACATTGCCCACCATGTGATCGATGTACTTGAGTCCCACCGGGCGCGCTACGGAATCGGCGCGGTCCGCGGGCACGAAGCCGGGCAGGAAGACGCCGCCATAGTTGCGGCGCTCGACGAAGGAGTGGATCGTATCGCCATAGGTGGCGATGGCGGAAATACGTACCTCGCCGTGCTCGTCGCGCAGGGTCTCCGGTTCGCGCACGCCGCGCGCGCCGCGCTGGGTGGTCTCGCGGTAAGCCGATTCCGCGTCATCCACCCACAGCGCGATGTCGTGCACGCCATCGCCGTGCAGGCGCACGTGATCGGCAACCGGATGGTCCGGCGACAGCGCGGTAGTAAGCACCAGGCGGATTTTATCCTGCTGCAGCAACCACGAGGCGCGGTCGCGCACCCCTGTCTCCGGCCCGCGATAAGCGGTCAGGCGCATCCCAAACGCCGACCTGTAGAAGTAGGCGGCCTGTTTGGCGTTGCCCACATAAAACTCCACGTAATCGGTGCCATTCAGGGGCAGGAAATCCTTTTGAACGGCGCTTGGCGTCTCTGTTAGTGTTTGCATAATTGCTCCCCTACGGCTGCCACGCAGCGCTCATTTTCCTCCGCGGCGCCCGTCGATATGCGGATGCATTGCGGCAACCCGAACGCCCCCAGCGGGCGCACGATTACACCCTGCCGCAGCAAAGCTTCGGTCAAGCCGCATGCTTCGTCCGCGCTCGCGAGCGGCAGCATCACGAAGTTGGCGTCCGAAGGAACCACTGCGAGGCCCATGCCGCGGAACGCTTCGGTGAACAGGCGCAGCCCGCGCGCGTTCAACTCCAGCGAGCGGTGCAGAAACTCCTTGTCGGCCAGCGCGCCGATGCCGGCTGCCTGCGCGAGCGTGCTCGGCTCGAACGGCAGCTTCACTTTCAGCAGATTGGCGATCAGTTCCTCGTGCGCGAAACCGTAGCCAATGCGAATGCCGGCCAGGCCGTAGATTTTCGAGAACGTACGCAACGTGATGACGTTGTCGTAGCGGTAGTGCATGGAGTCCGGATAGCGTGGATTGTCCTGGGCGTATTCGAAGTAGGCTTCGTCGAGGATGATCAAGACGCGCTCCGGCACGTGCCGGTAGAAGCTGTCGAACTCGTGTTTGGTGAAGATGGTTCCGGTGGGATTGTTCGGATTGGCCAGGTAGACGATCTTGGTGTTTTCGGTGATCTGGCCGGCGAGGGCGGCGAGATCGTAATGCCAGTCGCGGTAGGGCACCGTGCGATACTTCACGCCGCGGGAGCGCGCCAGCACCTGGAAGCCGATGAAGGCGGCATCGGTGGTGAGCACTTCGTCGTCATCGCACAGGAAGGTGCGGATGATGCCGGACATGATGCCTTCGGAGCCGCTGCCCGCGATCACATTTTCGGGTTTCAGATCGAACTTTTCGGCCAAGGTGCGGCGCAGGTCGAGGCCGCCATTGGGATAGAGATTGAGGCCATTCAGTTGGCGGCGAATGGCTTCCAGGGCCAGCGGCGAAGGTCCCAGGGGATTCTCGTTGGAGGCCAGTTTCGAGACTTCGGTGAGATTGTATGCGCGGCGCACCTCGTCGATGGAGCGGCCCGGCTCGTACGGCCGGAGCGATTCGATGTATGGCGGAACCAGAGGCATTTGCTGGAAGCTGCGCGATCCTCATACCATAGTAATTCCAAAATAGGATGATACTCCCCCGTGGATTTTATGCGCGCGATACCGTGGAGGTGGCGCGCGGGCTGCTCGGCAAGATTCTGGTGCATGACGACACCGCTGGCAAAATCGTGGAGACCGAGGCCTACCTGGGCGGCGGTGACGATCTGGCGGCGCACTCGGCGCGCGGCATCACACAACGCACACGGGTGATTTTCGGGCCGCCGGGCCACGCGTATGTGTACTTCATTTACGGCATGTACGAGTGCCTGAACCTGGTAACGGAGCCGGACGGCAAGCCCGGAGCCGTCCTCATCCGCGCGCTGGAGCCGGTGGCGGGGATCGAGACGATGCAGCGGCGCAGGCCAGCCGCGCACACGCTGCGCGATCTGGCTTCCGGGCCTGGACGCCTGACGCTCGCGATGGGCATCACGCGGGCGCAGAACGGCGTGGATGTGACGCGAGGGAGCCTGACGGTGCGCACGCCGCGGCGGGAGGAGCCGTTTGAGATTGCGGTGACGCCACGCATCGGCATTCGAGAGTGCGCGGATTGGCCTTTGCGGTTTGTGGTGAAGGGGAGTTTGTTCGTCAGCGGTCGTCCCGGATAGCTATCGTGTTAACGAGAAGACTGTACCGCAGCCGTACTCGGCACAGTAATAACTTGTGGTGCTTCCGTCGAAGACCGTCGTGCCATAGAGTGTACCGCCACTGCCGATCGCCACACCTGCTTCCGGAAACCATCCCATGCCGGGAACGTTTGTGCTGAAACTATACAGCACCGTCTCCGTCCACGGCTCGCCCGCCGACGACGGCGGGATTAGCGCAAACACGGTACCGCCCCCGTTTGCTCCGCCGCCTTCGGTGGTTCCGAAGAGCACCCCGTCCTGTCCAATAGTTATCCCCGCTTGCGGATTCGCGCCATCGCTGCCACCCGTAAATGTGTGCAGGATCGTCTCGGTCCAGGCTCCGCCCGGCGACGCCGGCGGGACCAATCGAAACACCGTGCCGCAGCCGTTAGCGTACGAACACGAGTAATTTCCGCCCTGGTAGGTGGTCCCATATAACACCCCGCCTGGGCCGATTACCACACCCGCAACCGGATCTGCTCCGTCGCTCCCGCCCATGAAGCTGTAGACCTCCCCTTCCGTCCACGAGCCGCCCGGTGAAGATGGCGGCTGCAACACGTAGACCATCCCGTGGTCAGTGCTCCCCCCATAACCAGTCGTCCCATAAAGCGCTCCATTCTGGCCGATGACTACACCTGAGTAGGTGAGATATTTGAATGCGTGAAGAAGCTCAAACGTCCACGCGCCTCCGGACGAACTCGGCGGCATCAAGGAGTAGACGCTCGCCACGGTCGTGCCATAGAGCACGTTGTTCGGCCCGATCGTTACACCCGAGGATGGAGCGCCGTCATTGGGCCGCCCAAAACTGTAAAGCACCTTCTCGGTCCATGCGCCGCCCGGCGATGTGGGCGGCATCAACGAAAACACGGTGCCGAAATCGTTGCCGCCCTGCAGCGTCGCTCCATACAAGACGCCGGCGTCGCCAATCGCCACCGGTCCGGAGGGCAGGGAGCCGTCCTCACCGCCCGTGAAACTGTAAAGTGTAGTCAGGTTCCAGGATCCGCCCGGCGACGATGGCGGGGACAACGAAAAAACCGTGCCGCAGCATGAGACACCGCCGAACGTGGTGCCATAGAGCACACCGCCGCTCCCAATCACCACAGGGTTATACAACTGGGCTGGGTAACTGAAATCGTAGAGCGTGGTCACTTTCGGCGGACCTTGCGCAAAAACGTGCACCCCAACTGCCACAAGAAGCACCAGCCTGTTGATCATGCCGAATTGTGGAATATGCCCTCACCCAAGTCAAGGGTCGCCCCAAGCGCAAGTACCGGTACCCGTGCCAGCTCTTCATTCGTGTGCATTCGTGGCTGATTTCAGCGGTATCCTTATGGATCAAGCCATATGCCGGAACGCCTGCGCGGTACTGACATCCGCTTTCTGTCCGTTTGCTGCCTGCTGCTGGCCGCCACGGTCTGGTTCTCCGCGCGCTATTTCTACCGCGCCTTCCCGGAAGCCTCCATCGATTTCCGGGTGACCCGCGACCAGTCCCGTGCGCGGGCCGATGCGTTCCTGGCTGCACAGGGGTTGCGCGTGAATGGCTATCGGTCGGCATCCCGCTTCAATTACGACGACACGGCCAAGACTTTCCTCGAACGCGAGCTTGGCTTGGAGCAGGCCAACCGCCTGATGAGCAGCCGGGTGCGCCTGTGGCGCTGGTCGTGGCGCTGGTTCCGCCCCCTGCAAAAGGAAGAATTCCGCGTCGACATCACCACCGCGGGCGAGCCGGCAGGGTTCGAGCACGAGATTCCCGAAGCCGCCGCCCGCCCCAGCCTGCCCGCCGACGAAGGGCGCGCCCTCGCCGAGCGGTTCCTGCGCGACAGCATGCATCGCGACCCGGCCGCGCTCGATTTCGTGGAAGGCTCCAGCGTCACTCGCCCCGCGCGCACGGACCATACATTTACCTGGAAGGAGCGCGGTTTCGATATCCACGATTCCACCTACCGCTTCGAGGTGACCATCCTGGGCAGCGAAGTGGGCGCCTTCCGCGAGTACCTGAAGGTCCCCGAAACCTGGCAGCGCGCTTACGAAGGGATGCGCTCGCGCAATCTCACTGCGCAAACCGTCGATGCGGGCTTCCTGATGCTCTTGGCCGTAGCCCTGCTGGTCACCATCCTGCTGCGGGTGCGATCCCACGATGTGCGATGGAGGTTCGCCGCTGCCGTGGGCGCCACCGGCGCGCTGCTGTACTTTCTGGCGAACTGGAACGCGCAGCCGCTGGCCGAGTTCTCCTATCCCACCACGGATTCTTATGCCAGCTTCATAGCCCAGGAATTTCTACGCAACCTGACCGGCGCGCTGGGAGCCGGCGGCCTGCTCTTCGTACTCGCCGCTGGAGCCGAGCCGCTCTATCGCGAACGTTACCGCGCGCATCTGCCACCGGCCAGTCTTTTTAGCGCGCGCGGATTGCGCACCAAGCAATTCTTCCTGGGCACCATTCTGGGCATCACGTTGGCCGGCATCTTCGTCGCCTACCAGACGGCCTTCTACATGGTGGCGTACCGTTTCGGCGCCTGGTCGCCCGCCGACGTTCCCTATGACGATCTGCTGAACACGCGCCTGCCGTGGCTTTTCGTGCTGCTGGGCGGATTCCTGCCGGCGGTCTCAGAAGAGTTCATGTTCCGCATGTTCGCCATCCCCTTCCTGTCGAAGCTGCTGCGCTACGTGCCCGTGGCGGTGGTGCTGGCCGCGTTCATCTGGGGATTCGGGCACGCGGGCTACCCGCAGCAGCCCTTCTGGATTCGCGGCGTTGAAGTGGGCATCGGAGGCGTTGCCCTGGGCCTGATCATGCTGCGCTGGGGCATCCTGCCGACGCTGGTCTGGCACTATTCGGTGGATGCCATGTACACCGCGCTGCTGTTGGTACGCTCGCACCATCCATACTTCGTGCTCTCAGGAGCAGCCAGCGCGGGGATTATGGTGCTGCCGGTGCTTATCGCGGGGATCGCCTACCTGCGCCGAGGCGGTTTCGAGCCGGCGGAGCAGATAGAGGCGGAGCCCATCCATTCCCCGGCCCCCGAACCCCGGTCCCCGGCCCCGGCAGCCGAAGGCCTGCCCTCCTCCCCTTGGTCCGTCCGTCGCCGCATGGCCGCTTTGCTCGTGCTCATCGCGGCCGTCGTGGTCATCGCCGCCGTGCACGTCCAGGATTTCGGCGGCGAGCCGCGCTTTGCCATCGGCCCCACGCGCGCCCGCGCCGCCGCCGAGCAATTCGCGCGCACGCAAGGCTTCAATCCGCAGGGCTATCGAAGCGTCGCATACCCCGTTACCCAATGGGACGATTCCGGCACGCGCCTCACCGCCAAATACTTCGTGCAGCGGCGCGACATGGCTTATGTCGCCAATGCCTTTCACCGCGACGCGCCTCTGCTCGGTTGGACCGTACGCTTCTACAAACCGCTGCAGCGCGAGGAAATGCGCGTTTCCCTCGATCCGGAAAACGGCCGGGTCTTCGAGTTCGAACATATTCTGCCCGAAGACCAGCCGGGCACCGATTTGTCGCCGGATGCCGCCCGCGAACTGGTGGCGCACGCGCCTGGCCTGCCCGCCCTCGAAGGATTCGACCTCAAGGAAACCAGCTCCGATAAGAAGAAGGCGCGCCGCGATCACACGCTGGTTTGGGAAGCGCGCGCCGGCGATCCGCGCAACCTGGACGACGCACATTTCCGCGTGCGCGTGACGGTGGCGGGCGATCGCGTGGCATCCTTCGGCTCGTATTGGAAGGTGCCCGAGACCTTCGAACGAGCGCGCGAGCAGCGCAACGCGCTGTCCTATCTGTTGTTGGTGTTGCGCATTGGCGTGAGCGCCGGCGTGTTGGTGGTGGGCATCTGGCTGTTGATCGACCGTACGCGGCAGCGCGCCCTGCGATGGAGCCAGGCGCTATGGATCGCGCTGCCGCTGGGTGTGGTCAGCCTGTGCGCCATGGCCATGAATTTCCCGTTGCTCTTCAGCCAGTACCCCACTACCTTTTCTCTGGAATCGTTTGAGGCCACCATGGGCGTCGGACTGTTTATCGGGGCATTGGCCGTGTTCATGGCGTTGGCCTGCGCCGCGGCGCTGATCCTGGCGCTGCAGCCGGACGCCATGGCTGTGTTCCGCGCGGCGAACCGCAGAGTCGCTGGGCTGGATGCCGCCCTGGCTACCTGCGTGGCTGTCGTACTGGCCGTGGCGCTGGGCCGTCTGCGCTGGCTTCTGATCGATCGGTTTCATCCGCAGGCGCTGCTCTCCGCCGACGCGCCGATGGCGTTCGCCACCATTTCGCCGGCCGCATCCGGGATCGCCGGAGCCTGCCAGCAGACGCTCTTCTGGCTGGCGCTGCTGGTCCTGATCGCGTTCGTGGTGCGGCGCCTCGAACGCTGGCCCGGCGCAGCGATTCTCGTGGGCATTGTGGCCGTCGCCGGGTTAGTGCCGGGCGCCATTCACACCGGCGGAGAGTTCCTGCTGTATTACGGAGTCCGGCTCATGTACTTGGCCGCTGCCGTCCTGTTCGTCAAGTACCTGGTGCGCGAGAATTATCTGGCCTACCTCTTGATCGCCTGGACGCTTGCGCTGCTGGAGAAAAGCGACAACCTGCTCGGGCAACCGGCCGCTGGGCTGCGCCTGCAAGGTGGCATCCTGGTGGCGATACTGGTGGCCACCCTGGTGTGGGTAATTAGACCGATCTTCGCCACGAGATAGACGGCCATTGGCCGCCTCTTGAGTTTGGACATTCTGCGACCCTCACGTGGCGCACGCTCTCAGCGTGCCGCGACCGCACTCTTGCGGTCGCCGCGGGCGTAGCCCGCGTTAGGCGAGCTTTGCTCGCCCGCAGCCGGCTCTAGGCGGCCATCGGCCGCCTGCGATGGCAGAGTGCCATCGCGGCACGCAGGAGTGCGTGCGCCACGTCGCTGGACCTGTCTTAATCCGTCTTTCGCAGAACTTCCTGCACCGGCATGTCCGCGGGAAACTCCAGGTTGAAGAAGCCCACCATCATTTCGTCCCAGCTCTGGTCGCCCCAGGTGACCTCTTTGCTGGGGTCCGCATTATCCGGATTGTTCGGCGAGTTATCAAAATGCGCCGTACACTCAATGCGAGCACCCTTCGGCAACACGATCGGCGTGGTCAGGTTGTACCAAAGCTGCCAATGCCAGTCGTAACGCGGCACGCGCAGAATGGTTTCCGTCCGGCCGCCCGGATACACGATGCGATACTCGAAGTCTTTCCCGCGGCCGTGCATGTGCGGGTGCAGGCTGGCGAGGGTGACGGTGGCGCCGGCCTGGAACTCGGCGTCCACACGGTAGTTGGGGTCGCCAGGCGGAATCTTGAACTTCCCGTTGGTGGCGGACAGCGTCAGCACGCGCACGCTGGGCGTCTGCTTCGCAAACACCAGGCCGAATTTGCTGCGGTCCATGCCGGGCTTGCCATTGGTGGTGTAATGGATCTCCATCACAAAATCGGAGCCGGCCTTGACCAGCTTGCCTTGCCCTGGTTCCAGGATTTCAGGCGGCTGTCCCGGCGCGTAGCCCACCAGGAAGTCGCTCGGCAAAGCGCTGGTATCGGTGGCATCGTCCGTCACTTTAGGCGCCACGAAGAATACGCCGGGCGGCTGGCCGCGCAGCCAGTGCGAGCCCGGCTCGCGGACATACAGGATCATATGGTGCACATGCGCGCGGTCATCCGGCCGCGCTTCGGCGAACTGCACCCATTTGTCTTCGGTGAAGCCGGAGGGCACGATCACCTTTTCGTATTCGATGGTGCCGGTGGCCGGAATCGCAAACGCGCGCGGGAACTCGAACACCATGTCCGGCTTGGGGATCGACCATCCTTTGGTGAAGTTGCTCTGCGCGGGCAGATCCGCAGGATCGCCCTCCGGCGCGCCGGCATCGGCCCAGGCAACCAGAGTATCCACCTCGGCCGGCGTCAGCGACCGATCGTTGGCGAACTTGCCGTAATGCGGATCGGCATACCATGGCGGCATCTTTTTCAACAGCACGGCTTCCTTCATCGCGGCGGCCCAGGGGCGCGCCTGCCAATAGGTGAGCAGCGAAAAAGGCGCGGCTTCTCCGGGCCGATGGCAGGCTTGGCAATGCTTCTGCAAAAGCGGTGCGACGTCTTTGGAAAACGTCGCGGCGGACAGGGTACCGGCGGCGCAAATCGCCCATATCGGGAACTGAGACGAACACCTCTTAAAGTGCACCATTTCCTGTAGCCATTCTGTCACATCGCCGCCGCGCGCGCGCATGAGCCGTCTGCTACCTTATAGTTTCAAAAGCTATGACCACCATTGTTCGAATAACAGGCCGGGAAATCCTGGATTCCCGCGGTAATCCCACCATCGAAGCGGATGTTTACCTTGCCGACGGCAGCATGGGTAGGGCGGCTGTGCCCTCCGGCGCTTCCACTGGAGAACACGAAGCCGTGGAGTTGCGCGACGGCGACAAGACGCGCTATTTGGGAAAGGGCACGCAATCGGCGGTCAGCCATGTGAATGGCGAGATCGCCCAAAACCTGCATGGCAAAGACGCCGCGCAGCAGGCGGATATCGATCGCCTGATGATCGAGCTGGATGGCACTCCCAACAAGGGCCGTTTGGGGGCCAACGCCATTCTGGCTGTTTCCATGGCCGCCGCGCGCGCGGCGGCGGCGTCGCAACACACGCCGCTGTTCCGGTATTTGGGCGGTGCTGGCGCGCGCGTATTGCCTGTGCCCATGATGAACGTGTTGAACGGCGGCGCGCACGCGGACAATTCCGTGGACGTGCAGGAGTTCATGATCGCACCCTTCGGCGCGCCGAAATTCTCCGAAGCCCTGCGCATGGGCGTGGAGGTTTTTCACACGCTCAAAAAGGTGCTGAAGAAGCGCGGCTATTCCACCGCGGTGGGCGATGAAGGCGGCTTCGCGCCCAATTTGAAATCGAACATCGAAGCGCTGGAATTGTTGCTGGAAGGCATCTCGCAAGCCGGCTACAAACCTGGCGAGCAGGTGGGCATCTGCATCGATCCGGCCGCCAGCGAGTTTTTCCAGGATGGCAAATATGTCTTCAAGAAATCCGACAACAGCCAGCGCACTTCCGAACAAATGGTGGATTTCTGGGCCGATTGGGTGAGGCAGTATCCGGCCATCATCTCGATTGAAGACGGCATGTCGGAAGAAGACTGGGATGGCTGGAAGGCGATGACCGATGCCTTGGGCGGCAAGATTCAACTTGTTGCGGACGACATCTTCGTTACCAATCCCGAGATCTTCCAGCGCGGCATCGACCGCGGCATCGCCAATTCGATTTTGATCAAGCTGAACCAGATCGGCACGGTCACCGAAACGCTGGAATGCATGCACATGGCGGCCACTTCGAACTACACAACCGTGGTTTCGCATCGCTCCGGCGAGACCGAAGATCCGTTCATCGCGGACTTCGTGGTGGCCACCAATGCCGGCCAGATCAAGACCGGATCGGCCAGCCGCACCGACCGCATCGCCAAGTACAACCAGTTGCTGCGCATCGAAGAGCGCCTGGGCGGCGGGGCCCAGTTCGCCGGGCGCAGCGCGTTTCGCCGTTAGGAGCATCGCCCATGCACAAACTCGTATTGCTGCGCCACGGCGAAAGCGATTGGAACAAAGAGAACCGCTTCACCGGCTGGACCGATGTGGACCTTTCCGATAAAGGACGCCAGGAAGCCAACGAAGCCGGCGCGGTGCTGAAGGCAGGGGGCTACACTTTCGACGTGGCCTACACTTCGGTGCTGAAGCGCGCCATCCGCACGCTGTGGATGACGCTCGACGGACTGGACCTGATGTGGATTCCGGTGCACCGCTCGTGGCGCTTGAACGAGCGCCACTACGGCGCGCTGCAGGGTCTGAACAAATCCGAAACCGCCGCTAAATTCGGCGAAGACCAAGTGAAGATCTGGCGGCGGAGCTACGATGTTCCGCCGCCGGCGCTGACGCCGGACGACGAACGCTATCCCGGCCACGATCCGCGCTACAAGGATCTGGCCGCGGAAGAATTGCCGCTGACTGAGTGCCTGAAAGATACCGTGAACCGTTTTCTGCCGTATTGGCGCCACACCATCGCGCCTTCCGTGCGCGCCGGCCGCCGCGTGCTGATCGCGGCGCACGGCAACAGTCTGCGGGCGCTAGTGAAGTATTTGGACGCTGTTCCGGAAGACGCTATCGTCAACCTGAACATCCCCACCGGGATGCCGCTGGTCTACGAGTTGGACGACGACCTGAAACCGCTGAGCAGCTACTATCTCGGCGATCCGGAAAAGGTGAAGGCGGCCATGGAAGCGGTCGCCGCGCAGGGAAAGAAGAAGTAGCCGCAGTGGGGCAGGCCCTTGGCCTGCGGCTGCCTCCCAGGCCGCCATCTTCTTTCTGTAGAGTCTCAATTTCCGGGACAAGCGGGTCCAGGGGACCCGACCCAGAGGGTCCCCCGGCCAAGGGCCTGCCCCACTATTTATGCAGACCCATCGATAGCTCTAAACTAAGCCGGCAGAGACCGAAGAACTGTAACTTGCGTAACGGAAAGGAAACAGCCTGATGATACGAGCCCATGGCGGACTTACCTGGATGTTAGCTCTCGGCGCGGCGGCGGCCTGCGGCTTGCGTGCGCAGACCGTGACGGCGTTGTTCAGTTTCAATCGCGAGGACGGCAATTGGGCCAGTAACCAGATGATCCAGGCCACCGACGGCAATCTCTATGGGACTACCCGGGAAGGCGGAGCGTCCGGTAAAGGAACGATTTTCCGGATTACGCCTGGCGGCGTATTTACTGAGTTGTACGATTTTTGTTCGCAGCCCAACTGCAGCGACGGGGCCAGCCCCATGGCGGGGTTGGTGCAGGCCGCCAATGGTTTTCTTTATGGCACGGCGTTTGAAGGCGGAGTCACACAGCCGCGGTGCTTGTCGGGTTGCGGCACGGTTTTCAAAATCGGCCTGAGCGGCGAGTTCACGGCGGTGTACGAATTCTGCAAGACCGGCACGTGCACGGATGGCGCGCGGCCGGCCGGCGGCCTGATACAGGCGATCAACGGCGACCTGTATGGAACTACCGAATACGGAGGCAGCCAGTGCGAGTCCTGCGGTACGGTCTTCCAGATGACGCCGGGTGGAACGCTGACGACTTTATTCAATTTCACGGGCGGCGCGGGCGGCGAGCGGCCGATTGCTTCGTTGGTTCAGGCCGCAGGCGGGAACCTTTACGGCACGACGTTCTTTGGCGGCGAGTACAGTACCGGAACAATCTTTGAGATCACGCCGGCCGGCGCGTGGACCGGGCTGGCCAGCTTTTGCACGGAGGGTGCGAACCGATGTAGCAATGGCTCCGCCCCATACGGCGCGATGGTCCAGGGACCCGACGGAAATCTCTATGGAACCACCAACTCCGGGGGCGCCTACGACTTTGGCGAAGTGTATCAAGTCACGCCCGCGGGTGCGCTGACCGTCCTCTACAGCTTCTGCGCGCAGGCGAACTGCACGGATGGGGAGCTGCCGTCCGCCGGGCTCGTGCTGGCCACGGACGGCAATTTGTACGGAACCACGGAGTATGGCGGAGTGTACAGCCGCGGCACGCTTTTCCGCGTGTCGCCGGGCGGCGGCTTCGCGAGCCTGTACAGCTTTTGCCCAGAAGCAGGCTGCGAACAGGGAGGCAACCCGGTGGCTGCGTTGGTACAGGGGACGAATGGCGACTTTTATGGCACGACGCCGGAATACGGAAGCTACGGCCAGGGGACCATATTCAGTCTTACCGCCGGCCTGGGTCCGTTTGTGGAGGCGCGGCCTCCGGCCGGAAAGGCCGGCGCTCCGGTCATCATACTGGGTAGCGATCTGAGCGGCGCCACCAGCGTCGCGTTCAACGGGACACCAGCGTCTTTCACCGTTGCCTCTGCGACCGAGATTACGACCGCGGTTCCGGCCGGCGCGCACAGCGGCAGCATTCAGGTAATGACACCGGGCGGCGCGCTGGCGAGCAATGTCCCATTCTTTGTCGTGCCATAGGTAGTTACGCCCGGCAGGCCTCAGCTTTTCCGTTTGCTCCGCCACTTTAGTCAGCCAACCAAAATCCCTGACACGGGCTGGGGCGTGGGCTGGAATCCGCGCTGGTGCTTCGTATTCGCACGCTTCCGTAAAAGCCGCACCACCTCGTCTCCATCCCGGGGGAGCCCCGACCCAGAAGGTCCCCCAGGCCAAGGGCCTGCCCCACGGGGATGTGACAGCCTACCCGAACGGCAGCATTAAGCAGAACCTCAAAGTGGGTTACAATGTTCCGGATCTCGGGCACGTCCCGGGAACACTATTACACACTTTCTGCAACGGAGACCAAAAAGCATGGTATTGAGACGATTAGGGATTTTAGGGTCGCTGGCCCTCCTGCCGGCATTCGCGCAGGTATCCAGCGCCCCCCTACAAGACACGACGGAGCAAATCGCCCACCGTCAGCATGGACCGATCCGGGATTTCCACGATCACGGTGACGGAACCTCGACCAGCACCAACTGGAGCGGCTACGCGGTGACGGGCACGTCGTTTACGTCGGCCAAAGGTTCCTGGACCGTGCCGACAGCCAACTGCAGCGGCGTATCGGAAGATCAATACGCCTCATTCTGGGTGGGCATCGATGGATACAGTTCCACGACTGTCGAGCAAACCGGAACCGATTCCGATTGCGACCGGACAAGGCCAAGCTATTATGCCTGGTACGAGTTCTACCCGCACCCTTCTATCAACATCAGCAGCCTCGCCATATCGCCCGGCAATCAAATTTCGGCGTCGGTGACCTACAGCGGCTCGGAATTCACCATCACGATCACGAATGAAACCACGGGAAAATCTTATACTAAGAGTTCCACGGTCTCCGGCGCCCAGCGTTCATCGGCTGAATGGATCGCCGAAGCCCCGTGCTGCACGGGCCGGAGCGGAATCCTGCCCTTGTCGGATTTCGGCACGGTTTTCTTTGGTCCGGACTACACTGGTGTGAGCGGCACCAATGACGCGACCGAGAGCTCGCACAGCGGCAACATCGGAAGCTTCCCGTCGGCCGATATTGAAGAGATCAACAAGGTGAGCAGTTCCACCAGCCCGCAGACGTCCACGTGCACCTCGCTTACAAGCGATGGCGCCAGCTTTTCGTGCACTTGGGCGCCGTAGGCAGCCGGTCAGCGTGCTGACTTGACCAGCGTTCCGAGCTTTGGAGGGCGGGCAATTCTGCCCGCAGCCGGCTTTCAGCCGGCTCTGGCTGCCTAAGATTGGCCGCCCTCCAAACTGACCCACTACCGCACGTCGAAGCGGGTTAAAATGTTCCGGATCTCACTTCTGTGATGTGACGGAGGCTAAACTAGACATGGTCTTGAAACGAATAGGGATCTTAGGGTCGCTGGCCCTCCTGCCGGCATTCGCGCAGGGATCCGCCCATCGTCAGCATGGACTGATCCGGGACTTCCACGATCATGGCGACGGCACCTCGACCAGCACCAACTGGAGCGGCTACGCGGTAACGGAAACATCCTTTACGTCGGCCATAGGTTCCTGGACCGTGCCGACAGCCAACTGCAGCGGCGTATCCGAGGACGAATACGCCTCATTCTGGGTGGGCATCGATGGATACAGTTCCTCGACGGTCGAACAAACCGGAACCGATTCCGACTGCGTGGGGACAGGGCCAGTCTATTATGCCTGGTATGAGTTTTACCCACACCCCTCGATCAACATCGGCAGTGTGCCGGTATCGCCCGGCAATCAAATGTCGGCGTCCGTGACCTACAACGGCTCGGAATTCACTATAACGATCACCAACGAAACCACGGGGAAATCCTATACCAAGAGTTCCACGGTCTCCGGAGCCAAGCGTTCGTCGGCTGAATGGATTGCCGAGGCGCCCTGCTGCACGAGTGGCGGAGGAATCCTGCCGCTGGCGGATTTCGGCACGGTTTTCTTTGGTCCGGACTCACCGGTGTGAGCGGCACCAACGAAGCGACCGATAGCTCGAACAGCGGCAGCATCGGCACTTTCCCGTCGGCCGATATCGAGGAGATCGACAAAGTGGGCAGTTCCAGCAGCCCGCAAACATCCACGTGCGGCTCGCTAACGAGCTATGGAACCATCCTTGGAACCAGCTTTTCGTGCACTTGGGCGCCGTAGGCCGCCGGTCAACGCGCTGACTTGACCAGCGTTTCCAGCCGCTCATCGGCCGAGGAGCCCCCCACCACAAGGTGCGTAGGTTGCTGGCCGGCCGTGAACGGCATTTCCACGGTGTGGGTTTCCCCCGGCTTTACAGAGACGCGCTGGAATCCCCGCAGCCGCTTCCCGTCCGCGCGCTTTTCATAAAGCTGCACCACCTCGTCCCCGGCGCGCTTGCCTGAGTTAGTTACATCCACACTAACTTTACCTGAGCCATACCACAACCGTGAGTACTTGAAGGTCGTATAACTTAGTCCATATCCAAAGGGATAAAGCGGCTCTCCCTTGAAGTACATATAAGTGCGCCCGTGGCGGATGTCGTAATCCATCATGGGCGGCAGTTGGTCGAGTGACTTGGGCCAGGTCTGGTTCAGCCGTCCCGCGGGATTGTAGTCGCCGAACAACACGTCGGCGATGGCTCTGCCTTGCTCCTGTGCGGCGTGCGCGATGTGCAGAATCGCCGGCACGTTCTGCTGCGTCCAATTGATGGCGTACGGAAAGCTGGACAGCAGCACCACTACGGTCTTCGGGTTGGCCGCGTATACCCGCTTGATCAAGTCTTCCTGGGAAAGGTCGAGGGACTCGCGGTCGCGTCCTTCCCGGCCTTCACCGGGATCGGCGCATGGCTTGCTCGAAACGTCCATATTGAAGATCTCGATGATCTTGGTGGCGCCGCATGTGGGGTGATTGCCCACCACGACTACGGCTACATCCGACGATTTGGCCGCCTTTACGGCCGCATCATTCTCGTTGTTTGGGGCATAGTATACCGCCGGACGAGCGGCCGCTTTATCGCGAATACCTTGCAGGGGTGAGATCGCATAGGGCGGCCGGCCGCCATATAGGTCGATCAATACCTCGCCCGCCCGCGGTCCGATCACCGCAATGGACCGGAGCGCTTTCTTGTTAAGCGGAAGGAAGCCGTTCGCGTTCTTTAGCAGCACTACCGATTCCCGCGCCACGTCGCGCGCGACGGACTTGTGTTCCTCCGTAGTCCAAGGCTCCGGTTCGCTGGCGGCGCCGATGCTGGAATAGGGCACCATCGAAGGCGGGTCGAGCAAACCTAGCCGGATCACGGTTCTGAACTTGCCTCTGAGCACGTCATCGATATCCGCCTCGGTGAGCAGACCGTCGGCCAGCGCCTGCTTCGTCACTTTCGGGATATTGAAAAGGAATGCGAGTATCTGGCCGATGCCGGCCTTGATGGCCGCGGCGGCCGCCTGCTCCTGAGTCTTGTAATACTGGCGAGGATTGACCAACAATTCCACGGCCAGCGCATCGGAGGATATGATCCCGTCCGCGCCCCACTCCTTCACCGCCAGGCTCTTCAGAATGGGGTTCACGGTCATGGGCACATGATTCCAGGCGTTGTAAGATGCCATAAACGACTTAGCGCCGCCTTCCACGAATCCCATGCGGAAGGGCACGGAGTAATAATCGCGAAGTAACTGCTCGTCGAAGTCGGAAGAAGATCTGCCGCGGGTGGTTTCGTTGCTGTTGGCCAGAAAGTGTTTCAGCAGCGACGCCGCTTGCCAATACTTGGGGTTATCCCCCTGCATCCCCTTGATGAAGGCCACCGACAAGGTTCCGGTGAGGAACGGATCTTCGCCATAGCTCTCGTTGTTTCGGCCCCAGCGCGGGTCGCGCGCCAGGTCGGCATTGGGTCCCCAGACAACCAAGACGTTGCTTTGATACTTCTGACTTTGGTAGATGTAACGGGCCTCGTTACCCTGCACGGCGCCGGCGCGGCGGATCAGCGCCGGGTCCCAGGTGGAAGCCATCCCGATCACTTCGGGGAATTGGGTGGTGGTCACGGCTTTCTGGTTGAAGTCGCCCTTGCGCACCAGGCCGTGCAGTCCTTCGGTTCCGCCGGCATCCGGGATGTGCAGGCGCGGCACGGCGGTGCTGGCCGCCAGGCAGGCGAGCTTCTCATCCAGCGT
>Ga0302325_10008579_pt1 | contig 22451 bp, 34 predicted proteins | sample Palsa_T0_2_FD_201948 | JGI IMG/M metagenome (GOLD analysis project Ga0302325, IMG submission 201948) | Peat permafrost microbial communities from Stordalen Mire near Abisko, Sweden - Palsa_T0_2 | ecosystem: Environmental > Terrestrial > Soil > Palsa > Peat permafrost | place: Sweden: Abisko...
GCACACGGATTCATCGATCATGGAATCTGGTTGTAGTCGATTCGTGATCATGATGTTGGGATACATCGCCGAGACATCGAGATGGTAGATTTTCGGCCTTTCCATTCGAGAAGGCGTATCCTTTAATTGTTGTAAACAAGCTGCTACAGCCGCTTTGACCTGCCTGTCAGCGACATCTCAAGGTGCCGTGGTACCTCTTCGTAATTCTCCACATCCTCCAATTTCTTTTTGCTTTCAACTTCAATGCTAAATTTCAAGGCTGAATCCAGATCATGCAATAACTTTGATCAGATAATTCTTGAGGAGGGGTACCTCATCAATAGCGGTGGTATCAATTTCAAATTTCAAGGGGATATCACTTCGAAAAACTCCTGCTTCCAATGCTTCAACATGTCCACCAACATAAGTTTCACTCTCTAATAAATGGCCATCATAATGCTTTTCCGCTGGATCAATGTGCTTATTCGGTAGTACAATTCCTCTCTTATACGCTTGAACCTGCTGTGAGCTGAGATATCATGAGATTTACCATTAAAAGCGTCTCACATAGCGTCCCTGAGCCTTTCCGTAACACGTCATCCGGATTCATGGGAATGATGTTGCACAACGAGAAGATAAAGGGGTGAATATACTTCATGTACAAATAATATGTAGCAACAGCATCTGAGACTGAATACTGAGCCAACGTCTGCGGTTGTTCATAAGCGAACCTTAAATCAGCTCCAATTCCAGAAAAGCCTTACTTTGTCATGACTTCGGGATCCAGTTCAATAGGATCATAACCCAATTTCGCGGTCGTAACAGCCTTCAGGCCCTGACTTCCCTGAGGCAAATAACTGTCCCGTTTAACCCACTTCAGACAATCCATATGAGCGCAATATTTCGACTTATATTCGCCCTCCTCGTCTTGTTTGAACCCAATCTCATCGTACATATTGATACCCGCAATCGTGGCTCTTTGTTCTACGAAGGGCCAGTCGAAAAAGTCTCCGTTGTAGGTTGCGATGATCGTCGGACGGGCCGACTGAATGTGTTCGAAGAAATGGACTAGCATGGCCTTCTCATCACGGGCATTTATGATGGTGAAGGGGCCTTCGAATTCTGGTTTGGGGGTATAATCGAAGTCGTCGATATCTGAGGATACGATTTCGCGGTTGGTTATCAGGAATCCCTGCAAGATCAGTTACATTGAGATGGGACGTACTTGGCCGTCTATCATGTATGAGATCATCATGATTGAGTCTACAGCTGCATCAGGGAACTTTAGTGGGGATTTCGAGGTTTCGATATCGAATGCTAGGACCACTGGGTCGGCACGTTTTAGACGGTCTTCGATTACTTCCATGGAGATCTGACCAGCTTTCGCTTTGACAGTGTACCACTTCCCTATTCGAATGTCTGCTATTAGCAAAGCTCAACAAGGCACTTCTACCTTTATCTATAGCAACACGAATATGGTATGGGACATCCCATTCGCGAGCATCGATGATATTCTCGATTGCGTCCATCATTGGGCGAGATATAGACGTATCCTCAATATCATCGTCGAATTGCATGCTCGACCTAACTTCAGCGAGAGTCATGAATATAGTTTACTGTACAACTTCAGTGTATGCATCCATGGCGTCCATTTTCTTTCTATTCGCTTCTGCAATAGGAAGTAGAGCGCGTCGCACGGTTAGTAGATCCGGGACATTCTGGAACTGCAGCTGTAAAAATGTCCGTCGATAGCCCAAAAGATGGTTCGGCTAATATCAGCGTAATTCCCTCTGGCAGCGAACCATTCTTAAATCTTCCTTCGATACCCGCACGACCTTGACGATTAAATCCTCGTACCGCCGTCTCAGATACTCTTCAACCTCTGCTTCCATCCCGCTCTATACATCAGCCCCTTGTGCACAGTCAAACTACCTTGGTAGCAATCAGAAAGTATGGATTGTATTGCAAAGTAGCTTTAAACCCTCCACCATCCTCATCCAGAAAATAGAAGTCCACAGCGGACTTCTGCCCCCCCTTGTCCTCATCCACCAACATCGTCGTATGCATATTAATCAACCACCCAATCCTCTGTTTCTTGCCTCCCTCATACCTCTCAAACCCCATTTTCCTATCAATCTCATTTGAAAACCGAGTCGATTCCACTCGTTCATCGCGATTCGTCGACTCATTCGCAGTTTCCTCCGCGCCGAGAGTTTTGAGCCATGGTCTGTTGTTGTCCTTATTGTTTCGATTGAAGATGCGAGGGTTGTTGCGTTTGCGGATAGCCATGGAGGGTTAAGCCGCTTGGACCCGCGAAAAGGCTCGTGGAGGAGGCTTTCAGAGAGGATATGTTGGTTGCTGAAAGTGTTTGTGCTGGTACCTTTGAGTGGCACTTTTGTATGTGACCTGACGCGACGCGTGGTAAATTGATTTCGCCCTACCCTGAAAATTGGCGATGGTGATGGGCCAATCAGAAGTGTCGACCCCTGTCGCTACCAATGCATATGTAGGGACGGATTCGCCGCACAAGATCTTGCTTATACTTGCTTGAGGTGAAGAAATTATGATACGTGTTTGCTCTGGATACCCAGGGAGTCACTCTGACCAGTGGTAAAACCTCAAGCAGAGTCCCTAAAAATCGAAAACTGGTGACCGATATGCGCGCGAATGATCACCAAACTTTCGTTGCTATCTAAGTATGCAATGTCCCCAAGCTACTAAACATCCGCAGTGCGCAGTGGATAGTACAAAAGGCGATATTCGCCGCTGCCCTCTTTCCACGCGAGTAAAGATCTACCCCGTTACCCTTGACATCAATCATGACTCCGGCAGGCACTTCTTTGCGAGGGATACTGTAGCAGACACGCCACAGACGTCTCCAAGTTATCGGGTCAGAAAGTGATCAATTTAGAAGGTAGAGGAAAGATGAATGTTCTCTTTAGCTAGCTCCATCTCATCCCCTGTAAAAGTAACAATTAAAGCATTTCATATCTCGATGACATCCCGGGTATCCGAAGAACTTAGATCGACGATCCGAGCGCGTCGCGGACCAATCAAGCGAACGAGCGATGCACAATGACTAACGCTTGTGACAAAGCGTGCATTCAATTCGTCCACGGTCCGACTTTTTCAGGGTGAGGCACCCCCTGAAGTGCAATATCCCGTAGCCAGCCAGCCGACTCTCCTCTCCAGCTTTCGACACTTGCATATCCAACACTCTGTGCCCCTGGCCAATCCCTTCTGCCCGAATACGACGTTCTCAGCGTTCTAGACTGTTCCAGCACAACGACATGGGGACGGGATAGAGAAGCTGCCCAATGTTCGTCCTGTAAGCTTGGCCGTGTTTCAGCTTGACGGTATTTCTTAGCGCTCGGAGAAAAGCGAAAAACCGCGCGCTCGGACGTCATAGAGTTCATCGAATACGTTGTAGGGAGAAGGATTCTTTGCTGCAATGATGAATAAACGACAGTCTCATGGGCTGACGCTCCCGCGATCGTCGACCGCGCCGGATAATGTGGTTAGCAATATTCTGTCGTCATTGGCGACGCTGGATGAGACGGCGCAGTTACAATGGATTCAAGAAACCTCACGACAGGTGGATCATGAACGGGCTTATCAGCGGGAAGAATATGTGCGGACTGCCAATGGTGTTGCTGGACATGAAAGAAGTCATGGACATTCAAGACAAGAGGAAGGGTTGACGGCGCCGTTGCCGTCAGTTGGATATCGAGATCGATCACGGAATGGATCGTTCAACAGTCTATTGAGTTCTGCGCCAAGTCCCGCCGTACCAATGGGACGGACTACGAAACAGGGATTTTTCAGACGCTTTATGGGGTTCGGACCAAAGGTGCCGATCGAGGACGATCTGCTGATAACGACTCAACAACCTAAAGGTCTTGGAAAGAGCCCAAGTTCTGTGCATGTACGTCACATCAAGGAAAGTCTAACGATAGGTCCATGAGATGAGACAGAACTCATTACGAGATATACAAGATATTCCAGTCCCTCCCGTTACGGAAGAGTCACGACCGAACCTCATCAAAAAGAAATCATCCAATTTCTTCCGCCGGCGGCCAAAGGTAGTGGTCTCTTTATCATCAGCTAATGCTAGTCCGCTGGCAACGACTCAAGCAAAGCTCCATTTGTTTTTTCTCATCAAAACCCTCCGCCTCCGCTGCCCTTGGACTCTGAGACCTACAAAAATGCCAAGTATCAGCAGGCAATTGAGTCATCCATTGCCCCATCACGCCACAACACCGATCCTTACAAACTCACTAACGGTGTCTCATCGCCTGGGCAGTCTTTCCCTGTGATACGCGAACGCGCACAATCGATCCCGCATCAACCGTATTCTGGCGATTACAGAAGAAGCATTGATGTCGCCGAAGTCACGAGCCCAGTCTCAGAGATTTCCGAAAGAGGAAATTTGTCTCGCCTTCCATCGAGTACGACTACACACTCCTTTACAACGGAATCTACCCAGATACAAACGAAGAAATCACCTCAGTCTGATAAGGCGAAACAACTGATGGGATTGAATATGTCAAAGTCCTTATCTACTGCCCAGCGTCAGCTTCACGGCGAAGACGGCAATATCGCTGCCCTGGAGAATGAATACTCTGATCTTTTATCACCGAAGCAGTCTACCTTCGAGGAACCTGAGAAGGAGGAACCGCAGACGGACAACGGCCCGAAGACGGAGGACAAAATCAAAGAGACAGCGAGGGATCTGTATAACGGATCTGAATCATTGGTTGCGTTGAATGACACTGCCATGTGGTTGATGAACACCAGTGAGTTCAATTCCAAAGTGCGGACGGCGTATATGGAGCTGTTTGATTTCATGGGGTTGGATATCTTGACTGCTGTCAGGTATTTCTTGAATTAATCCTTTCTAATAAAAAGACGGTTGTGTGCTAAGTTATTACTGAGAGGAGAAACCCAACAACTGGATCGACTTCTAGAAGCATTGGCAAAGCGGTGGTACGAATGCAACCCCGAGAACGGCATGAAAGACCCAGGTACCTACCTTCACGAAACATCCTTAACTTTACACAGATGTCGTCCACGCAATTTCATATTCCATCTTTCTCCTCAACACAGATCTTCACATCGTCGACATCTCCTCTTCCCAAAGAATGACCCGGCAACAATTCGTCCGCAACACAATGGACACAATCCTCTCCCAACTGCCCCGAAGTAAACGCATCAGCACCGCCCCTCCACGACCACAAACTTCCATCCCCAAGGGCAAACTCACTGCATTTCCCTCTGCCTCGTCGCCGAATCTGTCACATCTAGTTACTACGCCCAATTTAAGTCGATCAGGGAGTTTGTTACGTGTGGGACAGGCAGTGGGGATGGCGAGGAATCCCTCGGCGCAAAGTCTCGATCATGGCGCAGGGAGACCTAGTAAGGAGTCTACGAGGACCGCGGAACGGTTATCGTGGAGTTTGTTTGATGAGAAGGTTGGGCCATATGGAGTCAGAGCATCTTTAGGATCGCATAGTGCATGGGAAACTCAAATGGAGTGTGTTCTGAAAGTACTGATTCCCTTAATGTTTTACTGATTTTTAGGATATCTACAGTTCTGTGAAAAATACTCCATTGCAACAGGCAAATTCGGGACCGGCGAATGACTCAAATCCGACTCTTAATGTCAAACCTACAGGTCTTGGACTAAGTCGGAGTGCCAGTATAATGAGTCAAGCAAGTCATATCTCCGAAGCTGGGAGTAACAAAGGACGAAACACAGTGCGCAATTTTGTCACAAAAGACTGGCTCGGGAGAAGCAGATCACAACCTCGGCTACCACAGTATCCTTCCGAAAGCCATGTCTCGATCCACTCCGAGAGAAGCAGTCTGGAAGACCGAGCAAGATCTCCTCCCAACAGCTCATCTAGAGTATATTCCTCCAAGTTCCCGCTAATAGTAGCATCTCCGCTCCTCATCTCACGGTCGTACTCCCTCGTCAATGTCAGCCGACTCATACAATGCTCAATCTCATGATAATGCCCCATCAATTGGATTCGCCAACTCCCTCTCCCAAACAATTATCCGCGAAGAAACGCATCCCAGCCAAATCTTCGTCGACGAAGAAATCCAAGAACACGCACTGATTTTATCCGGTCCTCCCTGGGCCAAAGAGGGTGTTTTGAAGAGCAAACGCCATCTGGACGCCAATTCCAAGAAAATCAAAGACAAAAGTTGGACAGAGAGTTTCGTCGTGATTGACAAGGGACAAATGCGTCTGTTCCAATTCGATTCACACCGTGTGAATAGTTCAAATCATGTCGGCGGAGGAAACTGGCAGCAAAACGCGAATATGGTGGGATCGTTTCTTCTGCGACAGACATTGGCTTCGGTATTACCTGCGCCGGGGTATAGTAAGTCAAGACCGCATGTATGGGTGTTGACTCTGCCTTCGGGGAGTGTGTTCTTCTTTGAAGCTGGGACGGCAGATCTTGTCAAGGAATGGGTTGGTAGCGCAAATTATTGGGCGGCCAGGACTTCAAAGGAACCATTGAGAGCGGGAGTATCAAATATGGAATGGGGTTGGGGAGACTGTTTAGCTATGTCGGAGGACGATGCTTCAGATGATGGGAACAGTGTCGCTGAAAGTCATCGATCGACTTTTGAAATCCAGCGGTCACCGACTACTAATGGGAAAGCGACTTATGGCGGTGATTCGCGCGGACGAAAGGGCGATAGAGCTACCATACGGGACTGGAAGCCTCCTCAACAAAGTCTCATGGGCAGCACTTTGAAAGAGAAAGATCAGTTAAAGGTGCATCTCTTACGAAATCTATCTAATTCTAGGCACTGGAATCGTTCGTGAATCTTCTGGAAACAGAATTCGCCCAGCATAATGATATAAGACCATTAATGCTGAAATCCGTACCGCTCCCGCCTCAACGTCACTGATGATAGTTCTCTCGCGGTCATTCAAATAGTACCCGAGCATTAACAAACTGGGAGCGAAAATGTCAATACCTCCTCCGCGAAATAGTAAAATACAAAACCTACGTCGAAGTGCTCTCCCGCGCAATGATCCTCCGAAAGGACCTTATCGACAATGCCATGGCTGACCGAAAGTCAACGACATCAAACCCCTCAGCAACACTAGATCCTCCGCCAGAGCCATGGTTCGATCTCAGTCCTAGTGCTCCCGCCTCGGTGAGCACAGCAAATACAAGGGACCACGGAGAAAGAAGCGAGGCTTCAAATTCATGAAATATAAAGTAGATATTGGTTGTGAAGCGAATGGATGGGATGAATTTGGCGAGGGAGAACATGTTTTGCGATTTCACGGTCATCTGTGTACGTGTGTTGCTGGGCGGGCTGGTTGGTTATATACCCTTGAGTCTTGGTTCAGGAACCGAGAAGCTCTTTTTCTCTTGCATAGTTATTCGTGTATTATTTTAGATTACCCTTGACATACTCTCAGATCTAGATTCAATGAACTCGAAATTCATGAATATAAAGATCGTGTTGAGGTGTGGTCAGATGGTGCTTTGTTAGGATGGCTGGTTAGTCAACTTGGTAAATAATGAAACCCGAAAGCGGATCGTAATTGGTTTCGCACACAGACTAAAGCGCCCAACGGAGGCACTTGATCCGATCCGCTCTTCAGCGCAACAACGACCGATGTCATAACTTGCGAACCTTAAAGCGTTGCCAGAACCATCGATCCAGCTATCTGTTGATCTGATCTCTCTCGAGTCGAGAATGACAGACTTGTTCTCGCCATTAGCTGCTCCAACACCGTCTCGTCCAACCCGCATGACACACTTCTTCCGACAATCTGCCTCCGGACGAGACTCCCCAAGGACATTGGTGGCGGATGAATTATTCAATCTACATATCGGGACGCCTCCTCTGCAGAATCAACAGGATAACGCATATTCATTCAAACTGGACATCCCGCGGTCGAAGCTTCGTAAACGGACAATTCCAGCGCAGCCCACTGAGGCGTATAGCGACTCGTCGGAACAGGATCCTTTGTTCGGAATATCCCCTACCAAAAGGCGCTCCTCCCGGAAGTCGGCTTCTGCTCTATTATCCACGCTGCAAGAAATGGATACTGCTGAAGAGGTTTCTTCACCCACGCCAACGCCCCATTCGCCTCCCCCGTCCATACCCTCCTCGGACGACGAAATGGAAGAGATATGCATTCCAGATGAACGAACGCGCTACCTTCGTCAGAAGAAGCGAGCCGAACAAGTCTCCAATTACCGCATGCGGGAATTAAAAGATGATAGGGAGACGAGGCTTGCGAGGAGAAATAATCCATTAAGTCCGAAATCAACAAAGGTTACAAAAGTTTGCATTAAAAGGGTCAAGTTTGTGGTTTAAGGGATAAGTTATGTCGTTATGGTGTTTGGGATTGTGGTGTTTGGGATCGCGAGGGAAGGGGACTGCAATGGGATATTGTTTGCATGGCAGGAGTTTGTGATATCGAAAAAATGATCTCCGGAAAGGGAGAAGTGCACCTAGGTAATAGTACCTTGCGAAAGGGAAGTCTTTTGGGGAATGATGATTGATTATGGTGGATTCTAATGTTCCTTGTGTGAACGTGTTCATTACCAGCTGTCCTTGATGAGACATGAAGCGACATAATCAAACAAGAGTATCTACATGCCATGCCTATTTATACCCATCCCATATGTTCGCCCAGATATCCCTACCGCTCCTTCAACCCACGCCTCGTTACCGCCAGAACCACCTCGACTGCTCCTTCTTCAACTTTTGTTCCCTCTCCTTTGCCTCAGCAGCCATCTCCCTCAACGCCCGTTCCCGCCTAAACTGTTCCCGCGCCTTCTCCCGTGCTTTCCGCTCCATAGCCTCCTGAATCAACTTTATTCTCTCTTTTTCACGCTCTCGTCGGAAATTACATCCCTCATACACAACAATGCTGACTCCCATGAAACTACCTAGCGCCCAGGATGTGGCTTTGCGGACCGAGGCCCCGAGAACGAGTTGCACACCTGCAAGGACAAAGCCTGAGGATATGCCGTACAGAAAGGCTGGGCGGGCGCAGGGGGTTTCATGAAGGTGCTTGAAGTCCTGGAGGTGGATTGACTGGGATTAGCACTTGGCTAGCAATTGAATACTTTTGCAGCTTCTAAGAGACTTCCTGTTGACACGGTTTCTGTAGAAGGATTCGCGGAAGAAAGGGCCTCCTTCGGAGCGGTATCTGTCATTGTTGCTCGTGAGTCTCGTATAAAAAGAGACAAATTAACAGGGTCCGTGACCCCTACACAAGCTTGAAGACTTGGTGGTATCCGGTCAAGTGTTTCTTGAGTTGGTGGTGAGGGATGATCGGGGGCGGTCGACGTTCTTTGGCGAGACTTTCCGGCCTAATTGTCGGAGGAATTGAGTTCAAGGGGTCCAAAATTGTCCAAAATGAGCTCAAACGATGCGCCTCGTCGATTTGATGGTAAAAAAGAAAGTCATCTTGTTCAGATGATCGAGAACAAGAAGCAAAAATTTGACGACAGTGGGATTCGAACCCACGCGGTTTCCCATTAGCGCCTTAAGCTAACGCCATAACCAACTCGGCCATATCGCCTGATGACTTGTGTAAGCCATTCACAATTTGAAAATATGTACTGCACCAGTCCATAATAGAATATGTCAAATGGTCCCAGTACTTTAAGCCAGGCATCAGATTCAGATGTCATATATGCGAGAAACCTCTATTGTCTCGCATTCTGAACCATAGGCTCGACTATACTCAAAGTGAATTGTCTATGAGTAAGGGAACAAAGCTCGAGTAAACTATGAAGAACTGATACGAACGGCGGCGTCAGCCATGTTACGCATGTCGCTCATCTGATCCCTGCCCGCAACCGGGCTACATGTATACTCTATTCCAAATTGGAAATAGATTGTGACACTCAAGCCTTTAGCTTGAGTTGAATTACATTTGTGGAGCATAGGGTGCTAACGGACCGATTCAAACGTCGAAAGAAAAAAGGAGATGAACTCTCGGCGCCAAGCGAAATGGCCATTGCCCTGTTCCCAATAACTAGTCACCAGGGCCCACTATTCAGTGATTACAAATCTGGGGTGTGCGCGAAAGTTAAATCCGTGACGATACTAATCTTCCTGGGGCACGCACCATCTTGATATGGAATTGAATCCATTCCGTCGGACTGGTTGTGTGCATAGCATGACTCAGGGGCGCGGCGGTGTCGCCAACTTCGCCCTTCCCTTCTATTTGCCGCGGCAGCCAGTGTGTCTCCTCCGTCTCCAGCACAATGTTCTCCATTACAGAGGCAGCATTCCTTGCTTTTGTTTCCGCTATCTCAGCGATCATCTTTCACCACTTCTTCCTTCTTCGAAATGCTCCCAACGAACCTCCGCTCGTAAAAGGTCCCTGGCCGATCCTTGGATGTGCCTTCTACTTGCAACGAGACTTCAAATCCTTCCTTCTCCAAAACAGAGCCAGATACGGGGCTATATTCACCATCTACGTCGCTGGACGACGCTTCCATGTCATCTCAGATCCAGTTCATGGTCTCCCAAGTTACTATCGCAACCGCAACTTTGGCTTCAAAGATTTCTCTGAAACAATGAGAAGAAAACAATTCCTCAACACTCCACAGGAAATCAACGATGCCTCCATGACCCAGCAGCTTTATGCGTCTCTTGCAGGGGGGTTGCTCTCGATTGAGGCCACCAAGGAACTCGTCGATAGAATGATCAAATATTTACCAGAGACGATTGGTAAAAGTGTAGAATCCATGGGTGATGGATGGCAGCAAGTGGATCTGATCGAATGGTGTAGCAAAGTGGTGTTTGAGTTGTCTAATGTTGCGTTGATGGGTCCAACATTTCCTAAGGATGATCATATGTTTACCGACTTACTTCAGTTTGAGGAGAATTCCATAAGGGTTTGGAAGATGCCGGAAATGTTTTTGAAGAAAGAGCAAAGCCTTGCGAAAAGTCTACTTGAAAGAACTAAAAAGTTCTACGAAAGTGACATGCAGCCTAGCTCTGTCCTGCGTACGAGGTTTGAAGTACACCCTCTTTCAACTATGCTGACAGATAGATTGCCATAGCTCATGGACAATTCGAGTATCCAGCTAAAGACATTTTAACCCTCACTTGGGCCTCGCTTGTAACTAAGTTCTGAGAAGTGACTAATCTCAGACAAACGCAATGCCAACTCTCTTCTGGTACTTGGCCTACATCCATCTCACGGCACAGCAAGACAAATTCTTCTCCGAGATCATGAAGTACTCAAATCTCGATCCTTTCTCCACCAAAAACACATCTGGAATCGATTTCCACAAGCTCTTGACCTCTGATCTTCTCATCTCAGGGCTTAAGGAAACGCTTCGATTGCAAGCTCATAATCTCGCCCCGCGACAAATGGACGAAGATACGGTCCTTAAAATCGATGGCAAGGAGTACTTGTTGCGAAAGGGGACAATGACCTTTGCGCCAAGCACGTTGATCAATCTGAACTCAGATATTTATGAAAATCCCGGCCAATGGAAGGCAGATCGTTTTCTGGAGAAGGATATTAATAAGGATCACTCGGAGCATGACCATCCTGCAAGAGTAGATGCCAAGAAACTCAAATATTCTTTAATGATCTGGGGGGGCGGAATTCATATGGTAATCTCCTGAGCTTGAAGATCTAAGACGTAGTGCCCAGGTCGACGTTTCGCTACAAACGAGATCCTCATTTTGTTGAGTGTAATCCATCGGTACTTCGAAATTGCGCCCCATCGCGACAAGTTCGAGATTCCTGCAGAACCAGCAAAAGACCAATACGGCCTTGGGGTCAAAGCCCCCTCTCAGAAATATATGGTGAACATGAGAGTCAGGAAGTAGTCTTTTTTCTGAGAGATATCCTTATTTATTTTGTCAGATATTATTAATTACATGCAGAATCCATCCTGTTTAATACATTCCTACTCAACGCCGTGTAAATACACTCCAAAATCATATACATAGTCCAGAGCCCTTACTTCTGCCCAAAACGCACAGCCCTGCGAGTCAGATTTGTAGAGGGAGATATGTACTTGCCCAGTTTGCTTTCTGAGAAATTGAAATGGGGATCAAATCTGCAGAACGGATGCTTTAATAGCATTGCGGCCGTAGGTCGTTCTGCTGCTTCACTATCATTCGTCAGATAATTTGTATCTGGGGCGTTACATTGTAAAGCATTTATCCAAGAAATCTTTTGCTTCAGATGACATATATTCCTTTACATCGTCGGGAATAGGTGGTGCTTTCCTTTCATTTCCGAGCTAATTGTGTCAATGATTTCCGTTGTGATGGTGTACCTTAAACATAGCACCGATAGCTTCCTCCTTTGACCACGGACGCTTTCCGGCAAACATTTCTAAGACTACACAGCCTAGTGACCAAATGTCGATTTTGGCACTGTAGCCTTCTTTTCGGCTTTGAATTACTTCAGGGGCCATCCAGAAAATTGTTCCTGCTATTGTATAGTGATCATTTGCGTAGACATCCTCTGATTTGTTAGGAACATATTATCGGGCACATACTGCTCTGCTTTGAGATGCCGAAATCAGATATCTTGCATACTCCATCAAGGTCCAGAAGGAGGTTGTCTGCTTTCACATCCTAGCATGAGTAAGGAGATAACGTGTATGCTTACCCGATGTAACCGTCCCTGAGCATGTAGATATGCCAGTCCCTCCAAAGTTTGTCTGATAAGAGACCGAATGACTTTTTCTTCGAATCGGCCATGTTTTTTCAAGCATCTTCCGACACTTCCACCGGGAACGTATTCCAAGAAAATACTGATTGTCTTATCTGTCCTTTCGTATCCAAGATATTGGACGATGTGAGGATGATCGAGATCTTTAAGATTCTCTATCTCTGCATTAAGAGCATCAATCATCGTCTTGGATCGATCGTCGTCGCGATCACTGATAGAACTAGACACCTCGACTTGTTTGACGGCAAGCATTTCTCCAGTCGTCGCATTCAACCCAAGGTACACAGAACCATACGTTCCCTTTCCAATCAATTCACCCTTTACCCATTTAAAAGTTCCTAGCATTAAGCCACGTTGTTTCGGGATACTTACGTTTCCGTTCGAGGCCATCTTCATTGTCGGTACTGACGATTTGACCTAGTCTAACTTGGCCGGGAGTCATCTCCAACATCCTTGCTCCCCATACTTTAGTAGACCTTCTCCTCAACAGATTTGCACCCTTGACACCCTTGGCGATACTTGCAAGCCTACTTCTCTTCTCAATCGCTTCTTTTGCAACCACACGAATAGATTTCATGCGCCCTGCCGGTTTTGGGAACGCCGCGGGTGCAGAAGTCATCGACTGTAACTGTGGAAGTCTCTTCACTGGCGGAGGAGGTTTTACCGGCGCGTTATTGTCGCTGTCAGATGCGTCCATAGGAGAAACGGGGGGAGATAGATTGCCATGGTCGACTAATATCGGTTTATCGAGGTCGTGATTTGGGAAGAATTCTTCCAAATTATCGAATACGACATCAGGAGGCGGTCGCACAGCCCACACATCTTCGTGTTTTGCAAATGAATTTTTGCGTGTAAGGTTCGTGGCACCCATGTTGCCAGACACGCCGGAGCTGGTTGATGTAGGAGTATTCGGAGAGGGTGGTACACGCATTGGGGAATTAAGACCTTTGCGATCATCGCCAATAGTGTACTCCGGCGATTCTGCTCTATGAGATGGCCTGAGATCTCCGTTAGAGGAGATACTTGAAGGCGCCGAAGTCTGTGACGGTGTCGAAATCGACGGAAATTCCTCCGCAATTGCAGAGAACTGAGGAGTAGGTATCTCTGTTATTTTCGGGTCGATCTGTACCGTCAAGGGAGGCCGGTTGGCTCTACCACTTCCAGATTTTCGTAAAGACGATTTCTTGACCAAAGATGTGGTTCCTTTGTTTTCGCTTGATGTTCGAGAGATGCTAGGACGGTCTTCAACGCCGATTGGCTTGACTGCCCACAAAGATTCGTCGTCATCGTCATCTGGCAAATCAAACGCCGGGGCATCATCAAATGATATATTGGCACTTTCCTTGAATCGAACGTCCGTCGTTCCTGAGTCTTTTGAGTTGATTTCACTTTCAACGAAAGGATGGTGGTCCTTGTAATTGGGAGACGGAGTAATATTCAAGCCAGAATATGGACTTATAGAGGTTTGCCACTCAGTTGGAGGAGAATCATCGTTGGTGTTCTTCGTCAGATTAGTATCGACGCTAATTCCCAGCCTGGCACCCGGGGTGCCGGGCGATGGCGCTCGTTTCGGTGGCACGAAGGTGGGTTCTAGAGTTGAGCCTTTCGGGGTCATAATCGTGGGCGGCGCCATAGGAATGATGCTGCCCGTAAATGATGACTTTTTGACTAAATCCGCGATTGCGCTTGAACCACGGGAGAAGGCAGCAGGTGCATCGATATTCTGTTGATCAAAATCAGAGAACCTTTCGTGTGCGAAGCGGTCATCATCACTTGACCGTCTCGTAAATACACTTTGACTGTCGCTCAGTCGACGGGAATGGCCCCGACCAAAGGCGTTTTCAGGATTTCGTTGAGTGGCGACAACCGTTGACGTCCTGGAGGGCAGAAGGGGGAACTGCGGTGGTGCAGGCGCTCTCCTCTGAGCCTTGATACCTGAAGGAGTACGAGTCGGCAACTGCTGCTGAGATTGAGTTGTAGACGGCTTTTCAGGTATAGGGGAATAGGTTGAGGTTGAATAAGGAGATGGACGAGGTTGTGAGAAATCCAAGAAAGGTTGTTCTTTAGAAAGCACACTGAAACTCCTTGCTGAAGACGGTGACACTGGAAGAGATCCCTGTCTAGCAGGCTGCTGCCGCGTTGGCTGTGTGATAACCTTCGCTCCCCAAAGTTTCTCAAATCCAGGATCATCGTGACCACTTGGACGGCGTCTAGGCCCCGGAGATGTGGACAAGTCGGAGTAGACGTAAGGTGCTTCGTCAAGAGGGACGTTCTCTGAGCCTCCCGAGGGCGTCCTATTTCGCCCAACGCGGTTCTTCTTCGCCCGATCTGCAGCTTCAAACATCCTCGCATTCACGTCGTCTTTTTGACCCGATGTATCTTCATTCCGACTAGAGAAGTAGTCAGATGGGCCCCTCACCGTTCCTAATCTATCCTCACCTTCCGTCGATTTACCATACATCTCCAATGGGGTAGTATTGTAGTAACCTTTCCGGTTTGGATCTTCAGAGAGGGAAGTGGATCGAACATCTCGTCCATCTTTAGCGGCATCAGGTACGGCTAACAGCCCTGGTTGACTGGGTCTAAGGACTTGAGGCGGAAGTATAGGCTTCCCAGGAGAAGTTGCTAGATTTCGTGGCTCCGGCTTGAGGAGAAACTTTAGCGTCCCCTTTGCATCGCCTCCAGCACATGCTATTAGTAGTCCTTCATCATCCAAAGCTTTCGCATCCTCGGACGTGCCGAATAACTCTGTTACGAGAATGGCAGTGTCCTTGGGTTTGAGGCCAAACTTTTGACATAATCGATCGCGGATGGTTACTGGATCTGGTCCGATATTACTTAGATCGCATCGTTTGAAGTTGTCTTCGTCTTGTGTAACCTGGACCCAGAGTACTGGGGGAATAGAGTACTGTGGAGGAGAAAGATCAGAAGGTGGTCTTGCACTAGGCAATGATGAAATGCTTGTGGTCAGAGAAGCAGGGCGTGCTTCGTCAACCGGGGTAGATAAAGACGACGAATCCAATGACGATTGGCTAGTATTCATACCATATTTGTTATATGGTGGTTGTGGAGGTAGTGGAGGACTCATTGCACCTCGATCAAATTCAAGTTCATCCTACTCTTAATTCCAAAAATAGTATGGGCGATACAGATCCTACCGGCATGTCTTTTGGCTTGTCTTTGTCTTTTGCACCGAAGAGACGCGCAATGATACCAGGTTTCGAAATCTGCTCGTGTGATTTCTTCTTATCTACCCGCTTCTGAGTAGCTATTGCGCCTTCCTGATGACCCATTCGCCTCAACATATCCTGGAAATCCTGTGATGATCGGGCTGGTTGGTTGCCAGACCTTAGAGAAACATCGCTATGGATGGAATCATTTGAAATATTTTTGGAATGCCTGCTTAGTGAATTGAGAGAAGGGTTCGACGGGTTCATCGAGTACGGCGACTGTTGGCGACTCTCCATCACATTTGGCGACAGTGGTCGTTTCGTATCCTGTGGTGACCTTGCCCGCGGAGGCGGTGCAGCCTGTAACTTGGGAACAGGGGATGGCTCATGGCGGCTGGGTGGAGGTCCAAAGGTGGCATGACTTTCGAGATGTTGCCTGGGCACTTGACGTGCTGGTTTCGATAGCGGTGGAAGAGGCGATTCAGGAGACGGGAGGATAGTGTTGACCGACGGAGGGGGGGCAGTCTGAACTCGATCAAGAGGTCGGGAAGCAGGAGCTGACGTTTCGCTATCTGGGGTATCCGAGTCGGGGTTCAAGACTTTCCTGATCAATGTAATCAACTTAAAGAGCGTTCGCCCTCCTTGTGTTTGATGAGCTTCATGCGGTAATATTTTCTTGGCTTCCTGGTAGTTGGCGCACGCACGAAATTTCTCACCGTGAATGTCAGCATCACGGAAAGCCTGCTGCCATGTATCCCCGAATCCATTTACTTTCAGGAAACCTATTACGTTCTCCAAGGTCCAGTCGTCCTCGGTGCTGCCTCGATCTCCCTCATTCTGCCCAGTTACTTCTGATTCGTGAGATGGAGAGGATTGGAATTTTTGGGTAGGCCGGGGTGACTGCGAAGGGTTATTTGGTGGAGGCGGGGGCGGAGCACGGACAGGGGCTGGTGGTGATTGCTTGGCCTTGTCGTTGGCTGTCGGATTTGTTAATTCATCATATGGAGTGCCGACTAACAGAGAATATGGGTCCTCTCGGTTTCGCGGCGGAGAAAACTGCAGCGGTGCGAGCTGATATGGATTATCAGAAGAATTTCTAAGCTCGGACGGGTTCTGTCGGCTGTTGGAATATCCACGTACACGAGATTGGTCAGGAGTTGATCCCCCATTTCTCGCGGGTTGTACCGGTGGTGGGGTGGACGGAAACGGAGGTACAGGAGACTGAGTTCGAGAATCCGGCCTGCTCCGTCTCCCTTCTTGAGTTTCCATAGCATTGACAGGTTGGCGTGATCCAACGAAGGGATGTTGTGGATATACAGGAGGCTGATACTCGTTGCCGGGATAGTACAACTTCTCGCGGGCTGAAGCTGTTAAGGTTGATTGGCCCGATCGCGGCCGTGGATCTTCTCGATACGTACGATTAGGACTAGAGCTAATTGAGCTTCCCCTGGCCCTTGTCTCATCAACATTTGAAGCCATTTGTGAGCGAGGATAACGGCTATTGTCGGCGAGAAGCAGCCCATTCGACTCGGGTCTGGACCGGTATCCTTGTTGACTCGGAATAGAAATGTCTGAAGTGTCGAAATGCTCATCGATACCTCCCATGCGCGGACTCAGATGTGTTCTGTCGCCATGCATCTCATTGTACAAGCCTTCCCGGTCATCCGTGCTCGACCGACGGGGGTAGCCATACGGCAGATTGGACGGTCTGCCTTGCCCTGGAGGAGGCCCACGCTGACGGGAGCTCATGCCTGCAAATGTTCCATACAGTCAAGCAGACTACTTTTGGCTCTTTGTTTTAAACTCAAGCCAGCCTCGAGGAACGAAGGATCATGGCCTTTCGCAAATGTCGGTACAACCTGAGCTGGAGGCGCAGCGACGATTGCCGCAACGGAGCGTTTCAATTGAGTCCAGGCACTGCGAAGCTGATGTAAGCTTGCATCACGAAGCTTCAGATTAAAAAAGCGCACCCTTAATAGATATGTATAGCATTTTGCGAGACGTCTTTTGATGTCATGGATTAATTTAATGTTCATGTCGGTAAGGCGAAAGTGTTCCTTAGCATTTACATTAATTTTCTCTTTTCTTTTCGCCTTCCATATCCATAATTCCATTGATCCTCGCATCTCCGCCCATACCCACAACCAAAACCTCATAAGTTATTCCAATGCAGTGCTCTTGACGACAAAATACCGTTCCTAGGTCGAAGCACGGTTATCTCGGGCATGATCCTCAGGGAGGTCAGAATAGAAGCTCGTCGGCTCATCCCGATATCCACCACTGACAGTGCCCAACTCAAATTCATCCCCTCTCTTTTCGACCCCTGCCCTCGCCCGTCTACTTCGTCCTTCTGCATAGCCTCTTCCAGTCTTCCTTGGAATTTTGATGGCTGGCACTGCCCTATGTCTTCTGGTGAAATAACATAAACCAAGAAGAAAGAGTATCGCCCCAACCACGCAGATCGGGACGGCGATCTTGACGGCGAGACTTCCGCCGTTGAATTCCGGTGGACTAGTGTTGAAGGGCACATCTGAGTCTACTTATCAATATACAAAAACCAAGAAGAGGGCCTCAGGGCATTGACCTTGAAGGGTTACTATGGGACCCCAGTGTGCTCCGCTGTTGACTGCCGTGGCGTCATTGGGGGCAATCAGCAGACGAGCTGCAACCACCGTATTCCCGTTCAACCAGCTCTCATTGATATCAATGTTCGCGAATCCTTGCGAATTGGCAATGTTGCTGTTCTACAAAGTAAGACTTGTCATGGACCAAGATACCTGAGTTATCACATTGGAGCCATCTTTTCCAGTGTAGAGCAGTGCAAGGACGACGTTGCCGGTATACCCGGGCCAGTAGTCTGGATTCCAAGTGACCGGATACGAAGTATTCTGGATCCAAGCTGTGCCATTTGCGGGAAGACAGAACGGCGCAGCGGTTCCGTTTAACGCGTAATTATCCACGGTACATATTCCGGTGCTTGTTGTTGAATTGGTGTTGATGGTAGAGTTGGAGATACCGGTGGGCGATGCAGACAAGGAAGTACCGGTTATTGTCGGAGTTATTGTAGTTAAGACGCCGCTGTTTTCGACGGACACGATGGGTTTGCCTGTAATTGTTGATGGGCTGATGGACGTGACTGATGATAGCGCGGTCGTGGATGTCGATAAATCTGTCAAAGAGGACGATGTCGTTGGACCTACGGATCATTAGACCGATGGACAATGCTGCAGAAGGAAAGAAAGATACTTGAAATACTGGCGGATGTCCCGGAAGTTGACGATGAAGTTTCTTGTCGAGGCAGAAGCGCGCCAGTCGCCGACGGCGCTATCAAAGCGACCAGCAGAAAGAATTTTTGCGAGCAATGCATTGGATATGTGCAAGGAACAGGGAAGGGAGACCGGACAACAGGGAATGAGTGTTCTTAAAGGAGATCGGAGGTTGTGTCCGAGGGCCCGCCTTAAGTTAGATAAATATTTCGTGGTGAACGTTTAGCCGAACGGAATTCAGCCACCGTCCACGATTGATTGGTCACTGGTCACTGGCCACTCTTCAGATCCCGCCACAACCTAGTGGGGGCTATCTCACAAATAACTGGCATTTCGCCGAAAACTCTGTCAAACCTGAATGCAAAGTCAGCCATAAATCTATGTTGTTATATAAATCTCTAATCACCGTATTCAATCCAGGGCTTTCCACCGACCTCCTTAGCGTACTCCTCTACAGTAGTCCACTTGAACAGCTTTTGCCCCGGATTGGCAATCTCATTCTCATTCTCCGTGAAATCCAACTTTCCCTCTCCCATAACAAACCTGATAAAAGCCGCCGGGTCGCCCTCGGTCTTCTTGGTAGTCTCTTTCTTAAAGGATTCCAATTCAATCTCCTTGATCTGGATTGTATCACCGGAGACGGCGGTCATCGCATCGGAAGCTTCTTTGAACGAGACATTGGATCCAACGATGCGGACATGGTCGGGGATTTCAGACGGGGGGAGGCGGGCCAGTGAGGCAATCGCCATGCCGATGTCGGGGAGAGCGGTGAACGCTGCTTTGGTGTTTGCCGAGCCGATAGGTTCCCAAATACCCTTCTTGGTGTTCATGCCGAACCATGGGCCGAAACTATACTCAGACCCAGGATACTAGAACACTTACGATGACTCCATGAAGAGACCGCAGTAGACAGCGCAAACTTTCATGCCTGATTTTCTGGCCTCGTTCTGATGAGCCATTTTCTTATCCCACTCAGAATGTGCGAAATCCTTGGGTCGATGGTCTAAGTTAGCTCGATCCCAAAAGATAAGCCCATACCAATTCCATATTCAGAGGGAAAGTAAACCTTCACTCCACCGTCCTTGATAGCGGCTCTCATCAGAGCATTCTTCCCAGGAAATCCGCTCACGGACCCACCGAGAGAATTAATAACCACATCAGCGCCCTTGATCGCCTTCAACAAAGTCGCCTCATCCGTCCAATTGACGCTCACACTTTTAGCGCCCTTCGAAGCGAACTGTTGGGCAGCCTCAGAAGCCGGATTAGAAGTAAGGAGTCGGACTTCTTTAAAAGACGACGCCAGCTGGGGGGACAATAACGCGGCGGTGATGTGTGTTCCTAGTTTGCCTGTTCCGCCGGCAATTGCGACGATGGGAAGGACTTTTGTCGAAGACATGGTGTAGTAGTAGTATCCTATGAGGATTGCTAGAGTACTGACGAGGAAGGAAACGAGTCGGGCCAGTGCGAAGGAGGACACGAAAGTGCGTTACGTGGGTGAGATGGCGGTACAGTTACAAACTTGGATCGGACTGTGACGCAAATGTGGGGACTTCCAAGGAAGAGCGGCGCCCCCACCCCCGACCTTGTTCCCGCACACATGGCATGGAGTCGAAATACTATATCTGATATTCCGATGTAGACCAATAGTGACGTTGATGACTGAGTGCGTTATCACGTTCCGATAACGGCCAGATGGTGTAGTGGTAGCATACGTAGTTCGGGTCTACGTGGTCTCGAGTTCAATCCTCGATCTGGCCCTTTTTATTGCTGCTCACTTTTTTGCCATGCCTCCCCGATCTGAAGCCATAAAACCGAACCCAAAGATAAGAGATGTACTGTCTTCACTGACTGGTTCTATTGTTATGCTTTTGTTTTCTCAATGCAACAGGTCAAGAGTCAATTGAGCTTTCTTTGATACCAAATGGGACCATTACGACAAGACGATTATGGATCTGCCTCCTGTTATTGAAGGAACCCACTAGTTGACTTGGACAATAAAGTATCCAGTCAGATTCGATCACATTTCATGCTTCCAGCCTAAGATAAATTAAATTACTCATGGTATCAACTTTTTACCGCCGAATCACCCTGCGTAACAACCCGGTTCCGGGTGCCCTCCAATCCCTTCTCCGCAAACCTCTGCCAAGGCTTCTTCTTCACAACCGGCATCTTCGCAAACTTCTTCTCCTGTTGGTCGCCCTCGCCTCTCCCCCAATCAAACCTATCCCCGACAAACCCATCCATATTCCAATTCCGCCAGACCTGTTTCCCAAAATAACTCGTCCTCACAGTATCTTCCTCCTGCGCCATCTCCTTGGCCATCTTTTGGCGATAGTGTCGGATATCTTGTGTTGCTGCCCAGCATGCGTCGATGATATGAGAGCCGGCGGGATCGATCGCGAGTTTCACGGTCGATCCGAGGATGTGGTTTATTATTTTGCGGCGGAGGGGGACGGGGTACTGGGAGGAGAGCATTTGTTCTATAACGTGGGAGGTTTGGGGATGCGTTAGGTAGAAGAGGACGTCATCGGTTTCTAGCTCGGAGAGACTATTGTTAGAGAGTAACTGGTTGAGAGGGATACCTTTCATGTAATGGAGAATAGTCCTTCTCGATAGGGAGGCGTAAGATAGCGGAGGCAAGGAGAGCACCGAATCGGGAGACCGGGTATGGAGCGGTTGTTTCTGCTTCGGAATTATGATGTTTTTTTGGGGCTAATGAAGTCTTTTCAGGAGTTGTGTATTGATCGAGATCCATTAACGTGGTCCAAAGGTTGTTGGAACTATAGGGAAGCATAAAAATGGCCTCTAGGAAATCCTAATGATTAGACGCAAGTGACCAAAAATAGTACCCTTCGGGCTTGATCGCATTCGGTATTCGTCCTAGAGCAGGCTTCTAACAGGGCAGCGAGAATCGAAACCTTTGAGGATCCTGTCATCAGTCACATTCAGGAGGAAAAATACTAATAAAATCATCCACGCGACTATCGATCAATGTATGGAGACAGTATGATACATCCTCCGGCTCAGTCAGACGCTCTAATATTCGCTGTACAACAAAGTTGGCAGATGGATCTAAGGCCAGATCATACAGGTTTTCTTTGAAGTATTTAGTAAAGAGCGACTGGATGGTCTCGTCGGATGCAGTGCGAACAATTGTCTCGAGTATTCGGCTTCCGACTTGATCGTTAAGCAGGCGACCTATGAAAGCTTGTTGCTCTATTATTAGCTTGAAGGGAGCAATACATACCTTCTGAATCTGGGTCATTCCCGAAAAGGATTATAGTCGATAGCGTCTCGTTCTTGGTACTCTTCTTACTTGCACCTTTATCC
>Ga0302325_10008581_pt1 | contig 22445 bp, 14 predicted proteins | sample Palsa_T0_2_FD_201948 | JGI IMG/M metagenome (GOLD analysis project Ga0302325, IMG submission 201948) | Peat permafrost microbial communities from Stordalen Mire near Abisko, Sweden - Palsa_T0_2 | ecosystem: Environmental > Terrestrial > Soil > Palsa > Peat permafrost | place: Sweden: Abisko...
AGGGTCTTGACCCGGTCGCGCAGATCCTGGATTTCCGGCACGGAGAAGGCGGCATCGTCGATGCCGATGCCACGCGCGCTCTGGCGGATGTAGATGAGCCGCTCCTCGTCGCGGTTGACCAGCGGCCGCAGCAGCACGCCGCGCACCAAAGTGAAGATGGCGGCGTTGGCGCCGATGCCGAGTGCCAGCGTGAACACTACGGTGGCCGTCAGGCCTTTGGTGCGCGCGAGCGAGCGAACTGCGAATTTCAAGTCGCGCACAAAGGTCATGAAGAACTCGCGCAGTTGCGGATTCGAGTAGTTCCCGGTCATAGAGTTTGCTCCTAGCGGAAGTTCGGTTCGAGCGACTTCCGGCTCTACCCTTATGTCGAATCGGGCGTGGCGAAATCGACAATCCCAACTATTTTATTTTACTTTGGAAGCGTCCGATCGCGAATCGGCGCCAGGCACGGTGTCCGGCACCCGGGACTCGCCTGCAACACGGCCGTTCAATCCCTCGTCGAGCGAGATGCGATTTCTTTCCAGAGTTTCGCCAAGCACCTGGTCGAGCGAGACGCGCGCGCGGGCGAAATTGGCCATGGCAGTGACTTCGGAGATCTGGGCAACTACCAAAGTTCTCTGATCGACGATCAGGTCGTTGAAGGTGGCAATTCCATAAGAGAACTTCTTGTGGTCTTCCGCGAGTACCTGTTCCTGTAAGACGCGAGTCTGTTTGGCCGCGGAGTATCTGGCGCGAGACTGACGGAGGGCACTTAACTGGTTGGAGATGTCTACTACGATCTGATTTGTAACTCTTTGGCTGCTGACCTGCGACTGGCGGTATTGCAACTGGTCGATACCGTAGTCACCTTGCGCCTGCCGGTTGTGGACGGGAATCGAAAAGTTCGCGCCACCCAGGTAAGTGGGGAAATCGTGGCGTACGATCTGCCCGAGCGCGCTACCATATCCGCCTGCAAAATACGGATTGGCGGCGACACCGTCTACCACTTGAGGCGTACCCGCAACGCCCCGGTCGCGCGTCGTAGCCTGCACCGAGAGACTCGGCAGGAGAGGATTCTCGGTGCCGGCCAAGGCCATTTCCGAGGTCTGGTCCCTGTATTTGGCAACCGCCACGTCGGGTCTCTTGGCCATGGCCGTCGCCACCAGTTGCCGCAAAGAAGGCATATCGTCGCTGGCAGGAACTTCCATATGGTCGAGCGGAACGATTTCGGCCGCTTCGAGCAGCGGATCTTCAGTGTGACTGATGGCCTCTTTCAGCAGCGTGGCTTGCTGGCGGACGCTTTGCTGCGCTATGCTGAGGTCCTGACGGCGGCCGCTGAACTCAGCTTCGGCGCGCGGAAGCTGGACCCGTGGTATGGCGCCTACTTCGACTTCTCTCCTGGTATCCTCGTAGAACTTCTGAGTTGCCTCGAGCGCGCGCTGTCTGACGCGCAACTCGTCGCTGGCGCTCACCAGGTCCCAGTAAAGATTGATCACGCTGGCGGCCAGATCGAGCAATTGCGAACGAAAGAGCTCACGCGAGGCGATGGTATTAATCTGGGAGATGCGGATGAAACGGTTATTGAGTTTTACGCCAAAGCCTTGCAGTAGGTTGTGCCGGACAGTCAAAGATACATAAGGACCCACCGCTGGATTCAGGCTATCGCTAGGCGCGTTCTCATTGAGATACTGCTCGTAACTTTGAAGCTGTACCAGTCCGCCGCTGATCAAGCCCTGCGTGAGCACGGTATTGTAAGTATGTACGGTCTGAATCAGCGCGTTGGTCTGGCTGACCAGTGTATTGGACTGCGGATAACTCAGGTGCGCAAAGGTGGATGTGTTTTGGAGTACGGGGTCGAGGTTCGGTGTAATCGCCCCGACCTGCTGAATCGAGGCGGCGCCATTGCCGCTAACGGTGCCTCCCCCGTTTCCGGTAGCCAATCCGGCGCTGACCTCGCTGCCTGCCACGCCGACTCCGTTGTCGACGCTGAGAATTTGCTGGCTGGCGCTCGGCACACCGCGAAGCGGGCCTCCGGCTTTGGCGCGTTCGAGCTGCGACTGGGCCAGCAGGGGTCCATAGCGGTTTACTTCCAGACTGAGATTGTTTTCGATGGCGAGTGCCAGCGCATCCTGCAGGGTCAGGTACAGGTGGCCGGCCCGGATCAGACTATGCAGGCGATCGGAATTGCGAAGCCGGACGGGAGGAATAATCGGGGCCATATAGGAGCGAACCGGAATGGGTGCGTTCGGTCTGCCTATCTGGAGGCCAGGGTCCTGCGCGAAGCATACGGAAGCCAGAGAGGTCCAGGCGACGAAATGGCGCAGTAGTCGTTTGCGGTTCATTTGGGTAGCTCCGGCTTTTTTTCACCGGGAGCGGACTCCGGTATGAAAGACTGCCGGGCCACGTGCCCGGCAGTAGCCTCTTCCATCAAAATGTGATTGACATCGAGGGTCCGGCCCAGAGCCAGCTCGAAGTTGATTTTCGCGTGCGTGTAGTTGGCCATGGCCTGCACCTCGGCGTCCTGATCGGTGGCTAAATCCTTTTGTGCCTGGATCACCAGGGGTACGCTGGACACACCGTGCTGAAAGCGGTTCTGCTCGTCCCTCAGGCTTTGTTCGGCCAAGACTCGCGTATCGACGGCGGTTTGATAGCGGGTACGCGCCTGTTGCAATCCGATCACCGAAGTCTTGACATCCACGGTCACTTGATTGAGGGTCCGTTGCAGCTGCAGTTCGGCCTGGCGAAGCTGAAGCGTATCGGTCACATAGTCGGCCTGCGCCGCTCGATTACGAAACGGAATGTTCAGGGAAAATCCCGCGGAATAATTCGGAAAATTGCGGCGGAAGATCTGTGAGAGTGCGTTTCCGTTGCCGCCGACAAAATAACCGTCGGGAGCTCCGCAGCAGCCGTTGTAGAGCGGGTTCACGGGTCCGCTCAGCCCGTTGTTGGTTAGCTCGGCAAAGGCCTGCAGGCTGGGCAGCAATCCGTTCCGGGTGCCCCTGGCCAGGATCTTTTGACTGTCGATATTGACCTTGCCGCGCTCAATTTCCAGGCGATTGACAAGGGCCTCCTGGACCAGATCGGGAATCGGCTTCAGGTCCTCGGTTTTGGGAACTTCGATGGCATTCAGCGGAATGATACGCACGTCGTCCAGCCAGGCGTTCTCCATGGCGTTCCGGCTGAGGGCGTTCTTCAGCACGATTTCCTGTTGGGCGACATTGGTCTGAGCGAACAGCAGATCCTCCTTACTGAGCGACACCTGGGCGGCCGCGCGGGTCACTTCGACCGCCGGCAGCGCCCCGATCTTGACCATCTTCTGATCATCCTCGTAGAGCTTCTGCGACAGGCTCAGGCCCCCTTCTTTAATTCGTACGGCGTCGATGAAACTGACCAGGTCCCAGTACAGATTGAGTACGGCGGAGACAGTGGTGGCAACTTGCAGCTTGACCTGCAGGTCAGTCACCTTTATATTGTTTCTAGCCACTCTGATATCGCGGTTATTAACCCCGATGCTAAGTCCCTGTAACAGGTTTTGTGTGATTTGTAAGTCAAAGAAACCGGTATAGGAAGGATTAAAGAGAGGCGTGGCGCTATTGAGCAGGCTGCGGTAGTCGTAGATCGTAAACTGGGCGCTGGTTCCTGAGATAAACTGCTGCCCATATTGGAATACGAATTGTCTGTAGTCCTGGGTTAGAGCGGTGGTCTGGTTCAACACAAGGTTGGTTTCGGGAGTGGTATAGTGTCCGAGCTGATAACTGGTATAGAGATAAGGATCCAGGTTAGGAGGTATGGGACCGATCTGGCTGACCACTCCTCCGCCCGATCCGAGGCCCGATCCTCCGGCCAGACCATTGGCATTGGTGCTGACACCCGCGGTGCTGACACTGGTGGGTCCGGGCAGCAGCGGCGTATCTACCTGCCGAAGATAGCCGCCGCCCTGAGTTCGGCGCAGGACTTCGCGCGCCAGAAAAGGGCTATAGCGCTGTACGGCGATATCCAGATTGTTCTCGAGGACCAGGGCGATCACGTCCTGCACTGATAAATAGAGATTACCACCGCGAACCAGCGACTCCAGGCGGGGCGAGTTCGCAAGGCGCGCCGGCGGGACGACGCGCTTCTCCATATGGAATGGCGCGAGTACATGACCCACCACCGGCAGGCCCTTGGGCCTCTCAATGGAAACTTCGGACGATTGCGCGAAAGCTATCGAACACGAAGCCATCCACACCGCCGCTGCGAAGTTTCCGAAGCTGTTCATTGTGTAATGGGATCTCTTTGGAGCGTTGCTATGCCCAAGCTGGAGAAGTCAGTCAATCGTCAAGCATGGCAATTTCCGTTCCACAGTCTTATCGCAAGAAAGAGCGGTTTTAGAGGGCCAGGATCGCGGCGCGCGGCGCAGGTGTCCGATTCTGGGACCCGGCTGTTCGATTTCATGACCGTCCCGTGCGCTGGACGCGGGGCCGGAACGACGTGAAAACAGGCCCAACGGTAACTTTGGCCGAGCCCGGATCGTCGTCTAGAGGAATCCAATACTGCCGGGCCTGCAGCCGCGCCGATTGCAGCCGATCCAAAAATCTAAGATGAAATTATTCGTTTTTCTGGTCGCTACATTTGTTGTTTCCCTGCCCGTATACGCGCAGACCGCGAGCCTGCGCGGGCAGGTCATGGACGAAACAGGCGCGGTGGTGCCGGGCGCCAAAGTCACCCTGGTTGCACCCGCGGGAACAGCCAACATTACTACGTCGGGCAACGATGGATCTTACTCCTTCGCCGGCGTAGCGCCCGGCAGCTATATGGTGCGCGCGGAGGCGCCGGATCTCACACAAACGCAACCGGTGAACATTGTTTTGAAGCCAGGGGCTCAAACTCTCAACGTGCAGATGAAGGTGGCGTCGGTAACGCAACAGGTGACCGTCCAGGAAAATGCCGGGCCCAGCGTGACCACGGAGCCCGCCAATAATGCTACGGCTATGGTGCTGCGCGGAGAGGATTTGCAGGCGCTCTCGGACGATCCGGACGATCTGCAGTCGGACTTGCAGGCGCTGGCCGGACCTTCGGCCGGTCCCGAGGGCGGCGAGATTTACATCGACGGGTTCAGCGGCGGGCAGCTTCCCTCCAAGGATTCGATCCGCGAAGTGCGCATCAATCAGAATCCATTCTCGCCTGAATTCAGCAAGCTGGGCTACGGCCGCATCGAAATCCTCACCAAGCCGGGCACGGATCATTTGCATGGCCAGGGGTTTTTCAATTTCGGCGATGACATCTTCAATTCGCGGAATCCCTACGCGCAGGAAAAGGCTCCGTTTCTCTTGAAAGAGTACGGCGGTACCGTGAGCGGGTCGCTCAGCAAGCGAGCCTCTTTCTTTCTGGACTTCGAGCGGCGCGAGATCGATAACGGGTCAGTCATCGACGCCATCACGGTCGCTCCGCAGACACTCATCGTCAATCCCTATACGGACGTTTTGCTGGCTCCGCAGCGGCGACTGCGAGTCAGCCCGCGCGTAGATTATCAACTAAGCCAGAACAACACGCTCATGTTCCGGTACGGCTTCACGCGCAACGACGTGCAGGATCAGGGCATCGGCAACTTCAACCTGCCGTCGCGGGGCTACTACACGCTGGATCAGGATCATACCGTTCAAATTACCGATACCGCGGTGCTGGGTCCGAGCACGGTGAACGAAACGCGCTTCCAGTTCTTTCATGTGGAGAACGACCAGGCGTCCAACAGCCTGGCCCCGGCCCTGCTGGTGCTAGGCGCCTTCAGCGGCGGCGGCTCGCAATTGGGACGGTCCTTCGACACGGAGAACCATTACGAGATGCAGAATTACACCTCCCTGGTCAAGGGAATGCACACCTGGAAGTTCGGCGTGCGGATGCGGGGCGAGACCGTCGGCAACGCTTCGCCGCAGAATTTCGGCGGCACGTTCACCTTCGGCGGAGGAACCGGGCCGGAGCTTGACGCCAACAACCAGCCGGTGCTGGATGCGTCGGGACAACCGGTGACGGAGCCCATTACGTCCATCGAACAGTATCAGCGGACTCTGCTGTTTCAACAGCTCGGATACTCGCCGGCGCAGATACGCGCGCTGGGCGGCGGCGCGACGCAGTTCAGCATCATCGCCGGAAACCCGTATCTGGCGGCCAGCCAGGTGGATGCGGGAGTGTTTGTGGGCGATGACTGGCGGGTGCGGCATAACGTAACGCTCAGCCTGGGATTGCGCTACGAGACGCAGACGAACATTCACGACTGGAGGGATATCGCGCCGCGCTTCGGCTTTGCCTGGGCGCCCGGATCCGACCATATCACCATGCATCCGAAAACCGTGATCCGCGGCGGATTCGGCATGTTTTATTCCCGCTTCGATATATCCAACACAGAGACGGCGGAACGCTATAACGGAATCGTCCAGCAGGAATACATTATCAACAACCCGAATTTCTTTCCGAACGTTCCGAGTATCTCGTCGCTCACGGGTTCGCCATCCACGAGCACGATTCAGGAGGTGAGCGCGACGCTGCGCGCACCCTATATCATCCAGTCGGCCTTGACTGTCGAGCGCCAGGTGGTGCGCAATACGACCGTTTCGGTGACTTATACGAACTCTCACGGACTGCACATGCTGCGCTCGGAGGAATTCAACGCGCCCGGTCCGATCTACCTGATGGAGTCATCCGGCCTTTATAACCAGAATCAATTGATCACTAATGTAAATTCGCGGCTGAATGGCAATGTGTCTCTATTCGGTTACTATACGTTGAATCGCGCCATGAGTAACACGGACGGCCTGAGTACGTTTCCGGGCAGCCCTTACACCATGGCCGGCGAATACGGACCGGCCGCCACCGATATTCGCCATCGCGTATTTATGGGCGGCTCGCTCAACACCAAGTGGAACGTGCGCCTGAGTCCGTTCATCGTGGCGCAGTCCGGAACGCCTTATGACATTACCATCGGCCAGGACATATACGGGGACACGCTGTTCACGGCGCGCCCCGGCATTCCCACGGATCTCAGCAAACCGGGCCTCATCGACACGTCCTATGGGTGGCTCGACCCCAATCCGACGCCCGGCGAGCAGATTCTGCCGCGCAATTCGGGACGCGGACCGGGTATGGTTTCGGTAAATATGCGCCTAGGCAAGACCATCGGCTTCGGGCCGGAGCGCGAAGGTGGCGGCGCTCCGGGCGCTGCAGGAGACGGCCACTACTCAGGATTTCACAGCATCTTTTCGGATGTCCCGACCGGCAGACGCTACAACCTGACGATCTCCATTTCCGCGCGCAACCTGCTGAACCATGTGAACGAAGGGCCCATCATCGGCCAGATTACGTCGCCGCTATTCGGCCAGGCTAACCAGGTAGCTGGAGGCTACGGCGCGTTTGCGGAGACAGCCAACAACCGGCGGCTCGAGTTGCAGATGCGCTTCACATTCTAGAACCGCTCCCGGCGGGGGCGGCCGGTATTTGAGAGACTCAATAGTAGTGATGCGATCATCACGGCTCTTATCCGGCTCGCTCGTTCCGCTCTGCCTGGCTCTGGCCCAAACCCCGGACGCCGGCCGGCGCCAGTTTGAGAACAGGTGCGCGGTATGCCATGGCGGCGACGGCATGGGCGGCGAACTCGGGCCGCCTATCCTTTTCCGGGTGGCCGCGCGCAGCGACCAGGAACTGGCCACACTGATTCACGACGGGCTGCCCAACCGCGGCATGCCACCCTCCACGCTCACGACCCAGGAGACCGCCGATCTGATCGGTTTCCTGCGCACGCTGCGGCCGCGGCGGCACGCCCCGGTGCGGCGGAAGATTGGAACCACCGATGGGCAGACTTTGGAAGGGCTGGTATTGAACCAGACGTCTGAAGAACTGCAATTGCGGACCGATGATGGGCGCGTGCACCTGCTGCGCGCATCCGGCGGCCGCTACCGGCCCGTGACGTCGCAGGCGAATTGGACCACATACAACGGCCAGCCCGGCGGCAACCGCTACACTACGCTCGAACAGATCGATAAGAAGAATGCCGCCAAGTTGACAGTCGCCTGGATGTTCACGATGCCGAACGTGTCGCGCGCGGAGACCACTCCGGTAGTGTCCGAGGGCATCATGTACATTACCAGCGCGAACGAATGCTGGGCCCTGGATGCGGGCAGCGGACGCGACCTCTGGCACTTCCAGCGACCGCGGACCAAGGGTCTGGTAGGCAATGCGGCCGGCGGTTTCAATCGCGGCGTGGGGCTGGCGGGAAATCGCGTCTTCATGGTTACCGACAACGCGCACCTGCTGGCGCTCGATCGCTCCTCGGGCGATCTCCTGTGGGAAACCGAGATGGCGGACTGGCATCAGAATTATAATGCGACGTCGGCGCCGCTGGTGGCGGGGGGTCTGGTGATCTCGGGTACCGCGGGTGGTGAACAGGGTGCTCGCGGCTTCGTGGCCGCATACGACCCGTCCACCGGCAAAGAAGCCTGGCGCTTCTGGACCGTGCCGAAACCGGGCGAGCCGGGATCTGAAACCTGGATCGGCAAAGCCATCGAGCACCCCAGCGCGGTGGCCTGGTTCACCGGTACTTACGATCCGCAACTGGACATTGTCTATTGGCCCACAGGCAATCCCGGGCCGGACTACAACGGCGAGGAGCGCGGCGGCGACAACTTGTATTCGTGCTCGATCCTGGCGCTCGATGCCAAGACCGGCAAGCTCAAATGGTACTACCAGTTCACGCCGCACGATGTCTACGATTGGGACGCCAGCGAGCCGCCCGTGCTGTTGGACGCCGAGTGGCACGGGCAGCCACGCAAACTGCTGGTGCAGGCCAACCGCAACGGTTTCTTCTATGTGCTCGACCGGACCGACGGGAAGTTGCTGCTGGCGCAGCCGTTCGTCAAGAAGCTGACGTGGGCGAAAGAGATTGGGCCGGATGGGCGTCCGGTGCTGAATCCGCCTTCCAAAACGGCCAATGGCGGGACACAGGTTTGCCCGTCGCAGGATGGCGCCAGTAACTGGTTTTCCACTTCTTACAATCCGGCCACAGGCTTCTACTATGTGCAGGCGCTCGAGAAGTGCAGCATCTATACTCAGAGGCCCGCCGAATGGGAAGCCGGCAGGAGCTACATGGGCGGCTCGTCGCGCAATTTGCCCGATGAGACCGCGCAGAAAGTACTACGTGCTATCGATATACAGTCTGGCAAAATCGCCTGGGAGCTGCCGCAAGTCGGAGACGCGGCTTCCTGGGGAGGCATACTCTCGACAGTAACCGGTCTGGTCTTTTTCGGCGAAGACAGCGGGATGTTCATGGCCCTGGATGCCGCGAGCGGCAAAGCGCTGTGGCGCTTCCAGACCAACCAACTCTGGAAAGCATCGCCCATGACCTACGTCTTCGATGGCAGGCAATACGTTGCAGTATGCGCCGGACAGAATATACTGGCGTTTGCATTACCCCGGACGCCGGTAGATAACGACTCGGGTGAGTGACCTGCTCGACCGTAGTACCAGCCAGATGGTACCGGCCGAGCAGTACCTGGCCGCTGCCGAAGATCGTACCGCATAGCAGCTGGTGACCAACCCTATGATATTATAGGATCTTCGGATCTGAAAAAATGAAATTTATCCTCATCCCGGCATCTCTTTTCTGTATCGCCTTACTCTCGCCAAGGGCCTCTGCCAATGTGGCCACATTCACCAACAGCACTCAAAACGTTACTTTCACCGGTCTCGGCGGCAACGTGCAGAACGAAGGTGTGAGCAGTGTCATCTGGGGCACATGCGTGTTTGACGGCAAGAATACCAAATGTACGGTTACGGCCCCCTTCACCGGCGTCGGGAACGGCGGTATCATGACACTGCTGGTCAGTTATCCAGGCAACGGCGCCAATCCGCTTACGGCCACTTCGAACAGCGTGGGTAGCCCGGGCGATAATCTGATTACTCTTAACTTCACCCCCGGCTCCGGCGCCTCTTTCCTGGTAACCCTAGCCGAGACCGGCGGCCCCACGGTTACGTTTTACCAAACAACGAATTTCTATTTCTATTTCTCCAATCCCGCTTGCACCGGCGTCTCGTCGTGCGCCGTCGGACAGGTAGGGCTCACGCAGAACGCCACGATTACCGGACCGATATTCGGCACATTCGACTGCACGCCTGTAATCGGTCAGCCGCAGGGCGTCATCAGCGCCAGCGCCTACGGAGGATTCACCGCGCTTGCGCCGAGCACCTGGATGGAAATCTATGGCGTGAATCTTGCTACCGTCATCTCCCAGACTTGGGCCGCCGCGGATTTCAAAGGCAACGCTGCGCCCAGCGCTCTGGGGGGAACCACGGTCACGGTCGGCGGCCAGCCCGCATTTATCGACTACGTCAGTCTTGGGCAAGTGAATGCCCAGGTGCCATCTAACATATCAGCCGGGCCGCAGCCGGTAGTAGTTACCACAGCGGGCGGAAGCAGCGTGGCCTTCACGATTTCGGTAAATGTAACGGAGCCGGGCCTGCTCGCTCCGGGGTCTTTCCAACTCAAGGCGGGCCAATACGTCGCCGCACTGTTTCCGGATGGGAAGACTTTTGTGCTCCCTCCCGGCTCTATCCCCGGGGTGACAGCCGCGCGCGCCAAGCCCGGCGATACCATCGTATTCTATGGCGTGGGCTTTGGGACTGTGACGCCGGATATTCCGGCGGGCCAACTGGTGTCGCAAGCCAACCGGCTGGCGTCAACGTTTCAAGCCTCATTTGCGGGGATGCCGGCCACGGTGAACTTCTCCGGGCTTATCGCGGGTTATTTGGGTCTCTATCAGTTCAATGTGGTGGTGCCGGATGTTGCCGCGAGTGACACCGTACCATTTACATTCTCACTGGGCGGAAACGCCGGCACGCAAACCCTGCTGATCGCCATACAGAACTGATGGCATACGAGGGATTCAGCACAGCCTCCCTCGTCTGGAGTACACTGGCATTATGCGACTGAGGCATTCACTTATCGCTCTCTCCATACTGGCGACCGGATTGACGGTGCAAGCTCAGACAGTACCGCGCCCCGCGGGCGAGTTCGCCATTAGCACGCCTTACGGCGGACAGACGCTGGTGAGCCAGTACGCGGGAAAAGTCGTGGTGCTGGCCTTTATCCTGACCACCTGCCCGCATTGCCAGCACACCACCCAAATTCTGAGTGGCATTCAGAATGAATATGGCCCGCGTGGCGTGCAGATTCTCGCCGCGGCGTTTAACGATGACGCGCCACAACTGGTGCCCGGATTTGTTGCGCAGTTCAAGCCCACCTTTCCGGTGGGGTTCGCCAAGCGCGACGCGGTGCTCGAGTATGAACAGGCCTCACTGGCCAAGCCGAACTACGTTCCCGATCTGCTCTTTATCGACCGCCACCGCGTGATTCGAGCGCAGTATTCCGGCGGCGAGGATTTCTTCAAAGATCAGGAGAACAGTATCCGCGCGCTGCTCGATACGCTGCTGAAAGAGCCGGTAACGACCGGTAAGAGCGCGCATGCCACGCGCAAGGCGGGGTCTTAGTTCACCGATTACTCCTCGCGCAGAGCGATCTGCGGATCGAGAAGTGTGGCGCGCCGGGCTGGTCCGAAGCACGCGGCAGCAGCCGTGATCGTCAGTATTATCCCGGCCCCAGCGAACGCGGCCGGATCGCGCGGGGCCACTTCGAACAGAACGCTGGAAAGTAATCGCGCGAGCGCCACGGCTCCGCCGAAACCCAGTAAAATTCCCGCAGCAACTGGCCTCAGGCCGCCCGCCAGGACTGTCGCGACCACCCGGGCCGCATCCGCGCCGAGAGCCATGCGAATGCCGATCTCTTTGGTACGCTGAGCCGCGGCATGCGCCACCACTCCGTAGATTCCTACGGCGGCGAGAAATAGCGCCGCCACCGCGAATAACGCAAGTAGCACCGTCTGAAAGCGCGGTTGGCCGACGGCGTCCGAGACGTGCTGCTGCATCGTGCCGATCTGATATACCGGCACGTCCGGATCAAGCAACCGCACCACTCCCGAGGCCTCGCGCGCCAATTGCAGAGGGTCGCCGGCAGTCCGCAGTACTACGATCATCGACGCCGAGGCTTCCTGCGCTTGCGGCGTGTAATATTGCGGCATGGGCTGGTCCTCCAGCGCGCCGGTCCTGAGGTCGCCTATGATTCCGACGATGGTCATCCAGCGGGCGCCTGGTTCCGGCGCGCCGAGCAGCAGATGGCGGCCGATGGCATCGCGTCTCAAAAAGAATCGCCGGGCGAGAGTTTCATTGATCACAGCCACGAGAGGCGAATCCAGGGTATCGGCCTCGGAGAAATCACGGCCGGCGCGCAGCGGAATGCCCATGGTCTTGAAATACTCAAGACCCACGGTCTGCGTATGCGCGATCTGTGGCGCGAGACTATCGGGATTCCAGGGCCGCCCGTCGATCGAGAACGGGTTGCCGCTGCGTGTATTCAATCCCACTCTGGCTATGGGCAGCCGGCTGACGGTGCTCGCGGAGATCACGCCCGGCAGCCCGGCAAGCCGCTGCTGCAACTCGGAGAAGAAGCGAATTCGGGTGCGTGGTTGTGGGTAGCGGGGATCGGGAAGCTGTACCTGCATCGTCAGCAGATGATCGGGACGAAAGCCGGGATCGATCTGCCGCAGCCGTGCGAAGCTCTTCAGCAGCAGGCCGGCGCCGATCAACAGCATCAGTGCGAGGGCAACCTCGGCGGCTACCAGCACGCTGGACGTGCGGCGGCGGGAACGCGATCCGCGCAGTGTCCAGTTTACGCGCGTCATTGCCAGCGACGGCGCCGCGCCAAACAGCAGGCACACGACAGCCGAGATTGCGAACATGAACAGAAGCGCTCGCCCGTCGATACCAATGTGAGCAACTCCCGGCAGGTCCGTGGGACTGAGCGCTTTCAGCAGCGCAACTCCCCAGAGGCCTACAACCGCGCCCGCTGCGCCGCCGAGTGCCGCCAGGACACCTGCTTCGGTCATGCATTGCCGAAGCAGCGCCGCGTTGGAGGCGCCCAGCGCACGCCGCACCGCGATTTCCTTTTCTCTTGCCGCGGCGCGCGCCAGCAGCAAATTCGCCACATTCGCGCAGGCAATCAGCAGCACCAGCGCAACCGCACTCAGCAGGATCAACGCGCCCGTGCGGAAATCGCCCAAAAGCTGCTCGCGCAAGGGAACTACGATGGCGTGATATCCGCCATCTTCGCCATTCGGTCCCCGATAGGGATGCATGGTTTCCTCGACGTGCGTGGCTGCCGCTGTCACCGAAGCTTGCGCGACTTCGATGGCAATCCCAGGGCGCATACGAGCCAGCATTCGGAATTGCCACATGCCCCGATCCTCAGCCGGCGGCAGCGGCGTCCAAATATCGACGGCCCCGGAGCGCAGGCCGAAATTGAAATCCCGCGCCATTACGCCTACGACTGTATAAGCGGCATCATCGAGGCGAACAGTCTGCCCCAAAACGTTCGGGTTCGCTCCGAAACGCCGCTCAAAAAGCGCATATCCGAGGATGGCCACGCGGTTGTGCGCCGGTTGCCAGTCTTCTGCCGTGAAGCCCCGCCCGTGCGCGGTCCGGGCACCCAGGATTTCAAATAAGCCGGAGGTTGCAGAGGTTGCCGAGACGCGCTCCGCATAGCCCGCGCCTGTCAAATTGCGATCTTGCTCTTTGAATGCGGCGGCTGCTTCGAAGACACGGCCATCCGCCCGATAGGCATCGAAGGTTGCGGCGCTTACGGGCAGTTGGCGCTCGCCAACTTTCCAAAGCTGGTCCCAGACCATCACCAGACGATCGGCATTCGGATAGGGCAGCGGCCGCAGAAGCACGGCGTCCGCCACGCTGAAAACCGCGGTATTAGCTCCGATGCCGAGCGCCAGCGTGAGTATGGCTGCCGTGGCGAATCCGGGAGAGCGCGCGACTTGTCGGAACGCGTAATAGATCACTGATCGGCACTGTCCGCCGCCGTAGTCCGGTGAAAATTCGGATATGGCGGCTTCTTATATACCGGGAGGGGGTTCTTCTCCAAATCGGCCAGCAACACTTGCACAGCTTTCTCCAACTGTGGATCATGGCCTTGGCGCACGGCCTGCGGATCGAACTCCACTTCGACATCGGGCGCGATGCCGTGGTTCTCCACTTCCCATTGGTTGCTGGGAGTCCAAAATCCGCGGCTGGGCGCGGTGACCACACCCCCGTCCATTAACGATTCAGACGGACCGAAGAAGCCCACCAACCCGCCCCAGGTGCGCTTGCCCACCAGCGTTCCGATCTTCGCCTGGCGGAAGTGCCATGGCATGGCGTCTCCGCCCGAACCCGCGTATTCATTGATGATCATCACCTTCGGCCCTCGAATCAGGCTGACCGGCGTAGTGGTATCTTCACCATCGCGCGTAGTTCGATAGTTCATCAGCGTACGGCGCAAATAATCCAGGATGTAATCGGTGTTAGTGCCACCGCCATTGAAGCGCTCGTCCACGACGGCGCCTTCCTTGCCGGCCTGCGAGAAGAAATAGCGATTGAAATAACTATAGCCGCTGAACGCCGTATCCGGCAGATATATGTAGGCGAGCCGTCCGTTGCTGAGCTGGTTTACCTTGCGGCGATTGTCCTCGATCCACGCCAGATTTCGCAGCGCGCGCTCATTGGCGATCGGCACCACGGTCACTTCACGCGAGCCGGCTCCGCTGGGGTCCGCACCTACGCGCAGGATGACGGACTTATCCGCCGTGGCTTCAAAGAAGCTGTAAACGTTATCGCTTCCGCGTACCTGGCGGCCGTTCACCGCCAGCAGATACTCCCCTTCCGAAACATTGACGCCGGGCTGCGTGAGCGGCGCGCGCAACTGTGGGTTCCAGGCCTCTCCATCGTACACGTGGGCGAAGCGGTAGCGCCCGTTCTCGATTTTGTAGTCCGCGCCCAGCAGGCCCACCGGAACATGCTTGATCTCCGGACGGTCGCCTCCACGCACAAACATGTGCCCCACGGACAGCTCGCCCATGGTTTCTTCAAACAGGTAGTTCAGATCCGTGCGAGCCGCGATGCCCGCCAGATATACCTCGTACTTCTTTTCGGTCGCGGCAAGATCCAGACCGTGGAAGCCAGGGTCGTAGAAAAAATCACGCTCCAGGCGGAATGCTTCGTGATAGATCTGCTTCCATTCCGCGACCGGATCGACTCGCACTTCCATCGACGCGAGATTGAGCGCCTTCGCGCCCGCTACTGCTCCGGCGGGACCGGCGGGCGCAGGGGCCGCTCCTCCGGTGGGCGGCGCCGGTGGAAGGCTCGCTATCATCCACACTTGCGGTGGTGGCGTGCCGGCTCCCTGCTGTGGCGGCGTGGCCGCGCGATAGAGCATCTTTTCGCCATTAGCGGAAATATAAAAGGCCAAAACGCCTTCGATGAGTTTGTCTGTTTTGCGGGTTTTTAAATCAAAGCGTTGAGCTGTAAGGATGTCGCTGCCGTTCGGCGATTCCACGGCCGGCCCTTCGGTGAGGAACAGAACACCTTCTTTGCCAGGCGCCAGTTCCAGATAATTGCGCGGTGGAACCGGCAGCGCCAGGGTACGCTGGCTTATTTTTTCAAAATCCACCTTTACCGGAATCGGCGGCGCGGCCGGTTCTTCCTTCTTGGCCGCATCGGGTTTGACGGACTCAACCTTGTCCTCTTTCTCGTCGTCGCTTTCCGGCGCCAACGGCGAAGGCAGATCCCTGCGTAGGACGACTACGTATGCGCTGCTGGTCACCGGACGGCTGAGGCTGAGCATGGAGGTATCCAGAGTAGGGCCGGCATCCGTGCTGGCCAGCAGATACAGATATTTTCCACCTTTGTCGAAAACGGGCGAGAATGAGTCACTCATCCCATCGGTCACGCGATGAGACTCGCCGGTGGCCAGCGAATACAGGAAGACCGAGCGCATGTGGCTGAGCTCCTGCTGGGTGTAGGCCAACCATTGGCTGTCCGGCGACCATGCCGCGCGGAAGATCTGCTGCGGCCCCGTGAACCGGTCGTGGAATACACGCACCGGCTTCTTGCTCTCCAGATCCACGTACCAGAGGTTCAGACGTTTGTCGGTGTAGGCAATCCTCTTACTATCTGGTGACCAGGTTGGAAAGTAATAGAACGAGCCCGGACTTCCCAGATCGATCTTCAGCACGTCTCCCATGCCGTTCTGATCGCGGATGTACAAGGCATACTCGCCCGATTCATCCGACAGGTAGGCGATCTTCTTACCGTCCGGCGACCACGCGGGCATGCGTTCGTGGGCGCCTGGTGTATTGGTGAGATTGCGGATATCGCCCTTTTCGGCGGGCACTGTAACAATCTCGCCGCGCGCCTCGAATACGGCGCGCTGGCCGCTTGGGGACAGGTCCGCATTCTGTATACGGGCCGCCACTGCCATGAAGTGCGGGCGCAGCTCCGGCAGGTCGCCCGTCACTTGAATATCTACCTTGCGTACCTGGCCGGATTTCAGATCGTACAAGTGAATGGAGCCAAATTGCTCATAGACGATGGCTCCCGGTCCCGCGCTCGCGTATTTAAAATCCAAGCCGTGGTTCTCGATGACTTGCGTGACGGCCTTGGAATGCGGGTCATACGCGAACAGTGAGAACGGGCCGTTCCGGTCGGAAAGAAAGAACACACGAGCGTCAACCCACATAGGGTTGAAGTCGTTGGAGTTGTCGCGTGGGATCTTTTCGACGCTCGAATCCGAGAGACGCGCGATCCAGATGGGAGAGGTGCGGCCGCCGCGATAACGCTTCCAAGCTTGGAAGGCGTGATCGAGGGGAACATATGCGAGCCGGCTTCCGTCGGGCGAATAAGAGCCTTCGACCGCGATCGGCAGAGGCAGCTCAGTGGGGAATCCCCCTTCGCGCGAAATGGTGAAGAGACGGTTGTAGGAGCCGCCGCCGCGCGCGGAAGCGAACAAGACATCCTTGCCCTCACGGGTCCATCCCACCACAAAATCGTTGGCCGGATGATAGGTGAGCCGGCGCGGCGTGCCGCCAATGGCAGGCATGATATACACGTCCACGTTGCCGTCGTATTCACCGGAGAAGGCGATCTCTTTGCCATCCGGCGAGAAAACCGGATTCGACTCGACGCCGGCTCCGGTGGTCAGCCGCTCCGCGACCCCTCCGTCGCGCGGCACGATCCACAGATCGCCCGCAAAGGCGAAGGCGATCTGCGTAGCGCTGAGAGTGGGATGTTGCAGCAATAAGGGCGGGGCAGTCTCAGCCCGGCAAATCCCCAGAGCCATTAGAGCGATGACGAAACGGAACATGGCACTACCTCGTTTGCGAATTCTACCCTATATCAGTTCTCAAGCTTAAGACGCCGCGGCTCTTCAGAGCGTGTAATCCATTCGACAGCCTCAGTCAATGTATTCACGCGGGCGCTGGGCGGGTTCTCGGGACCGCGCTCGCGATAGCCGCGGTCGATCAGGATGGTGCGGCAGCCCGCGGCGGCGCCGGCGTCGATGTCGCGCCAGCGATCGCCGACCAGGAAGCTGCGATCGAGATCGATCGAGTGCTGGGCCGCCGCCTGGATCAGCAGGCCGGGCAGCGGCTTGCGGCAGTCGCAGGCATCGGCATTGTCGTGATAGCAGACGAAGCAGGCATCCAGCGGCAAGGCGGCGCTCAGGACGGCGTGCATGGCTTCGACGGCCTCGCGGCGGGTAGTGCCGCGCGCCACATCGGGCTGATTGGTTACGACGATCAGCAGAAAGCCGGCGGCTTTCAGAGTCGCCAGGGCCGCGGACGCCGTTGGGTCGATTTCCATTTCATCGAGCGTCACCGGCGCGTAGGGCTTGCCATCGCGCACCAGGGCGTGCGTGAGCACGCCATCGCGATCCAGGAAAACGGCCCGATTCGTAGGATCGATTCGCACCGGTCCCGGCTTTGAAGCGCTGAGATAATCCGAAAGCTCGCGAATCCCTTGCGTCGAACCGATCTCGTAAAACCGCTCGCGGACTTCGCAGGCAGCTAGTTGGCCGCGACGCAGCAGGTCGCCGTAAATGTCTGCCAGATCGGAGTGTGGCGAGCCGTCGAAAGCCGTGCGGCTGAAGATGCCCAGGCCATAATCAATGTGCCGCATGCGCGCGGTCCGGTTCTTTTTGTCGTAGGCCAGGATACGGCCTTCCGAGAATTCCACGTTGCTGGAGTCCCAGCGGCCTTCGTTTCGATAGAGGGTCATCAGGGCCGGCTGGCCAGCCGCTTGGAAAGCCTGCTCCACTTCGCGGTAGGAGCAGGGCAGGTAAGAGTCGCCATACAAAACAAAGAACGCGTCGCCAAGCAGCGGTAGGGCCTGGCGTACCGCTCCCGCGGTGCCCAGCAGCACGGGTCCATCGGCCGAGTATTCAATCTCCATGCCGAAGCGCGCGCCATCGCCGGCGAATTCGCGGATGCTCTCGCCATACCGGCCGATGCAGATCACCACGCGCGCGATGCCCGCCGCGCGCAGCAGCCGCAACTGATGTGCGAGAAACGGCTCGCCGTTGACTTCGATCAGCGCCTTGGGAATGTGCTCGGTGAGCGGAAAGAGGCGCGTGCCCATACCGCCTGCGAGGATGGCGACCGGCAGCATCGTACTCATGCGTTCGCCAACACGGTGGTGCCCTGAAAATCGAAGCGTATGCGCACTTCGCGCAACCCAGCACCCCGCATGACTCGCCGCAGTCGCGTTTTGTCTTCGGTATACAGCATCAGGAAGCCGCCTCCTCCTGCTCCGATCAATTTGCCGCCCAGCGCGCCATTGGCCCGCGCCAGGTCGTAATATTCGTCGATGCGCGAGTTCGACATGCCGTGCGAGCGCGCCTTCTTGTGCTCCCAATGCACGTGCATCAGCTCGGCGAAGCGGCGCAGGTTGCCGCCCTCGAGCGCCGCTTTACTCTGGCAGCCGAGCTCTTTGACCGCGTGCAGCTGCGAGATCATCCCGGCATCGTGCTGCCGCGTGCGGGTATCCTGCTCCTCGAGGATGGCCGATGCGGAGCGGGTGTAGCCGGTGAAGAACAGCAGCAGGTTGTCTTCGAGGTTGGCCAGCGTTTCGGTATCGAGCTGCAGCGGGGCCACCTCCACGCTATCGTCCGGCAGGAAGTGCAGGCAAGTGATGCCGCCGAACGAGGCGATATACTGATCCTGCTTGCCGACGGGCTCGTGCAGGAGATCGATTTCGATGTGGCAGGCCTGTTCAGCCAGTTCCTGGCGTGGGATTACGTTTCTCTTCCAGGCGTGCAAGGCGCGCAGCAGGGCTACCGTGAAGCTGCCCGACGAGCCCAGCCCGGTGCCCGCCGGGATATCCGACATACTCACGATTTCGAGATACGGATGCGGACCGACGTCCACCAGGCGCAGGGCTTCACGCACGATGGGGTGCTTCACTTCGTCCACTGCATGCACCAGTTCCATCTGCGAGTACTTGATGAGCAGCTCCTGGGTGAAGGTCTCATGCAGCGTGATGTAGACGTACTTATCGATAGCCGCCGAGATGACGAAACCGGTGTGGTCGCGGTAATACGAAGGCAGGTCCGTGCCGCCGCCGCCAAGCGAAATGCGGAGTGGGCTGCGGGTGATAATCACGTGGCGTTCTCCCGATACACCTGCTCGGCGATGCGTAAAGCGGCCTGCGCTTCGGCGATGCCAGGGCGCGGCTGGCGGGCGAGACGGATGTCCTCCAGAAAATGGGCGAACTCCGCATCCCAGGAATCGTCGGCCATGGGAAACTCCCAAGCCGTGGTTTCAGGCGGACCCATTTCAGGCAACATCTTGTACAGAGTGAGGCGCTCGGTTCCATAGCTGCCGCCCAGGCCCGAGATTTCGAGCTTGCCGGTGCGGCCGCAGATTTCAAAGGAGAACAGATTTTTCCATTCGGTCCAGCTTGCGTGCAGAAAGGCCACCTGGCCCGCGGCAGTTTCGAGCAGGAGGAAGGCGTTGTCTTCCACGGGCATGTCCCAAAACAAGGTCGGCGCGCAGCCGTGAACGCGAGCGAAGTCACCCATAAACCAGCGCGCAAGGTCGATAAGATGTACGCCTTGATCGACCAGCTCGCCGCCGCCGGAGACAGCCGGATCGGCGCGCCACTCGCGCTCATAGCCGGGGCGGCCGCCATGGCCGTAGCGGCCGCGGATGAATAGCAGCGGGCCGATGGCGCCCGCATCGAAGATCTCTCGCGCCTTGCGGAAAGCGCGATGATAGCGGTTATTGAAGCCGATGCGCACCAGGGCTCCGGAGGCGCGCGCGGCGTCCGCCACGACGTCCAGCTCACAGGCGCGGCGTGCGCCAGGCTTTTCGATGAGCACATGCTTGCCGGACCGCGCGGCTTCCGCGGCAATGGCGGCCAGCATGTCGTGAGCCGTGGCGACCACCACTATATCGATTCCGGGGCAGGATGTCGCTCGCCGCCAGTCCGAAGCCGGCTCTGCGCCTGGATGCGCCGCAGCCAGGGCCTCGGCGCGCGGCGTATCACGATCGCAGCAGACAGCCAGCCGGGCGCCCCCCAGCGATTGGGCGCGCTTCGACCCGATCAGGCCGCAGCCGACGATCGCAATATTGAGGGGCATCCGGGGCACACCTGTTAGAATAAACCAATTGTGCGACGTATCTCTGATTCTGCCGGCATTCAATGAAGCCGGCACTATCGCCGCCACAATCCTTGAAACGGGCCGGTATTTCCGGGCGCGCGAGCTCCGTTACGAAATTATCGTAGCCGCCGACGGCAACGATGGCACCCGCGAGCTGGCTCTCGAAGCGGCCCGGCAAGGCGCACCGGTTCGCGTCATTGGAAACCGGCAGCGCGGCGGAAAGGGCCGCGGGGTGCGCGAAGCGGTGGCGCTGGCGCGGGGCAGGATTGTGGGATACGCGGACGCCGATAATAAAGTCCCGATCGAAGAGTTCGACAAGATGCGTCCCTGTCTGAGCCAGGACTACGACGTGGTGATCGGCTCACGGGCCATGCGGGACTCGCAAATTGAGAAGCGCCAGCCGCTCTTCCGGCAGATCGGCGGCAAGGGCTTCGGGATATTCATGCACGCCGTGGTGGGCCTCAAGGGCATCACCGACACGCAGTGCGGCTTCAAATTCTTCACCCGCGAGGCGGCCCGCGAGATCTTTCGCAGGCAGCGCATTGACGGATACATGTTCGACGTGGAGATTTTGGCGATAGCGCGCCGTTTGGGTTATCGGATCGAGCAGATACCGATCCGCTGGCGCGATGATGGCGACAGCCGCCTGGCGCTGCTCAGCGGGAACGTGCGCAACGTAATCGATATTTTCCGCATACGGCTGGCGCAAAGCCGTGGAAACGATAAGCCCTAGCGGCTGGGAAAACTCTTGCGCAGCTGCCGACGGGCGATTAGAGCGGCGCAGAACATGGCTGCAAGGAGCGGGAACATACCCGGTTCCGGCGCGGGAGTAAAGGTGTAGGTGACATCATTCAGGAGCTGCCCGTTTACGTTATAGAAGACAAACCCCACGCCCCCGGTGCTTGCCGAATTTTCATAACCAAGTCCCGAGGCTGCGCCTGCGTACAGAGAGAGATTGAGTGTCTGGGGAATGCCAAACACGAAGGACACTGAGGTCGGGGTGCAGGAGTCTTGATAGGGGTTTCCGGCTCCAGCGATCGCTTCGCAACTGCCAGAATTTCCAGATAGTAACTCCGTTGCGTAGCCAAAGTTTTGTGGGTATTGTGGGTCGCTAAAGCTGCCGGCAGCGCTCAGCTGAGGCTCGGCAAAGCCGTCTCCGATTCCCCCCATCACAGTTAGTTCGTACAACGCATAGAGCGTCGCCTGCCCCTGAGCGTTTCCCGACGCGCTGACATTTAAAGATGGTGTCGCCGAAAGAGCTTCTGCGGACGCACTTGCGTCCGAGCTAGCGCAATAAGCGTAGTTTATTTCCCCACCCCCACTGGCAAGTCCGGTGGTTCCAAAATAGAGGACTCCATCACATTGGGCTAAAGCGCTCAGCGTGGCCGCGAAACTGGGAGCACACGCGACCAGAATCAGGAAGAGACGGCGCATAACAACCTCCTCGATTAATGGTCTGGAGTGTATACCTCCGGATCTGCAAAGGCAAGAAAACCTTTAGCGGCTTCGTACGTTTCTTTACAGGGTCGGAGAGCAATGTCTTCCGGTTTGTCTCGATTCTAGTCAAGATCGTGACCACCGGCTTCGGCCTCACTTGAAGACTCGGATTCCAATAACGCCGGCTTGCTCACCCGCCAAGGCACCACCGGCTCGATTCAGTTAGTTTGGGTGTGGTGAGCGGAGCCGCTTGTGGGCGATCAGAGCCGCGCACGCCATGGCTGCAAGGAGTGGGAACATACCTGGCTCAGGCGCGGGAGTAAAGGTGTAGGTGACATCATTCAGGACTTGCCCGTTTGCGTAGAAGACAAACCCCACGCCCCCGGCGCTCGCCGAATTTTCATAACCAGGTCCCGAGTTTGCGTCTGCGTACAGAGAGAGATTTAGTGTCTGCGGAACGCCAAACACGAAGGGC
>Ga0302325_10008583_pt1 | contig 22439 bp, 17 predicted proteins | sample Palsa_T0_2_FD_201948 | JGI IMG/M metagenome (GOLD analysis project Ga0302325, IMG submission 201948) | Peat permafrost microbial communities from Stordalen Mire near Abisko, Sweden - Palsa_T0_2 | ecosystem: Environmental > Terrestrial > Soil > Palsa > Peat permafrost | place: Sweden: Abisko...
GTCCTCCAATCAGAAGCTTACTCGGCCTCCGACCCGAGCCTTCGTTCTTATCCAATCAATTCTTTGCGGTTTGGGCAAAGGGTGCGCAGCGTACACTTCATCACCCTCCGCAACAAACTCGAACGGCGTTACGGGCGGCGGAGCCTGCGGCTGTTTTGGCGGAGAAGGAGCCGACAACGTCACCTAATCGGCCAAACTTCGAAGAGTTCGGTGCCCTCCGCAGGTGAGTTCCAGATGTTTAGACTATGCTTTTCTTCAATTTTTTTTCTGGGCGGCTTTCCCCAGCTTCGGAAGCCAAAGTGGCAGGAAAATAAGCAGGATCAGGTCAAAGATAAAACCAACGGGATGGTAGAGGTCAAACCAGATGCTAGGTGCAAGGCCCACTGCGCACGCACCCCAGACCACCTTGCGGTTTACCGCTGCATTGGCTTCAGGCGAGGGCGCGCCGGGTGTATCACTCACCTTTCGGCCCCACTTATCTAATTCGTAGTGGCAGGAGGCACATGTGCCGCCGCCCCACAGTGCCTGTTTGACCGTTTGTGGGTTTCGTAGGAAAGGAATTGGGCTCTTGCAGTTTGCACAAACGACTGGGCCCAGATTGATGCCCCACCGATTCTTAACGACAGTTCCATAAACAAGCAGGAACATTCCGAGAACAACGATTACGCAAAGAAGCTCTATCAGAATCATGTTACCGATTCCCGTAAACTCCTGCCGCAGAGCATGCAGCTGCACCCATCATACCCGTTTCTTCGTCCTCGTTCCTTGCAGCGGTTTGAATTCAACGCCACGCGCGGGAAAATACGAAGCCTTTATTCCTCCAGCCAGAATACATAGCGTTCGCCGGAACCAAATTCTTACACGGGCAAGCCGACCTTGGCCATCAGGGCCGCCCAGCGCGGATCGGACTTGAGCGAATCGAACGCCGGGAACCGGATGCAGGCCAGCAGCTCCGAGTCATCCTCCGCGTACGCCTTCTCCAGATAATCCATCGCTTTGTTTCGATCTCCCGCGAGCGCGTAAGCCACGGCCACGTTGGTGAGCGGGGGCGGCCTGAAGGCAAGCATCAGCTTCAGGAAGCCTTGCGCGTCCGGGCTGAATGAGCCGGTGATGGGCTGCGGTGCGTTATCTTTCACTTCGCTTACCGCGTCGGCCCAGCGGCCCATCGTCGCATCCACTTGCGAAAGATAAAAATGCGCCGGCACCCACGACGGATCGCGTTCCAATATCTGGTCGAATTGTTGGTGCGCTTCGGGATACCGGCCCGCCACCATCAGCGTCAGCCCGTAATTCATCTTCACGATGGGCGAAAGCGGGTCCAGCGACAACGCCACGCGGAACTGCTCGAGCGCTTCGTCCGTGCGTTTTCCCGGCATCAGCACGCCGAACGCGTAAAAGTAATGCGCCGTCGCGTAATTGGGGTTCAGCTCGATGGCCCGGCGATACTCCGTTTCGGCTTCACGCCACTTCCGCTGCATGACCAGCGCATTGCCTCGCGCCACATGCGCTTCCGAACTCGAATCATCCAGCCTCACCGCATTTCGCGACGCCTCATCCGCCAGCGTCGCTGCCTGCTGGTGTGGAATCGTCTCGTCGTACGACGCGGCTACGGCGTAGGTGTCGGCAAGGCCGGCGTAGGCCAGCGCGTAGTTCGGATCCGCGGCAATCGCCTGCTGGAACAGCTCGATGCTTTTCTTGACTCCCTCGGGCGTCCGGCCGTACCACTGTTGCCGCCCTTCGAGATACAAACGGTACGCTTCCGGATTGGTCGTCCCCGCGCTGCCCATCTTTTCCTGCGCGGCCCCGCTCAAATGAATTTGCAATTTATTCGAAACATCGCGGGTGATGTCGCTCTGTACCTGCGTCACGTCCGCAAGCTTGCGCTCGTAATGCGCTCCCCACAGCTCCGTTCCATCCGCGGTATTCACCAGGTCGGCTTGCACGCCCAAGGTGTCGCCATGTTGCGTCACGCGCCCCATCAACACCGCGCCCACGTCCAGCGACTTGCCGATTTGCTCCGGGTCCTGCTGGTTGCCCTTGAAGCGGAAGACCGTGCTGCGCGCCATCACTTTCACGTTGGGCAATTGCGAAAGCGTACCGATCAGGCTTTCCGTCAAGCCGTCGCTTAGGTATTCATTGTTCGGATCGGCGGTCGCGTTCACAAACGGGAGCACCGCGATCGAGGTGATCTTCTGTCCCGCCTTACCGCGCAAAAAATAGAATCCGGCGGCGAGGGCCACAACCAGCAAGGCCACCACGCCGCCAATCATTAATAATTTCCGCGAGGACCTAGAGGCCGGCGTAACCGCCGAGATGGACGATGAACTTACCGCCGCCACCGAACCGCTGGCCAAAACTCCCGTACCCGAACGTCCTGAATCTTGCTCGCGCTTCAGCCGCGCCAGATCCGCGCGCACGTCCGCCGCGGTCTGATACCGCAAATTCCTGTCCTTCTCCAGCGCCTTGGTAACGATGCGGTCCAGTTCCGCCGGAGCGTCCGGGTTCAGCCGCCCCACGGGCGCCGGCACGCCATCCAATATCGCCTTGAAAATAAGTCCCGACGTTTCGCCCCGGAAAGGCAGCGTCCCCGTCGCCATCTCATACAACACCGCGCCGAACGAAAATAAATCCGTCCGCGCATCCAGTTCCTTGCCGCGCACCTGCTCGGGAGACATGTACGCGACCGTCCCCAGCGTGCTGCCCGGGCTGGTCAAATGCTCGGCGCTCGCGCCTTGGGTCACGTCTCCCGCCACGCTCGCTCCAGAAGAGCCGCCGCCCGTAAACGTGACCTTCGCCAACCCGAAATCGAGAATCTTGGCGTGGCCGCGCTTGGTCACAAAAATATTCGCCGGCTTGATGTCCCGATGAATGATTCCTTCGGCGTGTGCGGCGTCCAGCGCATCGGCAATCTCGATCGCCAGCGTCAGCAGATCGTCCGTATCGACGGGCCTTCCATTGATCCGATGCTTCAGCGTCACGCCATCCAGAAATTCCATGGCAATGAACGCCTGCCCGTCCTGCTCCCCAATATCGTAAATCGTGCAGATGTTCGGGTGATTCAGCGCCGACGCGGCCTGCGCTTCGCGTTCGAAACGCGCCAGGGCCTGCGGGTCGCGCGCCACGTCCTGCGGCAGGAACTTCAGCGCCACGAAGCGGCGCAGGCGCCTGTCCTCCGCCTTATAGACCACGCCCATGCCTCCGCCGCCCAGTTTTTCGACGATGCGGTAATGGGAAACGGTTTGTCCGATCAGAGAGGAAGAATCCGTCATTCGCGAAACATCTTAAAGTTTAGTGAGGTGTGAAGTCAACGAAGCCAGGCGCCTTGCATTTCGAATGTTGTCACCCAAACGAGATCGAAATCCGCAGGCCCGCCACGCCCAAAATATCCCCGCCGCCGCCGATCGACGAAAAAAGCGGTTCGCCCTCTCAGCGCCGGCCTGCTCCCGGCGGCAAATGAATCACGCCCAGGAAGATCAGCATCATGCAGACTCCGAGACCCAAAAGGATGATCGTCGGGGCCCAGTAGCTAAGCGGATTTTCGGCGCGATCGAAGCCGCCCGGCGGGCAGCCCTTGTAGTAGCCCTTTCCAGTAACCAGACTAAAGCCCGCCCACGCCAGGGCGGCAATTCCCAGCAGCAAGAATGGCACCGGTCTGCTCCTGAATTGCGTTACAACATATAGCACGTAGTTGAACTCACGCCCCCATATTCGGCGCCGAAGTTCCTGGCCGGAATTGTCGCGCGGCCCGTCGAACCGGGCCAGCGTGTCCGCGGTCGCCTCGGCACGCGGCGTGTTCTCCATCGACCCGTGAAATCGATCGCCTGGAATTTCTCCGGCGTCCGTCCGGCCACAATTTGTCTTGTATCCATCGTGCCTCGCGCCGTAGTCTGTTCGTTGCAACCCGGCCTTTACCTGGAGGGAAGCTTGATGAACTCGCCCGAACACGAACCAACCGATAACTCCCCGCAATCGATTACCGCCCGCCTCGAAGCCGCCACCAGCGAGCTGCACAAACTCGAGGAGCTGGTAAAATCCGGCGATCTCGACTCCCGCGTTCTTTCTGAATTCCGCAATGCGGTCGACCACATTCGCAGCACCACCTGGGCCGTGCAAAAGTGGCTGGGCTTAAATAGTGAATCCGGCGGCGACCCATTCTCCGTCCTGCCGATCATGTCGGCCGAGCGCGTCAAACGCGCCGCTCAAATCGCCAATGACCTCTCGCTCGACCTGCAAACGGTTGACGTGGGCATTGATACGCCCGGCGTCGCGGACCTTTTCCATGCCGTTGACAATCTGCATCGCCGCCTGGCGACGCTTCTCAAACGTGAAATCTAGGATGCCCATGGATAGGGCGGTCGCGAACCCGGGCATCCGTCCAGTTCATGAGGACCAATGAAACCATCAGCCCTGATCTTCGCGATTCTGCTTTGCTGCGCCACCAACTTCGCGGACGATCCACCGAAACGCCCGCGCATTTTCGGTATCGCCCAGGTGACCGTCTACACCACCCAGCCCGCCGCGGCGCAGGAGTTCTACGCCAAGATTTTCCGGACCATGCAGCCCACCCATTGCGCGCATTGCGGAGTCATGAAGAATCCTCGTTACTCCGTCAACCACCAGCAACTGGTGGGCGTGGATTCCACGCCCCACGCGCCATCCGATCTAATTGAAGGGATCACATTCGCCACCGACGATATCGCCGCGCTGCGCCGCTATCTCGAATTTCACAAAATCGCCGTGACCACGCCGGAACAATCCGATGTCCGGAAACCGGGAGCCATGCCGCTGACCGTCCTCGATCCCGAAGGTCACCGCATCTCTTTCGTCGAGTGGAAAGAAGGCATGCCGGCGTTGACCCCCGAAACTCTCGACCGCCAGGAAATTATTCACGCGGGCTTCGCCGTCCACGACCGCGCCGCCGAGGATACTTTCTACAAGGATATTCTTGGCTTTCACGTGTATTGGCACGGCGGCATGAAAGACGGCGTCGACGACTGGGTGGACATGCAAGTCCCCGACGGCACAAACTGGCTGGAATATATGTTGAATGTTCCGGTAAACGCCGACCGTCACACGCTGGGCGTCCTGGATCACCTGGCCATCGGCGTTCGGGATATTCACGCGACTTACAATGAGCTGGCCGCCACGGGCGTGCAACTTCCCGAAAAACCGAAAATCGGGCGCGACGGAAAATGGCAGCTCAATCTTTTCGATCCCGACGATACGCGCGTCGAATTTATGGAACGCAAGCCGACCGACGAGCCTTGCTGCTCGCCCTACGCCGGTCCGCATCCCGGCGAGCCAGTAAACACCCAGGCCCCGCCCGTTAAACCGTAGCGCCTTGCAGCTTCATCCGGCGATTGGCGCGACGCGGCGCCGCGATTCTTGGTCTGTCGCGGCTTTTAGAAATGAATTTCGGTCCGCATCGAACCTGTGAAGCGCTCCTTACGACGCGCATTCTCTTTACGGCGCGGGAACCCAGGCGAGGCCGTCGGCGCCTGCCCCCGCGTCGATCAGGAATTCTACTTTCCACTGCGCCAGATCGATCACCGCAACCTGCCCGATTCTTTTTTCCACCACGCCATCGCCGGCGCCGGCCTGCGTGTCTTTCACTCGGGAGTCGCAGGAGACGTAGGCCGCTTTGCCGTCGGGCGCGGTGATGATTTCCTGCGCCTCGCCGGGGACGGGAATCGTGCGCGCTACTTTCAGCTCGGCGAGGTCGACGACCGCGACAGCGTTGTGCATCGCCACCAGCAGCCAGCGGCCATCCCGCGTCGCGGCGGCGCCGTAGCCGGTGGATGGCAGCGCGACCCAGGCCTTTATTTTGTTTTTCGAGGTGTCGATGACCGCGAGCTGCGGCTTGGTCTGGTCGGAAGTGAAGACCATTTTGTCGTCGTTCGAGATGGCGATGCGCTGCGTGTTGGCGGAGATGGGAATCACCGCAACGGTTTTGCGCCCGGCCATGTCGAGGACGGAGACCGTGCCGGGCTCGACGTTCGCCGTGTAGCCGCGCCGGCCATCGTGCGCGATGACCAGCATGTGCGACTGCGCCTGCGTCGTCGGAATTTCGCCCACGATTTTCAGCGTGCGCGGGTCGACGATGGTAATGGAATCCTCGAGTTCGGTGGTGATGTAAACTAGATTGCTGGCCCGATCGTAAATGGCGCAGTGCGGGCGCAACCCGCGGCCAAAATCCACGGTGGCTGCGATTTTCCGCGCGGCAATGTCGATCACCAGCATCTCGCGCCCGTCGATGCCGGGTTTGCCCACTCCCGTGCTCCCGTAAATCGGCACGTAGGCCAAGCGGCCGTCGGGCGATGCGGCGATTTCGTGGCCCCACACGTTGGTTTGGTCTTCAGCGATCGTCGTAATCTGGCGCGCGGCGGCGGGATCGATGACGCTGATGTTCTTGTCACCCTGATTTACGGCCAGTAAGAAAGCCCGGGCCGGCGGATTGGCCGGCGCGCTCGCGACAAAGTGAGCGTGCGACGAAATCCCGGACAAACAGATAAATATGACGGAGAGACGGAGCAAAAGGGCAGTGGCCTTGCGCATGGGCAAGAGACTATCACGTCGGAAATGAAAAAAGGAAATGGGAAAACAAAGGTCCGAGAATCGGGCTGCCTCGACAAATTTGCGCGTCGTGAATCTGCGCACCTTAACTGGACGTATAATCGGAAGCGCAATTCTTGACCGGAGCTTCATCGGGCGGAGCATCGAAGGTTAGTTTCGCATCAAGGGAAACGAGGCGGCGGAATACCCATGGTAGAGCGGACAGATGCGCCGCAAGAAATTTGCGGCAAGTGCGGCGCGGAAATCGATGCCAGTCGGCGGGTGGATTTCACCTTGAAAGATGGCACGCGGGTGTGCGAATCCTGCTTCATCAAGGAAACGCCGCGGCAGACGCGGGCAGGGAAGGATTGGTCGAACTGACCGACCCGCCTCGGGAAATATCGAAACGCGGTCAGCGCTGGGAGCGCCGGGAAATGGTTTTGCCGGGGCGCGCTCCATTCACGGGCGCGCCCCGGCAATGAAACTCGGCTTACCTTACTGGACCTTTTCCGGGGAGCGTCATCAGGGGTTTTGTCGCTTCGATCTTCTTCGACTTCTTCAAGGTTTTCTTGGCCATGTTTTTCTCCTTCGTTTGGTTCGCCCTGGGGGCGACGCTGCTTTTATATGCAAACATGCCGCCAAAGTCCATGACCGAACCGGCGAAGCGCAACGGGCGGCGTTTGAGTCACTTCGCCCTTACGCCAAGCGGCACGGAGAAGGGCTTCGCGCCCCGCATGTTGAATTCGTCAGCGGCACGTTGAGAATTTCAACATCACAGTCGGCTGGGCGCTGGCCAGCAAGCCAGAATCGAAAGTCGAAAGAATCCACGCGTGAGGCGTATACTCGCGCGTCATGACCAGCCGAGCATCGTCGCGCCAGTCCTCGCCTCGGTTGAGCCGATCTTCCCGCCAGGCATCTCGGCAGGGGTCCCGCAAGAAACGCGAACGCGAACTAGCGGCTGCGAAAACCGGCCAGACGTTTCGCGGCGTGCCCCCGGCGCTCACGCCTGTGCAGGGAACCGGCGAAGCCGAGCCGCTGCAGCCGATTGTTTCCGTGCAGGCCGCGCCCGCTTTTTGGCCGCTGGCCGTGATGTGCGCCCTGGCTTGCGTATTTCTCGGCATCGTTCAGTTCGTCGGCGACCAATCCACCTATCTTCAACTTTTTCCGCTCACCCTGCGCAATCCGAATTGGATGCTCGGTTACCGCGCCTGGTGGGTCATGTGGACCGTCGTCGGATTCCTGGTGCTGCCCGGGGCCTTCATGCTGCTGCGTCCCGGCCGGCACATTCGCGATTGCAATCTTTCCTGGCGCGGGTTTCGCGAGCACGTCTGGATTTACGTGGGCCTGTTCGCGGCGGTGTTCCCCGTGATTTACCTGGTGTCCTGGTCGCCCTCGTTTTATTCGTACTATCCGATGTACGCGAACGCGGGGCGCAGTTGGAAGGACTTGCTGCTCTGGGAAAGCCTGTACGCGGGACAATTCCTGGCGCTCGAGTTTTTCTTCCGAGGATTTTTGGTCGGCGGCCTGGGCCGCTACATCGGGATTTTGTCCGTCCCGGTGTCGGTGATGCCCTACATGATGCTGCATTTCGCCAAGCCCTGGCCAGAAGCCTACGCCGCGATCGTCGCGGGATTCGTGCTGGGCTGGCTGGCCTGGAAAACCAAGTCGATCTGGGGCGGCGTTTTCATCCACTGCGCCGTAGCCGTCTCTATGGATTTACTGGCGCTGTCGCACAAAGGCCAATTCCCCTGACCAGCACCTTCGGCATCTCGACGGATTTACCCGCTGCGCCACGGCCCACTCCCCTGAGGAGAGCCGCGTAAAAAATCGTGCCGCAATCGCGTGTGGCTTCGCGGTAAACCTTTTGATTTGCACTCAGCCTGTGGCCGTCATCCTGAGCGCAGCGAAGGATCTCTCTTCGATGTGCAATGCTTGGCTAACCTGCACCCGAAGGCGAGTCCCTGCCGGCGCCGCGCCCCAACGAAGTTAGCGGACCAGTGCGATCAAGATGATAATCGGAATCGGAACGCCCAGCATGAATAGCAGGATGTAACGCATCGTATCCCTCCCGAGGATTCGCTTCTTACTCTTGCCCTATTTGCGCCTTGCACGACACGGTGAACGCCCCGAATTAGATCACCACCACGCGATCGCGCTGCGCGCCGCCCCACGTCGCCGCCAGGCTCGCGCAAAATGCCCCGATCAGCAGCGCCAGGAAAATCCACAACGAAGTGTGAGCCATCGTCTTGCGGGCGGTATCGGCAGCTTGTTGGATTTGGGTGAACGCGTTCGCGACGCGCTGCTCGGCGTCCGATTCGCTGATTCCGGTGCGCGCCGCCACGATCTGACCGAGATACGTTTTGTCCTCGGCGGAAAGGTCGCCCTGGCGCAGGTCGTTCGCGAAAATCACCGCGACCTCGCTGTGCAGCGCCGCGTTGCTCGCCTCAAGGTCGCGCGGAGTTCCGTTGCTGGCGTCGAAGCTGCGCGGCGTCGCGGCGCTTTTCGCCGCCGTCGTGTTCGCGGCGCCCCCGCTCACCGGCGCCGCGTTGTTCGCCGAATTTGCGATCGCGGTCGGCCGCAACATCGCGTCGATAAAATAGGCGTTGGGATCGAGGTTGCGTCCCTGGCCCTCCCCGCTCGCCATCCCAGCGGCTCCGGCCGCCAATCCTACCGCTGCGGAACCGCCGCGAGCTGCCCCGCCTAGCATCGCGGCTGCCGCCGACGCCAAAAACGCGGCGGTGATCACCAGCCCGACCGCCCAGACCAGGAAGCCGTGCGCCGTATCCCGGAAATAAACTTCGTCGGTGTGAATATTGGCCCATTTGGTGCGCAGACGCCCGGCCAGGTAGCCGCCCATCGATGCCGCGATAATTTGCATCACGATCAGCCAGATGATCGCCGATTTGCCGACCGCCGACGCGAACGCGCCTTGGTTCGCCCAGGGCGAAACGGATTCAAATCCCAGGCCGGTGCCGAGTGCCAGAAGAATTAACGATAGCGCGGCGGCCACGAACGCGCCAGCGAAGACCGCGGCCCAGGACACACCGGAGGAATGGGCCTCATTATGTGTCGGGCCTTCGACGCGCCACATCGGAGCCGAAGCCGCGGATACCGTGGGTGCCAGGACTGGGGATGCCATATACTCTCCTCCTTGACGAAAATCTTAAGGCTGAGCGTAGCAGGGTGGGAAATTCGCGCCATACAGGAAACGACTGAGTGCCCGGGACCATTTGCTGTATATCTAAAATGGTAGGAGGAGCGAGCCACGGTGAGCGGATTTAGTTCCAGGCTTGGCGATCTGCTGCGCCAACGCAGCTTTTTGCTAGCTCTGTTTCTATGGGTCGCGATCAGCGTGGCGGCAGTCGTCTTGTGCGGTGGCGCCGTGCCGCTGCCGATCGGGCCGAAGCCGCAGGCGGCGGTAGCGCTGGTGATTTCGAGCTGGATTGCCTTGATCTTTCTGGTGCTGGAAGTGGGGCTTATCGCGTTGCTTACGCGCCGGCGGCCGCTGCCCGATTTGGCGGCGCGCGCGCCCGCCGAGCGCAGCGTGGCCTTGCGCGAAACCGTCGCCTTGTGGATTTACGGCGCGATTGTGCTGGTCGCCGGCCGTTTTGTAGGGCTGCACTATTTTGGTGCAGGCATCGCCATGCATCTGAATGGGTCGCTGGTGGGCGCCACGCGCGTGCAATCCCCGGCGGAGGTCTGCACCTGGGCGGCGTGGAACGGAATCTTGCTCGCGCTGATTCCCTACGTCGTGTTTCGCATGCGCGGCTATTCGAACCAGCAGCTCAATTTGCAGTCCTCGAATCTGAAAAGCGACGTGCTGGTGATTTGCGTCGTGCTGGCCATTGGCGTCTTCATGGACTTCGCTCTGAACGGCAATTTTCTGCGGCTGACGCATCACCAGCAAATTGTGGGCGGCGCGTTGTCATTTATTTTGCATATCTTCGGCACCGATTTGCCGGTAATGATTTTCATTTACGCGATTCTCCTGCCACGCTACGCCAAATTGGTCTCGCCCGTCACCGCGTTTCTGCTGGGCGCGGCGAGTTATCCCGCGATCCACGTATTCGAATCCTGGACCCGCTACGATTCGCCGGCCCACTCCGCGCTGTCGGTGATTGTGGTCTTCCTGATTTTCTTCCCTCCCGGCGTGATGAAATCGTTTCTCACCCTGCGCACCGGAAACGCCTGGGTCCATGTGTGGGGATTTCACGCCATTTCGCCGCATGTGACCGTGGACACGCGCTTGATCGTCAGTGACTTCCACATTCGCTAAGTGTCGCGCAAAAAAATGTGCGGCACGGGCCTGCGGTGGTAGGATGTCGGCGCTTCCCCCGGGCGCATGGAAAAAACTCCGGATTCTGTGGCTGCTTTAATCAGCGTCGCGCTTGCCAGCGCCTCGGCGCTCCTCGCGCTGTGGCTGCTCTCCTACGGCTACGCGATTGGCGGCTTCCACCATCACGACCCGCTGCTCGTCGCCGCCTTCCGCACCGGCCTCGCGCTCTCGATACTTGCCACGCTGTGCGGCATCTTCGGCTTGCGGCGCCCAAATCGCCTCAGGTGGTTCGGCCTTGCCTGGGCCGCCGCGGGCCTGCTGTTTTGGTTGGTCACAGCCGTAACGCAGTAGCGGCTCAACAAATCGCAATCGCCGCTGCGCGGCCCAAGAGCAAGCGCTACCGCAGTCAAGCGTTTAATGTTGCAAAGAAAGCGGCGGCAGAGACGTTGCACTCCGCAGCGGCACGATCGTTCCGCCGCGCCGCACGTTTTTATGGAGTGCGGCGGCTCGCCGCCGCTTTGCCAGCGCTTAGTCCTGCGACCAAAGTTTCCAGCGGGGGAAGGCGTCGTCATTTCGCTTTCTCCCGGCAATCCGCTTGTGTGTCCGCACAGTGCGCCGAATTCACGGCTTGACGCCGATCATCGCGGCAAGCCTCAGCTGTGGCGAACTGCGTCGATGGGATTTATTCTGATCCATGGCCGCGCAGCGATGTAGGCGACGGCCATGGCCAGCAGCATCATCGTTATCGCCACCGGCAGGAAAACTCGCAGTTCTACGGGACGAATTCCGTAGAACTGTGCTTTGAACATGTTCGTCGCCGCGACGCCTAGAATCAAACCCACCGAAACGCCAACGCCGGCAATGATCGCCGTTTGGCGCAAAAACATCCGGATCAGGTCCAACGGCCCGGCGCCCAATGCCACGCGAATGCCGATTTCCTTTCTTCGCTCGTTGACCGAAAAGAATATCGCGCCGTAGAGGCCCAGCACGGCAAGCGCCAGCGCGAGCATGCCCAGCGCGCCGACGACCGAAAGAGTCAGAAAAGGAACCAGCAGCGAGAAGTGCATCACCTCGTCCAAGGTGAACGGCGGAATATCAACCTCCAGCCCCATGCTGCGGACCATTTGAGCGAGTGGCTGGGACCAAAGCCGCGGATCGCCGTCCGTGCGCACAATTAGAACCAAACCCGGCGAGTAATGTTGCGCGAGAGCGTAGTAGATGACCGGGCGCGCCGGTTCGTCGAGTGTGTTGTATTTGCTGTCCGCGACGACGCCAATGATTGTGCCGATGTGATTGCCATCCTGAAGGTGTACCTGCTTGCCGATCGGATCTTTGCCCGGCCAATAGGTCTCCGCCATTTGGTGATTAACAATCAACACTTCCGGGCGATCTTTCGCGTCGGAAGGATTAAAAGTGCGCCCGGCGAGGAAGGGAATGCCCAGAGTCTGGAAATAATTGCCGTCGACGATCGTTCCGGAAATTTGTTCGTGCTGGTAAGCGTTGTTCGTTGCGCCCTGAATGGCGATTTCGTCGCTCGACCAATTACCGTCAATGAGCGGGAACTCCGCTGCGAGCGAATGTGATTCCACGCCGTAAAGTTGCGCGGCGGCCTGATCAAGCCGTTCGTAAAGTTTTTGGCCCTGAGCTTCGGTAAAGCCGTCCGCCTCGACGTTAATCATCACTGCGGCAAGCTTGCGCGCGGAAAAGCCGGTGTTCACTTCGCGTAGATTGTGCAAGCTGCGCAGGCACAAACCGACCCCGGCAATCACGAGTGTGCATACCGCAATTTCGACGACCACCAGCGCGTTGCGCACAAAACCTTTGCGCCTGCCGCCGACCACCGCTTCGCCGCTCAACGCTCCCGCTACGTTCGGCTCCGACGCATAAAGCGCCGGCGTGATCCCGGTTGCGAGGCCGGCGATAAGAATCACCGCGAGCGTCGCCGCCACGACAATTCCATCGGTTTGAAAATTCGCGGCGAAATCGAACGTGCCCATGATTGGGACGGACGTGTTGAAACGTGAAAAGCGAGCGAGCGCGGAAGAAGCCAGGACGAACCCAATAAATCCGCCAGCCGCGCAGAGGATAAGGCTCTCGGTGAGCAGTTGGCGAATTAATCTGCCACGGGTCGCGCCCAGTGCCGAGCGGATCAGAATTTCCTGCTTTCGGCCGGTAGCCATGCCGAGCAGCAGATTCGCCACGTTGGCGCAGGCGATCAGCAAAACCATCATCACGATGGCCAGCAGCACGCCGGAGATTAATTTCGCGGTCGAGCGCGCGTCCGGTGGCAGAACCGTCGTGGCAGTCAGTGCTGCGACGCGATTTTTGTCCGCGCTGGGATACGCCAAGGCGAGTTGCGCCGAAAGCGCTCGCAAATCGGCGTGAGCAAGTTGCGGCGTCACTCTCGGTTTCAGGCGCCCCACCAGGAACAGCCAGCGGTTGTCGCGGTCGGTCAGCATTTGCGGATCTTGAGAGAATGCCGCATTCGATCCCAGGGTGATGATGACGTCCGCCCCGAAACCAAAAACCGTGCCGGTGAAATCTTTGGGCGCGACGCCGATAATCGAGAACGCGTTTGTGCCTATCTTTACAGTTTCGCCGGCGATTTGCGGATCAGCCCCCCACTTCTTCCAGCAGGAGTAACTCAGAACGGCCAAGGCCGTCTTTTTTTCGTCGTCGCCCGGGACGAAGAATCGGCCGAGCATCGGATGAATACCCATCACCGAAAAATAATCATCCGACACCTGCTCAGCCGTTCCCATTTCCTCGCGATCACCATGACCGAACCGGACCTTCGATATGCCGTTGGGAAACGCCGCGACGCCTGCGAACGAATGGTTGTTGTCGCGATAATATTTGTAGTCAAGATAGGAAACGTCGTCGAACTCAGTCGAGGGGGTGGATGTGTAGATCGTGACCAGCTGCTTCGGAGCCGTGGCCAAGGGCGGACGCAATAAAACGCCGTTGGCAACGCTCAACCCAACCACGCTCAGGGTCATCGCTATGGCCAACGAAACAGCGGCGATTCCGGCGAGCTTCCAATTTTTGCCGAGCATGCGCAGTCCATAATGAATGTCCTGCATCAGGATTTCGAGGAAACGGACCCCGCGGGCATCTCGGCATTCCTCCGCGATTTGCCCGGCGCCTCCAAACTCAAGGCGAGCGCGCCGCGCGGCTTCCGCATGCGGCAGGCCCTCCTGGATGTGTTTCTCGACTTGCCGCTCAAAATGAAAGCGGAGTTCGTCATCGAGTTCCGCTTCGACGGCTTCGCGTCGAAAAAGCGCGCGCAGGCGGATTAAGAAATCACTCAGCATGGAGCGCTCCTAGGCGTTTCCCAGCACTTGAGCGACGGCGGCCGTCAACTTCTTCCACTCGTTTTCTTCGGTGCCGAGCTGCTTGCGCCCGGCCTTGGTCAGCTCGTAATATTTCGCGCGGCGATTATTGTCAGACGCCGCCCAGTGGGATTTGATGCAGCCGCGGCGTTCGAGCCGGTGAAGCGCGGGATAGAGCGAACCCTGTTGGATCTGCAGAACATGACTCGAGACCTGCTGAATACGTTCGGAGATAGCCCAGCCGTGCTCGGGACCCAGCGCCAGCGTCCTAAGGATCAGCAGGTCCAAGGTGCCCTGCGGCAGGTCAATTTTAGGTTTCGACACGCGCTCCCCTGATACTTCTACAAGAGGAGAATATTGAATCTCCTGTAGAAGCGCAAGGGTCCAGTCTAGTACTTCCAGCTGGTCACGTCGGCCCCTGCCGGCGCCGTCGCCACAATATGCTTTGCCATTTCGGGCAGGAAGCGCATGTCGATCGAGACGTAGGCCTCGTCCGCCCAGTCCGGACGCGTGCCGCTAAAGCAGTGCGGCGCTCCGGGGCCATAATCGAACGTCGCATCGGAATGCGGGTTGCGCGTCTGCTTCAAAGTGTCTTCCATCAAGTGCACGGCCTTGTTCAGGTAGTAGGTATCGGAGTCGCCCACTGCGATGTGAATTTTTCCTTCCAGCTGGGGGCCGAGCTTCGACCAATCGCGGTGCAGGATCGCATCCAGATCGTAGTGCTCGTGCCAATAGTGCACGACCGATTTGTCGATCTCCCCGGTCAGTTTGTTGTAAACCATCGCCGGATAGCCATCCGGCCCGACCGGCGAATACACCGCCTGCCAAATATCGAATTGCTCGCCGGAACGCCCGTGCGTCCCCAGGCTCAATTCGAAATGGCCCATCTGATCCATGTCGGAAACCACTTCGCCGTCGCCGCGGCGCACGCTGGGGATCGGCACCGACTCGAACGGTCCGCTATGGAAGTACGCGTTCGTATCCTGATATAGGTCGCTGACCTGGTAGCCGTGGAAGTCGATCGGGTCGGGGCAGAACGCCCAGGTGCCGTTGAAATACTCAGGATAAAAAATCTGCACGGCGAGGGCTTCCCATCCTCCCGTCGAACCGCCCGAAGTCACGCGCGCCCAGCCTTCGCCGATGCCACGATATTGCTTCTCGATCGCGGGCAGCAGTTCCTGGGTGATGGCGTCGCCGTACGGGCCCAGGTTCGCCGAATTTACCGCGTAGGAATCGTCGAAATACGGGTTCGCGTGATTCGGTTGGATGATCAGCATTTTCGGCAAGCGCCCGCTGGTCCAGTCGAGATAAAAATTGTAAGCGCTTTGCTGCCGCCGCAGCGTGTTGCCGGTGGCGCCCGCGTCGGGCGGCGTTTCGCGCCAGCCGGTTCCGGCGCGGAAGTGCGCGGCGAAATGATCTTGCCAGATCAGTTCGGGATAACGCGCGTTGGGATGCTCGTCGAATCCCGGCGGCAGCAGAACCCACGCGCTGATGAACGTGTCGCGTCCCCAAAATGTCGAGAGCATCTCGCTGCGCAGGCGCACGTACTTCATGTATTTGGTGTCGGCGTCGGGCGGCGGCGCGGGAGGATTGATTTTGTCGAGCGTGATGCGCACCGGCGTCGCGCTCCGCGGGTCGAGATGAATGGTCGCCAGCGTCGAAATGGGATTGCCGGGCTTGCGATTCCACTGCTGGCCTTCGCCGCGATCCGGCGGCAGCCAAAGCGTGTGCCCATTCGCCAGATGAAACTCTTCGTAAATGTTGAACGTGGCCTGCACGCGGTAATCGCCCGCGGGAAGTTCCGCCAGGTGCGCGATGGGATATCCGAACGCGCTCGCGTTCAGCGTGATGGGCTGCCCCTTCGGCGCGTCGCTGACGTCCTGGCCCACAATTTGCTGCGAGGTGAAATCGTACCCAATCTGATTGCACGGCGCGGGCGCTTCGGCCGCAGCCACTCCCGGCGTGGCAGCCGCGTCCCCCGCGGCAGGCTTCTCCGGCGTTTCAATTTTCGCGATGCACACCAGCACCCGCCCAGTCAGCGGATATTTCACCTCCAGTCCCGGCGCGATCGCAATTTCAATCGGCTGCGCCGAAGTTCGCGTTGGGGTTTGTGCGGCGGCAGGCATGGCAACGGCCGGAACCAGGAAGGCAAATACAAGAAGTGACGCGGCGATTATTTTCATAGGCCGCGAGAATAGCAAAAAAACAAAGCGACGGCAGAGTTGTTTTTCGCAGGCACCGCCGCGCGCACGCCGCTTTACCACGAGCCTCGAGTATCCCGCGCAGTTCAACAGCTTCGTCGTCGAATTCGTTCGGGCCAATATGGTGACGAAAAACCTTGAAGCGGAAAACCTTACGGCGTGACCGTAAGCGCGAAAGTTTGCATGTGCGTGGGTCCGCCTGCCGCGGTGGACGTTACCGTGATGGTGTAGGTTTTGTTTTGCGGTGCTGGAGGCTCGACGGCGGTCCCGGCGCAGCTCGCCGTTATCAGCAGGGCCGCGAAAGCGGCGGACGCGAGTAGCGCCGATGCGAACCTCGCGCGGCGCGGGTGCCCGGGATTCTTGTTCGTGCCCGAAACGCCTCCCGCGATTCCGAATATTCCGAACATTCCCGCAAGTCCCAGCGCGAAAATCCATAGCGCTCCGCGCGCTGGTGATGGCGGCGCCGGGTTCGTCACCAGAGGTGTCGACATTGCGCCGCCTCCCGATGTCGCGGGCGCTTGAACGGTCAGCGTAGCGGAGACCGCGCTGGCCGTCGGCGTCACCGCTTGCGGATTGAAATTGCACGTCGCGCCCGCCGGCAGCCCCGAGCAGTTGAACGTCACCGCCTGCTTGAATCCATTCTCCGGAGTGACCGTTACGGTCAGCGCTCCCGCTGAGCCGGCCGCCAAACTGAGCGACGAGCTGTTCATCGCCAGCGAGTAATCAGGAGCTGGGGCGGCCGCGACGGTTACGGTTGTCGCCAGCGACGTGGACGCCGTGTAATTCGTATCGCCGGAATATGACGCGGTGATGGCATGCGTGCCGGCGGCGAGATTCGCGGTCGCAAATTGCGCCGAGCCCGCCGCCAGCGCGCCTGATCCGATTTGCGTTTGCCCGTCGAGGAACGACACATTTCCGGTGGGCGTGCCCGCGCCGGATTGCGGCGTGACTCGCGCCGTGAATGTGACGCTCGCGCCCGCGCTGATTTGTGTAGCCGAGGCTGAAAGGGAAGTGGTGGTGTTGATTTTTGCCGGCGCCGAGACCGTAATCGAAATCGCGGACGACACCGACGCCGCGAAATTCGTGTCGCCCGAATACGTCACGGTGACGGAATGCGAGCCGGCCGCGAGTGTGCTGGTGCTGTACGAAGCCGCGCCCGCGACCAGCGCGGGCATGGCCAGTTGCGTTGGCCCATCCAGAACTGTGACGGTGCCGGTCGGCGTGCCGGTGCCCGAATTCCGCGCGACGGAAATATTCAACGTGAGCATTTGCCCGGTGGTGAGTTGTGTCGCCGACGCCGAAACCGACGTCGTGGTCGCGATTTTTGCCGCCGCGGAAACTGTGACGTTGACCGCGGGCGAAGTGGACCCGGAGAAGTTTGGGTCGCCCGAATACGCGGCGGTAATGCTATGCGACCCGTTCGCAAGCGTGGATGTCGTAAAGGTCGCGGAATCCGCGCTGACCACGCCACTTCCGATTTGATTTGCTCCGTCCTTGAACGCCACCGTGCCGGTTGGCGTTCCGGTTCCGGAATTGGGCGCGACCGCTGCCGTGAATGTGACGCTCTGGCCTGCCGTAACTTGCGTGCCCGACGCCGTGAGCGTCGTGGCCGTCGGTACGAGAGTCGCCGCCGGCGTAAACACAAAAACCGTAGCCGAGTACGCGGGAAAATTGTAATTCACCGCGTTCGACGCAACCGATACCGGCGCGCCGGCGATGATTTGCGCCAGGTTCGCGCCGCTGTAGGTGTACACCGCCGCCGTTGACGTGGCATTGAAATTCGCCAGCGCCAGCGAAGTCTGAATCGCGCTGGTCGTCTTGTTGATGGCCACAACGGTCAGGGCGCCGTCAGAAGAGCGCAGCGCGCCATACACCGAAAGCTGGCCCTGGTCGGTGCTGGTCGAATTTACAGCCGTGTCGCCGAACTGGCCGCCCGCTCCATCGAAATTGCGATAAATCCGCAAACTGTACGCTAGGGGGTCCGTCGGCTTCGGCGTATTCCACATATTCGCGAAATCCACGCTTTGCCGCCCGTAAATTCCTAGCACATCCGTTTCGGTGAGCATATCCACCAGCGGATTGGTGCCCATCGCGAAACTGTATTCCGAGATCGAGAGCTTCGTTCCGGGATAGTACGTCGCGATCCAATTCTGAAAGCGCGGAAGCAAATTCATCGGCCCATCGAAATAATATTGCTCGACCCAGGTGCCGGAATTGTAGGTGGGATCCCACAGCGAACGCGTGTCGGCCAGCTCCAGCGCGTCCGTCGAGCCGCCGCCGTAATAATGTTCGTCGAAGTAATCCAGAATGCGCTGGTGATTCGTCGCGTCGTACGCCGCCATCTGCTGCAAGTAATATTGCCCGGCGTATAAATTATTTTGCTTCGCGGGCGTGCCAATCCAGCCGCCCAGCGTGAAATCCACCGGCCCGAAAACTTTCGCCGAAGGATCGGTCTGCTTGATCATTGCCGCGTATTGCTGGCCCAAACTAATAATGGTGTCGTAGTCCGGCTGCACCGGTTCCACGTCGCGATGCGTGTTGCTCCAGCCGCCCGGCTCGTTGTCGAGCTGGTAGTAGGGAACGCCGCCATTCGCGGCCGTGCCAAACGTCGCAATCAAATGCTGAATCCAGCCTTGTTGCAGCGCCACGGTGTTATCGATGTGATTCGCGTAAATATCCGTGTCCAGCAGTTGCGTGCCGTCGGCGGCGATGCTGTTCCCGCAATTGCCGCCGTTGGGATGCACGTAAGGATTTGTGGATTGCTGCGCGCCGTACACCGAAACCGGAAAGCTGCAATTCCACGCCGCGAGTTTGTTCACGTAAGGAATGATCGGAATGGTCAGCAACGTGTGCGCGTTCGACGCGGCCTTATAGGTATTGATCATCAGGTCGGCGGAGGCGCTGGGAGTCACGGTAGCTTCGCCGTTGCCGCCCATGAAATACCAGTCGAACCCCGCGTTACTCGAATCCACCAGCCAGTTGTAGCGCGTGGTGCCGTCGCCGCCCCAGCGAATATTCGGAACCTGAATTTCCTTCGCGAAACTGGCGTCAAGCCCGTAATTCGCGATCCCGTAAATATCCGGATTGATGGGATGCGAATTGCCCGCCGCGTCCACGGCCAGCGTGGGCGCAGTCTGCGCCGCAGCGCCCGGCGCCGCCAAACCCAGCCCCCATATAAAGGTCAGCGTTGCCACGAAACGGTAGCAGGCGGCGCGAATCGAAATGCGGGTAACGGTGCGAACCATCCACGGCTCCCAGAGGGCGAAAATTGGCGAGTAATTAGAGGACTTTAGCCTAGAGAGGCCAGGAAAATCGGTCAATGGTACGCACGAACAGGGCAACGGACAGCTCTGAGGGCAAGGATTCTGAGCATAATCGCAGCCTCGCTGTCCGCCACATTTTTTCGTTGTCATCCCGACAGAGGGCCGCATTCGCCCGACGAGGGACCTCTCTTCGATTGGGACCGCGCCGGCCATGCAGCAAGACGCGACGCTACGTTGTGGAGGCGATGCGCGTCCAGGCTGAGGAATTTAGGTGCAGCTTGACCAGCAGCGCGACACCGGCCGCAGCGGCGACGGCGGCGAATAGAAAAATCAGTGGATAGCCTGCCGTGCTGGCGATCACCCCCGCGACGGGGCCAGATACGCCCAGCGACAAATCCACGAACGTGGTGTAGACGCCCAAGGCCGACCCGCGGCTTTCCGCCGAAACTTTCCTGACCGCCTCGACGCCCAGCGCGGGAAACACCAGCGAGAATCCGAAACCCGAAATCGTCGCCCCGAGTTTGGCGACGAGCGCCGTGGGACCAAGCCACAGAATCAACAATCCTGCGCACTCGATGATCAGTGAGACGATCGCGACCCGGTAGCCTCCCCACTTATCGATCGTCCCCGCGAAGAGCAGCCGCGCAGTCCCGAACGCGACCCCAAACAACGTCAGCGACAGGCTCGCGTCCGCCCAGTTCCGGCTCGCGTAATACAAAGTGATAAACGCCGCGATGGTGCCAAAGCCAACTCCGCCCAGCGCGAGCGCCAAACCATCCGCCGAAACTTTCTTCAAAACTCTTCCGAACGCCAGTGGCGGCTTATGCAGCGGCCCAACCGCCGGAATCGTCGCGGCCCATAGCAAAGCCGCGGCAGTGAGTCCCATGCTCGCAATTCCCGTCACGCTGATGCCGTAATGATTCGCCAGCCACACGCCGAACGGAGCGCCCGCCGCGAGCGCTCCGTACGATCCCACGCCATTCCATGAAATCACTTTCGCCTCGTAGCCCTCGCCCAGCCGCGCGATCCCCCACAGCGCGCTGCCCGTGGCCACCCAACTTTCGCCGAAGCCGAGAATGAAGCGGCTGAAGAACAGCACGAGCAGGCTGACGCCAGCGTGGTGTTGCAGTACCCCGGCGAGCGCAAACAGTAATCCGCTGCCGAGGATTCCGCCAAGCCCCGCGGCGGACGCGCGTTTTGGCGCGCGCGTGTCGCTCATGTGTCCGGCGAAGGGGCGGCTCGCCAGCGTCGCGGCGTACTGCGCGCTGATCGCGATTCCCGCCAGCACCGCGCTATATCCCAGCGTCAGGTGCACGAACCCGGGAACTACCGCCAGTTGCATTCCGATCGTGAAGTAGCACGCAAACGTCAGCGCCGTAGTCGAGATGATGCGCAGCGTGGCCGAAAATTCGGAAACAGAATGTGAATCGTGGCGGGATGCGCTCATCTGCAAGAGAACTGAATCAAACCCTCCGTGCTTTTTTGGAGTGCGCTGGCTCTGCCACCGCTTTCGCGATGGTTGCCGCGCCTCAACTCCCGGCCATTTCGCAAGCTTTCGCCGCTTTCAAATCGAGTCAGCGCAGTCACCAAACATTCTCTCATTATTTTTGCGGCGCGCCCGAAGCGAACCCACGCAAATGGCGGAAATCAAACTCCGCCGCAATGGCCGCGTGTTGCAGGCGGCCGGCCGTTAACTCTTGTGCTTGGCACGTAAATTCGCTTTGGCCTTCGATTACGGGATTCACCGTATCGACGCAATCCCGCGGCCCACCGATGATAGCTGCGCGACGAGTAAGGCTGGCGGATCGCTGGCACGCTCATTAGCGTGCGCGCGCCGCTCCTGAGCTAGGCTTCTCAATGGACAAGGAGAAACAACCATGGCGCGATACGGAAAGGCGGCGGGAAAGAGCGTTGAGCGCGCGATGCGCAGGGAAAAGAAGGGCACGCTGAAGTCCGGAAAGGGCGGGAAAGGCGGCACGGTGACCAGCCGAAAGCAGGCCATCGCGATTGGGCTTTCGGAAGCGCGGAAGAAAGGCGCGAAGGTCCCCGCCAAGAAACGCAGTTGAGCGGCGAGGCGCGCGCAGCGATCGCGGGCCGTGGATGGCGATTACGAAATTGTTAACACAAGTCTCTCCTGCCGCATAGGGAAGCTGATAAAATGGCTTACCAGCCCGCAAGGATCTTACAATGCATGAGCAGAGGCGTAGCCGGCGAATTCTTGCAACGGTGTCGCTCGAGATCCATGCGAATGGCGAAGTGACTCCGGCATCCACCGGGGTCATCAATTTGCACGGCGCGATGATCCTTTGCTCCGTGAACTGGCCGCAGGGAAGCGAACTGAAATTCAAGAACGCTGAAAATGGCGTCCTGGTGCGCGGGCGCGTGGTGTGGTCGGGCGCTGTGGCGCAGCACGGCGTGTACAAGCTTGGCGTCGAGTTTGGCGCGGCAGCGCCGGAGTTTTGGGGACGCCATTACCATCCGGACAGTTTGGAAACACCCGAAGCAGTGCCGGACGCCTCAATTCTGAAACACAGTTAAGTGAAACACAGTTCAGCGCCCGCGGAAGCCGGGCAGGCCGTCCGGCACGATAGACTTGCCTCGTGGTCTCCCTGCGACCTTCCATTTCGATGCGCCCAGCCATATCCCCTGCAGCGGGAGAGTACTAATTTAGGCAAAACGCGAAAAACCGTCCCCGCCATTTCTCCCGCTCATTTTACACTCGTAGGAATGAGTATCGGCGAAGGTGCCCTGGCCGATCTGGTCGCGGATGATTCGAGTGTTTTTCGCAAATTAATCGAACAGTCGCTCTCCGGCA
>Ga0302325_10008585_pt1 | contig 22435 bp, 14 predicted proteins | sample Palsa_T0_2_FD_201948 | JGI IMG/M metagenome (GOLD analysis project Ga0302325, IMG submission 201948) | Peat permafrost microbial communities from Stordalen Mire near Abisko, Sweden - Palsa_T0_2 | ecosystem: Environmental > Terrestrial > Soil > Palsa > Peat permafrost | place: Sweden: Abisko...
AATCTATGGCACCGCCGCGATCAGCTATCTCGCGGTGACGGCCGGCTATTTTTCCTGGCGGGCGCTGGATCGGAAGTAAATCCGAAGCCGCAACTGCTGGCGAAAAGGAGCGGCAAATCCACCTTTAGCCTCGGCGAATTGGCGTATCATGCGGAATCCCGTTTCTGACGCCTCGACGAGATCCCACCTCACCGCGCCCAAGGCGCGACCCGCCGCGCGCCATTCGGAGCAAGTGGCAAATCTGCAACTTGCTCCAGACACTCCGGCGAACGTGGATCAGACCGCAAGTTTGCGGTCTGATCCGAACGATAATCCGGCGGGAGTTTGAAAACCGCGGTGGCGCCAGCCATCCACGTCCAGCAGTGATGGCTATTCGGGGCGTGTTTCCTCCTCCGCGGCCTCCGCGTCTCGGCGTTAAATACCAAGCCCTTCTACCGCTGAGCCTTTAAGAAGCGCCGAACCTCATCATGGGTGCCGAACATGTGAATGTAGAGCAGCCCGGGGTAGGCTGCGAACACCAGTCGCGACGACAGTCCATGCCGGCATTCATAGAGACCTTGCCCCAACGCGCGAAGGCCGATCCCTCCTTGGGCGTGCGGGTTCCCAAAGGAATTCCGCACCTTCTCGATCAATTCGCCGATTTCCCTTCGATCCGATTTGGAAAAGGTCCGCAAAACTCCCAACAGATCGGGATCGAGCCTAACTTCGAATCGCTTTTTCGATGTCTCCGTCAAAAGCGTGCGCTTTGCCGGTTTTGACCGCCTTTTTCGCTTTTGCATGAAGATGGTTCGCGACGTTTTGCATGTCGTTCGCCGTGAGGCCGTACTCCGACCCGGCATAGTCCGTGGCCGTGACCTCCACCGGTCGGAGCGCCACGATTCGGCCGTTGCAAACGATTCCGATCTCCTGCCCATCGAGCGCCTTCCGCAAAAGCGCGGATAAATTAGCCCGTGCCTTTGTGGCGGTGGTAGTCAACATGAGACGCATATAAGACGAGAAAACGCGCATCGCAAGCGACGATCACTCAAGCGCGCCCAGGACGGTTCCATTCTTGCAGTCTGCTCCGGACACTCCGGCGAATGTGGATCAGACCGCAAATCTGCGGTCAGCGCCGAGGCGAGGCCCACTCTAAATTGATCGCTCGAAGGGCCGATTATGCCTGACACAAATTTAGAAAATCATCCAGAGGGGTCAGGGAATAAGGGTGAAGTCGATCTCTGCATTTAGCGCTACGCATGAGATCGGCGGGGAGGGCTCGCTGGGCAAGGTGGCAGGGGATCGGGCGAAGAGGCAGGTCCATCCCGGCGGTGCACGGGCGAGCGCGCGGTGGTTGGGTGAGCTGCCACTTCCCCTCCTCGCTTGATTGACAAAGGTGAAGGGCGTTTCGATACTGCGGGGAAACATGAGCCTCGACTTGAACGATCTGTTGCGTGACTGGCCGCACGAGCCCGGAATGATCAAGGTGCGCAAAATCCTCGGCAGCGACGGCAAGGAGAAGATCCAGCTCCGCATCGACCTCGGGCTGATCCAGATGGAAACCACCGGGCGCCCCGACGGCCAGGAGCCGCATGACTGCGAGTCGCTGCTCGAATATCACAAGCAGCGCGCCGCACGGGCCGTGAAGAAAGGTGAGAAGTACGCGCTCGACGCGGAGGAGGTCGGCGAGCTTCAGCAGGAAGGCATTCAGTACTACCACCGCTACATTTCCCTTTTTCAACTCAGCGACTACCTCGGCGTGATCCGCGACACGCAGCGGAACCTGGAGATGTTTGCCTTCGTCACCGAGCACGCGCAGCCCGAGGAGCTGGCGCAGTCGGTGGAGCAATTCACGCCGTACGTGCTGATGATGCAAACGCGAGCCAAGGCGTCGATCGAGCTCGAACGCGAAGAGTACGCCACCGCGGTCAAGAAGATCGAAGAGGGCATGGACCAGATCCGCGCTTTCCACGACCAGGCGGAGAATCCCGAGGCCGCGGCCAACAGCCCGGAACTCGGTTTCCTGGGTGAATGGCTGGAAGAGGTGCGCGCGAAGCAGCCTCTGACGAAGCTCGAGAAAATGCAGCGGGAAATGGACAAGGCCATCGCCAACGAGGCCTACGAACGCGCCGCGGAGTTGCGCGATCTCATCAAGCAGCAGCAAAACAAGAAGTAATGCCTTCGCGGCGGACTTCCCCCTTCCGCGCCATCGCGCTGCCTCTGCTCGCCCTGGTCGCGCTGGTCTTCGCCGGCTGCGACAACGACCCCAACCCGGCGCCGTATCACAAAACGCGCCCGGACGGCTCGCCCTGGCGGGTGCGCTACGGCGCCATGCCGGGTGATCCGAAGTCGTTCGATCCGCAGTACGCCTACGACGAAGTCAGCGGCTACGCCATCGAGCCAGTGTATGACCGGCTGCTCGAGTACCATCCGATGAAGACGGAACCGATCGAGCTCATGCCGGGGATGCTCGAGGAGATTCCGCAAAAGGAAACCCATCCCGACGGCACCGTGAGCTATCTCTGCCGGCTCAAGCGCGACATTCACTTTCACGACGACCCGTGTTTTCCCGACGGCAAAGGCCGCGAAGTCGTCGCCAGCGATGTCCATTACGTTTTCCAGCGGCTCGCCGATCCCAAAGTCGAGTCGCCCTTTTTCGCGCCACTGGAGCAGCACGTCATCGGTCTGCGCGAAGCGCGTGAGGCGGGCACGAAAGCGACGGGAAAATTCGACTACGCGACGCGCGTTAGCGGCATCGAGGAAATCGACCGCTACTCCTTTCGCATTCATCTCAATGGACCATTTCCGCAGCTTCTCTATTGGATGGCGGTCACTCCCGCCGCCCTCAGTCCCGTCGCCCGCGAGGCGGTCGAATATTACGATGGACAGGTTCACCATGGAAAACTGCGCCCGACCTTTCGTTTCTACTGCGTGGGCACCGGCCCCTTTCGGATGCGCGAATACACGCCGCGCCGGCAACTGCGCTACGAACGCGTGGAGGGCTACCACACCAATGTCTTCCCGAGCGACGGCTATCCGCCGGACAAGGCCGAGTGGCTCAAGCAATTTGCCGGCCAGCCGCTGCCGCTCATCGACGAAGCGCACCTGCTCATCGTGAGCGAAACGATTCCCGCGTTCGTCCTCGGACGGCAGGGCTATCTCGATGGCATCTCGGCCAACAAAGACGCCTTCGCGGCGATCATTACCTCCGATCGAAAGCTCATGCCCAAGTACGCCGCGCGCGGGATGGAACTCGAAAAGGTCAGCTTGCCAGGCACGTTTTTCCTCAGCTTCAACATGCAGGACCCGGTCGTCGGGAAAAACGCCAGGCTGCGCAAGGCGCTCTCGTGCGCCTGCGACTTTCGCGCCTACGTCGAGATTTTCTACAGCGGTGTCGCGCCGGTCTCGAACCAACTCATCCCCCGCGGACTCTTTGGTTACGACCCGAATTATGTGAACCCCAACGGTTATGATGTGGCCAAGGCGAAGCGCCTGCTCGCCGAAGCCGGCTACCCGGACGGCCGGGATGCGAAAACGGGCGAGCAACTCGTCCTCACGCTCGAGGAACCAGTCGAGAGCACCGACATGCGCCAGCGCGCCGAGTATGAGCAGCGGATGATCGAAGCGCTTGGCGTCAAAATCAAGGTCAACGAAAACACTTTTGCCCGGGTCATTGAGCGCATGGAGCAGGGCACATATCAAATCGCCAGCGGTTCCGGCTGGGCGATGGACTATCCGGACCCCGAGAACTTCTTCATGCTCTTCTACAGCAAGAATTTTCCCAGCGAAGGGGCGAACTACTGCCGCTACTCCCGCCCGGAATTCGATCAAGCCTACGAGCAGATGGCCACGATGGACAACGGTCCCGAGCGGCTCGCGCTGATTCAAAAAATGAACGCCATGCTCGCCGAGGATTGTCCGGCGATCTGGGAGTTCGACAAGGCCTCCTACGTCGCCACCCAGCCGTGGGCCCGCTGGACCCACAACCCGCTGACCTTCGAAGGGGGCTTCCTCAGATACCATCAGGTCGATCCCGTGCTGCGCGAGAAGCTGCGCGCCCAATGGAATCGGAAACCCCTCTGGCCGGTGATCGCGCTCGTCGCGCTGCTCGTCGGCGGGCTGATCTACGCCCTGCGCTGGAACCGTCGCGAAAATGTTTAGTTACCTCGTCAGACGATTGCTCTACGCCGTGCCGATCCTCCTCGGCGTCGTCGCCATTACGTTCTTCCTCGATAACGTGATGATGTCGCCGGATGCGAAGGCTTCGCGCGTTCTCGGACCGAAAGCCCGGGGCGAGCAACGCCGCGAGTGGATTCACAATCGCGGACTGGATCAGCCGATTCCCCAACAATTTGTTCGCTACATTGGCAACCTGGCGACGGGAAAATTCGGGACGAGCTGGGTCACCGGGCGTGAGGTGCGCGAGATTTTCGTCACTGGCGCCGGTCCTTCGTTGTGCATCACGGTTCCCGGCTTCATCGCGGCCTTTCTCGCCTCGGTGGGAGTGGCTCTCTTCCAAGTGTTTATCCGGAACTCCCCGCTCGACCGGGGCCTGACGATTGTCTCCATCGCGCTCATGAGCCTGCCGACCATGGTCTATGTGATCTTCGCGCAAGCTTTCCTCGCGCTGGCCCTCTGCTATTTCCCCGCCTACGGCTTCAGTTTCGATGGTCTCAACGTCTTCCGCTTCATCGCGCTGCCGGTCTGCATTTTCATCCTCATCAATGTCGGCTACGACGCCCGTCTTTACCGCGCGATCTTCCTCGAGGAGATTGGTCAGGACTACGTGCGCACCGCCCAAGCCAAAGGGGTCAGCAATCCGCGCGTGCTCGCCGTGCATGTCTTTAAGAACGGTCTCATCGCCATCATCACTCTCGTCGTCGCCGAACTGCCAAAGCTCATCCTCGGCTCGTTGCTCATCGAAAGCCTTTTCGGCATTCCCGGCCTGGGCAATGTGCTCGTGCAGGCGATCCAGACGGGGGACCAGCCGGTCGTGATGACCAGCGTCTTCCTTGGCTCGGTGCTCTATCTGGCGGCGCTGATTCTGACGGACATCTGCTACGCGTTGGCCGATCCGCGCATCCGGCTTTCCTGACCAATGCCTGAATCTCTCCGCCATATCCTCGAACATTGGCTCACCCAGGATGCGCTGGTCGTGGGCGGCTTCGCGTTGGTGTTCTTTCTTCTCCGGGCGGGCGCGCGCAATGAACGCTGGCAGCGCGCGGGGGCGCGCCTGAAGCGCGATCGCACCGGCCTCATCGCCTTCGCCATCGTGCTCCTCTATCTCACGATTGGCGCACTCGAAGTTTTCCAGATTCCGACGGCCAGTGGCACCCGGAGCATTCTCGATTTATTCCTCGGCGGCATTTCGCCGGAGAAGAGCTATAGCGCGCCGCTCGCCGATACCTTGCTCGGTTCGGCCCGCCACGCAAAGCTCAACGGCCACCATCTTCTGGGCACCGATGTGCTCGGCAAAGATGTTTTTGCGCAGATGCTCAAGGCCTGCCGCACGGCCCTCATTATCGGCGGACTCACCAGTGCCATCTACGTGCCGCTCGGCGCTCTCCTGGGCGTGCTCGCCGGTTATTTCCGTCGCTGGGTGGACGACATGATTCAATACGTTTACAGCACGCTCGCTTCGATACCCGAGATTCTTCTGCTCGTCGCCATCATCTCGGCCACGACTCCACGGTGGGGAAGATCTCTCGGCACCATGGCCATCGCTCTCGGCATCACCGGCTGGGTCGGGCTCTGCCGCCTCATTCGTGGCGAGACGATGCGCCAGGCCGAGCGCCCCTATGTCACGGCCGCGCGAGCCCTCGGGCAAACGCATGCGAAGATCGTCGTGCGCCATTTGCTGCCCAATGTGATGCACCTCGTCCTGATCAGTGCCGTGCTCGGCTTTTCGAATATTGTCCTCGCGGAAGCCATTCTCAGTTACCTCGGCGTGGGCGCGCCGGTGGGGACGGCGAGCTGGGGCATTATGATCGACGCCGGCCGCACCGAACTGGGTCGCGACCCGCTGGTCTGGTGGAATATCAGCGCGGCCACCGCCGCACTTTTCGGCCTGGTCCTTTCCCTCAATCTTCTGGGCGATTCCTTGCGCCGCGCCTTTGACCCGAAACAGACCTGAACCATGCCGGACCCACTGCTCGAAATCAAAAACCTCGCCATTCATTTCGCCACCGAAACCGGGACGATTGAGGCGGTGCGGGGCATTTCCTTTTCCATGGCCCGCGGCGAGACGCTGGCCATCGTTGGCGAAAGCGGCAGCGGCAAGAGCGTTACCGGTCTCGCGCTCACCCGCCTGCTTCCGGAACCGCCGGCCGTTTATCAATCGGGCGAGATCCTGCTCGACGGGAAGGATGTGCTGAAAATGGAGCCGCGCGAGTTGCGGACGATCCGGGGAAAAAAAATCGCCTACATTTTCCAGGAACCCAGTACTTCGCTCAATCCGGTCTTCACGATCCGCAATCAAATTGCCGAAGCCATCAAGCTGCATCGGCCCGAAGTGCGGGAGATCGACGCCGAGGTGATCAAGTATCTCGACCTGGTCGGCATCACCGACCCGGCCAAACGGCTGCACGATTATCCGCACCAACTGAGCGGCGGCATGCAGCAACGCGTGATGATCGCCATGGCGCTTTCCTGCGGGCCGGAACTGCTGGTCGCGGACGAACCGACGACCGCGCTCGATGTCACCATCCAGGCGCAGATCATCGATCAATTGCGCGAACTCAAACAACGCGTGCGGATGGCCATCATCCTGATCACGCACAATTTCGGCATCATCGGCGGCCTGGCGGATCGCGTGGCGGTGATGTTCCGCGGGAAGATTGTCGAGTACGGCGAGACGCGCACGGTGCTTGCCAAACCCCAACACCCCTACACCCAGGCCTTGATCCAGTGCATCCCGCAGCCCGGGCAGAAGCGCGAACGGCTGGCGACGATCGACCACGCGGCGCTCGACGCGATGGGGTGATGGGGATGTTGATAGTTGATGGCGGATAGTTGATAGCCGTCGCTCGTTTGCGCGAATCGGTTAGCCAAAGATCCCTTTCCAGGTAGACAACTGCCCGCCGACTGCAAGATCTCCGATCGCGGGAAAGCGGCTATCAACTATCAACTATCAACCATCCACTGCCGAAGGCACCTACAGCGCGTCCTTGAGGATGTTGAAAATCTGCGTGTTCTCCATGAACCCCCGGAGTCTCTCCGCGCCGGCGCCGCGGCCAATCGCCACGACGTCCTCCGCCGTGTTCAGCGCCGACGGCGTTTGAAAGGCGGCAGGCTCGTTCTTTGCGCCCGGGCCATTGGGCCCCGTGGCCCAGGTGATCGCCGGCTGGCCCGCGGCATTCACCCCAAGGAGGGCGACACCATGGTCCTGCACAAAAGGGTAGCCATTCAGGCTGAAACCGCCGGCGCCGTGTTTGCCAACCGCCAGGATCAACGACTTGTCACCGGCATATTTCACCGCGGTAGCAATGGCGTGGTCGAGGGCCAGCGTCTCGGTGATCACCCGCTCGCCCTCGTTGCGCTCGGCCGCCGTGGTCATCAGCCCCGCATCGACCACCAAAACGTAACCCTTGCCGTGCACCTCCAGAAACTCAATCGCCCGCCGGACCATGTCGGCGAGGGAGGGTTGCTGGCTTCCCGACTCGATCTGGTTGCTAAAAGCGAGTTCGCCCACACTGAAGAACCCGGCCAGCGGCGCCGTTCGATACGCCGGAGCATTCTCCAGTTCCACCTTCGAGCGCACAATCTCCCAACCCTTGCCTTGCAATTCCGCCAGCACGTCGCGGCTGTCTTTGCGCAGCCCTCCCCGGCCTGCGGGTAGGAAATCGCCGGCCCCGCCGCCCAGGACGACATCGAACTTCGCCTGTCCGAGGAATTGCTGCAAAATCTGCCCGCTCTCACGGGCGTCGGTGGTATGGGCGTAAAAGGCGGCGGGAGTCGGTGAGATGGGGGACCCGGTCGTGATCAGCCCCAGCGCCCGGCCCTGGGCCCGGGCCAGTTCCAAAATGGACGCCACCGGTTTGCCAGTGGCATCCACAGCCAACTGCCGGTGGCCGACCCGGATGCCGGTGGACAGGGCCGTGGCCGCGGCGGCTGCGTCGGGCACCGCAAAATCCCGCGCTGGATTGCTCAATAGAGCGAGATTGGGAAAAGACTCCATGGCGAGACGGTGATCGGCGCCCCCTTCGTAGAGGCGGGCCGCCGTCAGGTGCTGGGCCAGCATGCCGTCGCTGACGAACAGGATGATGCCAAAGGTCTTCGGGACCACCCACGTGCGCACATAGAGGAATCCAAACGCCGCGAAGACCAGCAAGCAGAAGAGCGCGAGCAATTGGTTGCGGAGCTTCATCGAGGATTGGGAGGCGGGGATTCAAGGGCGTGACCCACGGGTTGGCAATGCTGGAGTTTGGAAGCCCGTCACGTGAATCGTTCAGCGCGCTTCCCGGGCCTTACGTTCCTGGCGTGCGCCAGTCATCTCCAAGCACTACCGGCATCTTGCAGCGGGTGCCAATCCGCGGGTGAGGGCCGAAGGGCCGTCCCGCGGCTGCGGAACCATCCCACCGAGGAGCCAGCGGTGGGCTGCGCCGGCCTCCAGAGGGCCCAAAGTGGGAGGTACGTCGGTAGGCTGACGCGCTTCCGTGAACGCCTGAGGCGCCGTTCCGGCCTCGGCGCTGCCTGCTCCCGACAGGCAGAACGGCTCTTCAGCCACCCGGTCCTCTCAGAAGCAATTCGGGATTCGGCCCCGTTTTCAGAGTAATTCTCAGTTCTGGATGCGCGAACCGATGAGGTTATGGGCTGGGTGCTCTCGTATTTGCGAAAGGGCGTGGTGACAAGTGGCTCGGGTGGGCCGTTGGCCTCGATGGCAAATGTTTCGCGGTTCAATCTTCAGAGTAAACGGCGAGGTTTTTATAGAATTTATAGGAGAGCGGAGGGCCGTGGCATGCCAGAAGCTATGGTTATTATGGAACCTATGAAAAAGCTAATTATTACAACCGCTCTCCTCCTCCTCTCCAATTTCGCCCTCTTCGCGGCGGTCGACCTTGGCACCACCACCGATCACACCCCCTACGACCGCTACCTCGCCCCGGTGAAGGACGTTTTTAACTCCATGCACGGCGAAGCGGCCACGATGGACAAGGTGCAGGTCCTGATGCGTCAGGGTCGCGCCTTCCGTTACGCTCACAACGAACCCTACGTTCCGGCCATGCCCCAAGAGACGGCGGCCCGCCACACTGGCGATTGCAAGGACAAGGCCCTCTGGCTGATGGACCAACTTCAAGATCCGAGCGCCCGCTTCGTCATCGGCAAGATGACCCGCGGCGCCCGCGTCAGCCATGCCTGGGTTATGTGGCAGCATGATGGCCAGTGGTGGATCCTGGACTGCACGATGCTGGCCCGCCCGATCCCCGCCGAAAAAGCCGGCACCAACGATTACGTCCCGCTCTACTCTTTCAGCCGCAACGCGGAATTCCGCCACACCGACAAGGCCGGCCTGACCGCCGACGTGGCAGGCAAGAAACAATTGCCGGTCGCTGCGACCGCGAACGGTCTGGCTGCCAACTAAGCGAGTCTCAACATTTTTCATGGGCTGCCTGGCGCTCGGGTCTTCGGACCCGGGCGCCTCGCATTTTTTGGGATAAAGTAGCGCGCGCGTCTCGCGATGATCGGTGGATGGTGGCAAGCGGGACCTTTGGCCACTGCAGATCATCCCCCTACCCCGGCGCATCCAGACAGCGCCGGATCGTGTCGAGGACTTCGTGCAGTGAACTGGGCTTCTGGACGAAATTGACTCCTTCCTCCATGCCCATCGCGCCGGTACCGCCGCCGAGTTCGGCACTGTAGCCGCTGGTAAAAATGATCCTCAGGCTGGGCTGAATAAAACGCAGTTGTTCCGCGAGTTCGCGGCCGCCGATCCCGCCAGGCATCACCATGTCGGTAAAGACCAATTGAATGCGGTCGCCGTGCTCCCCCCAAATGCGCAAGGCGTCCATGCCACTGACCGCCTCGAGGACACGATAGCCATGCCGCTCAAGCATCCGGCGAGTCACTTCCCGCACGGAAACTTCATCTTCGACCAGCAGGATCGTCTCGGTACCCCCTCGCGGCGATGCGGACGAAGTCACTGACGCCGGCAACTCGTGGCCGGCGTCGACGGCCGGGAGAAAAATGCGAATCGTCGCGCCCTGGCCGACTTCGCTGTAAACGCGGATCCAGCCGCGGTGCTGCTTGACGATGCCGAAGATGGTCGCCAGACCGAGGCCCGTCCCCTTGCCCGGTTGTTTGGTCGTGAAGAACGGCTCGAAAAGGTGCGCTTTCACCTCATCGGTCATGCCGATTCCCGTGTCGCTCACGGCCAGGCAGACATGGCGCCCCGCCGACGCGTCCGGGCTGGCGCGAAGATCCTCCTCACTGATGTACCTTTCGCTGGTTTCAATGACCAGGCGGCCACCGGCCGGCATGGCATCGCGTGCGTTGACCGCGAGATTCATGATGATCTGGTCGATCATGCCGGTATCGGCGTGGGCGATCACCGGACTGGGGTGCAGGTGCAATTCCACCCGGACATCCTCCCCGAGGATGCGCTGCAGCATTTTCGCGAGATTCGTCACCACGCCGTTGATGTCCAGGCGGCGCGGTTGCATGACCTGCCGCCGGCTAAACAGGAGCAGTTGCCGGGTGAGCGCCGCGGCCTTGTCGGCGGCCGCGCCGATCACTTGCAGGCCCTCGCGGGCCTCGTGCGGAAGATTGCGGACCGTGGCGGCGAGTTCCACCTCCATCATCACGGCGGCTAGGATGTTGTTGAAATCGTGGGCCACACCACCGGCCAACTGCCCGATGGCCTCCATCTTTTGCGATTGCCGCAAGCGTTCCTCGATCTGCCGGCGCTCCGTGATGTCCTCGGCCACGCCGGCGATCCGGTAGACATTTCCATAGGCATCGCGGATCGGAAAGGCGCGGTCGTGAATCCAGCGCACCGAACCATCCGGACGCACGATTCGGTAGGCCTCGTCGTACTCGTGGAAGTTTTCGTTGGTCGGGAATTGCTGGGGCACTCGCTCGCGATCGTCGGGATGGATCGCTTCAAACCACGCCGCCGGGGATTGATACAAGGCCTCGCAGGATCGTCCCCAGATTTTCTCGTAGCCGGGACTGATGTAGAGCATGTGGCCTTCCTTGCCGTCGACCATCCAGAAGACCTCCTGGATATTCTCGACGACCTGGCGAAAGCGCTCCTCGCTTTGGCGCATGGCCGTCTCGGCCTGCTTGCGCTCGGTAATGTCCACGTCCATGCAGACGAACATGGGCACCCCGCCAAAGCCGGGAATCTCGAACGTCGTCGAAAGACACCAGCCCTCGCTGCCGTCCCGGCGCCGGAAGTGGTATTCGAGCGGGCCGAGCGGCTTGCCGGTCCCGGCAATCTGCCGCAGGAGCTGAAGAAATGTCCCGGCCTCCTCGGGGGTGTGAATGAGTTGATCGAGCGTTTTGCCGATGGCCTCATCGATTTCCCATCCGAACATCCGCGTCGCCGCCTCATTCCAAAAGCGCACCCGGCCATCGAGGTCATAAAGTTCCACCGCCACATTGGGTGTATTCTGAATAATGGCATGAAGCCGGGCTTCGCTGGCGCGCAAAGCCTCCTCGCCGCGCTTGCGGGTGATGGCGAGGCTCACGTAGCTGGCGGCGGCCTCGATAATCTCGACGTCCCTGGGCTCCGGCGCGCGCGGTTCCCGGTGATAAATGGCGAACGTCCCGAGGACCTTCTTGTCCGCGGAAAATACCGGCTGCGACCAGCACGCGCGGACCTTGGCCTTCTCGGCAAGCGCCCGGAAGCTGGCGCAGGACGGATCCGTGCGAATATCTTCGACGACGACCAACTTGCGGTGGTGCGCCGCCGTGCCACAGGATCCCACGCCATCGCCGATTTGCAGGCCGTGGACCGAATCATTGAAGAAGTCCGGAAGGTTCGGCGCGGCGCCGTGGACGAGGTGTTTGCCAGTTTCATCCACGAGCAGGATCGAGCAGATGGAACCGGCCATTTCCGCTTCGACGGCACGCACGGTGAACTCCAGGATTTCCTGGAGCGAACCACCGGAATTCAAGAGCTCGAGCACATGCAGGCGGTCGCGCTCGCGGCGTTCCGCCCGCCGTTGCTCGCTGAGGTCGCGCACCGAAACGATGACCAGGCTTCCGCGCTGCGCTTCCAACGGGCTGAGCCCCACATCCATGACAAATTCACTCCCATCGCGGCGCCGCCCTCGCAGGTCCAGGTCACCGCCTGTCACACGCTTTTGGCGATCGGCGGGGAAACGCGCCTTCTGGTGGAACTGCCGTTCGCGCAGGTCCGCGGGCATCAACAGCGACATCGGTTGCTGCAGCAAATCTTCCGGTTTGTATCCGAAAAGCCGCCCCGCCTGCTTGTTGGCGAAAATGATGACTCCCCGCTCGTCCATGACGAGCAACGCATCCGCACTGGCTTCCACGAGCAACTGGAAAAAGTACTCGGGGAGCTTCAGTTTGCCGCTCAGTGGAGGTTTTTCCGTTGGAGGCATTGGGGCTGTTGGCGCGGCATTCTGCCGGAGACCTGCGGCAAGGCAAGCGCTCTTGTATACCAGCACCACGCCACCCCACACCGCCGCGGGCCGTTCCGGCACGCTGGTTGCTCCCAAGGTCTGCGTCCACCGCCATCCTTTTCACACCCAAAACGTCGCGTCTCCCCGCTCTTCAGAATCGGGGCCGCCGGCGGACTGCCCTGCCCGCACCTAAGTCGTTACGCAATCCTCACGTTTTGAATGAAGGCGGTACTATTCTGTTTGGCAAATATCTCGGCTCTGTGGATCGCGGCGCGCTGGGCGGCCAGCCTGTCCACCAGAAGAATGGATTTTTCCGTGGGCTTGATCGCGCTCTACCCCATCTGCGCGATTTTTATGATGCTCGGCGGCGGCCTCACCGGCCAGCTTTACCCAACCCGCATCGCGCTGGGGCTCGCGGCCCTGGCAACTTTGCTCATGGTGAAGTACGGACCGGGCATGACGTGGTCGTTTTCAGGCGGCTGGAGTCTGCCTCGCTCAAGCGTTTCACGGATCGCCATCGCCGCCGTGATCGCCTTCGGTTCGATTCCACTCATCACCCTTATCACGAAAGGGACCGGTTATTTCATCGACGATTTTGGATATCATGCGGTGGCTGTCGCCGCCTGGCTCCAACACGGCGATTTCCGCCAGATCATGCCGCAATTCATGGCTTATCTGCCGCTCAACGCGGAATTGCTCTCCGGTTGGTTTGCGCTCCCGTATCATGACGATACCATGGTCGCGTTGGCGGGCCTCGTTTGGTTCGCCTTGGCGGCGATCAGTGCGGCCGGCCTGGCACGGCTGGCGGGGTGCGACGCCACGGCGACTCTGCTCACCTGCGCGGCGGTCCTGGCTTCGCCGCTTCTGATCTGGCAGACGCGCACGTTTTCCGCCTGCGATCTCGCGGGTTCCGCCAGCCTTTTGGCGGCGGCATATTTTGTGACCTCTGCCACCAGGGCGCGTCGCCTGGACCAGGCGACAGTCGCCGGACTACTGGCGGGTTTGGCGGCAGGTACGAAAGCGACCTTTCTGCCGGTGGCCCTCTTGGTTTGTCTCTTCCCACTTTGCGCGCCGCTGTCCCGGCGGAGCCGCCTTGGCTTCACCGCAACCATGTTCGCCGCCGCGGCTGTTTTCGGCTCGGTCTGGTATTTGCGGAACTGGATGACCACCGGGAATCCGCTTTTTCCGGCGCAACTGGGGCCATTCGCGGGCCCACTCACGCCCGCGGAGCAGACCGACATCAAACTTTCCGGCCTCATCGCCCTGGTCCCGTGGACGCCGCGGCTCTGGGGAAACTTGATCCATGATTATCTCGACTGGCCGCTTCCGCTTGGGCTGCTCTCTTTCTGCGGTTACCTCCGGACAATCATCCTCGAATGCTCCCGTCCCACCGAGGCAGCGGAGGGGCGAGCGCTTCGCCGCCTGCTCCTGGCCTGTGGAATGACACAGTTTGTCCTGCACTTCTTCGCCCCCTTTTGTTTGGGCGGAGGATTTGTCGATGGGCGCATCGAAGTTTTCCCGCGCTACGTGATGCCATGGTTTCTCTTCGGGCTTGCCTCGGCGGCTCCCCTGCTCGATGCCCGCGCGCGTCATGGCATTTACTGGCGGGTGCTGGCCGCGGCTGGCCTGGTCTGGTGCTGGCCGACGGATGGGAGCACGCGTCTCTGCTCCCTGGCCATCGCCCTCGCTGGTCTTGCACTTCTTCTCTGGTTGCCGGCATTCACCCGCCGACCGCTCGCCTGGACGTGCCTGATCGTCATCTGGCCGGTCCTCGCCATCCTGGGACCAAAAATGCGCGCGGAAACCGATCAGCAATTGGGCAATTCTGCTTTCACGGAAAGAGCCAGTTCCTTGGGTAAAGCAATCCTCGCCCTGGAATCGCTCCCATCAGGAGCCCGCCTCACCCGATTTGCCAATCAAGACTATCTGAATTCGCCACTTTACGGACGCGAATGGCAGTTTAATCCCGTTTTTACGGACGGTGACGGGCTTCCGTTATTACCGTTACACGGACAATATCACGCCAACCGAAGCATGGCTTTCTTTCACGCACAGCAGCACGTCTTTCCCGATCCGAATCAATTCATCAAGAACCTGCGTGCCGCGGGGATCAGCGATGTCCTCGTCACAAAGTTTGACACCGCGGCGTGGCCCCCGCAGCAACGTCTGCTCGAGGAAAGCGGCGAAGCCACGGTGCTGTTTTGCGACGGACAGTCGACCATCTGGCATCTGGCAAGTTCCCTCCCTTAGTGCGGCGGTGCTCCGCCGCTTTCCGAAGGCGTCTCCCGATGCGGCAAGGCACTCCCACTTGGATCAGCGCGCTCCGAACGAGCCAGCCCACTCCCAAAGCGGCGGAGCACCGCCGCACTCCAAAACGCAGGCGCAAGGCGACGTGGGATCCGTCGCGAGCCACCGCCCCTTCCGCGCAGGCCACCCAGGTAGGGCCCACGGCGGTCCTTTCGCGGCAGACACGCGAAGGGAAGCTTGGGGCCAAGCGGCTACTGCGCACTGGGCTACCCCATCCTCAAAGCGCCTGACACATCTAGGCGCGCAATTTGAGCAGCAAATCCCCCGCATCCAGCGAATCGCCCACCGCCACGCCGACCTCGCTAATGACCCCATCCGCCGGCGCGTAAATGGTCGTCTGCATTTTCATCGCTTCGAGCGTCGCCAGCTTGTCGCCCTTGGCCACTTTGCCGCCGAGCGTGGCGTTCAACGCGGTAACCATGCCGGGGATCGGCGCGCCCAATTGCATGGGGTCGGCGGGGTCGGCCTTGACCCGCGACTTGCTCTTGGGCGCCACCGATTTGTCCGCCACCACGGCCTCGCGCGGCATGCCGTTGAGTTCGTAGTTGACGACCCGGCGCCCTTCCTTGTCCGGTGCGCCGACGTTGATCAGCTTGATGAAGAGCACCTTGCCTTCCTCGATGGAGACGCTGATTTCCTCGCCGAGTTTCAAGCCGTAGAAAAATGCCGGCGTGGGCAGCGGGCTGACGTCGCCGAATTCGCGCTGAAACTTGGCGAAGTCCGCAAAGACGTTCGGATACATGAGGTGCGAAAAGAGGTCGTCTTCGGTGGCTTCGCGTTTGGTTTTCGCGGCGATCTCCAACTTCACTTCCCGCAGCTTGATGGGCGCGGGTTTCGCGCGTTTCGGTCGGGCCGTGCCGAGCACGGCTTTGACGACGGCCGGCGGCCAGCCACCCATCGGTTCACCCAAACCGCCGCTGAGCATGTCGATGACGCTCTCGGGCCAGCTGGTGCCCGCCGGCAGGTTGACCACGTCCGCGGGCCGGATGCCGCGCGTAAAAAGGAAGAGCGCCAGGTCGCCGACCACCTTGCTCGAGGGCGTGACTTTGACGATATCGCCGAAGAGATCGTTGACCTCGCGATAGGTTCGCGCGATTTCCGGCCAGCGTGCGCCGAGTCCCATGGCCGCGGCTTGCTCCTTCAAGTTCGTATACTGCCCGCCGGGCATTTCGTGCAGGTAAACCTCGGCGCTGCCGGCCTTCGGCGCGGTGTCAAAAGGGGCGTAAAAAGTGCGCACCTGCTCCCAGTAATCGCTGAACTGATTCAGCGTGGAAAGGTCGAGGCCGGTATCGCGCGGCGTATTTTGCAGGGCGGCGACCACGGAGTTGAGATTGGGCTGGGAGGTTGACCCGCTCATCGAGGCGATCGCCAGGTCGACCGCATCGCAACCCGCGTCGGCGGCGCGCAATACCGAGGCCGCGTTGATGCCGCTGGTGTCGTGGGTATGGAAGTGCACCGGAATGCCGATCTCCTCCTTCAACGCCTTGACCAGCGCGCTCGCCGCGTAGGGCCGGCACAATCCGGCCATGTCCTTGATGCCGAGGAAGTGCGCACCCATCTTCTCCAGTTCCCTGGCCATCCCGACGTAATACTTGAGGGAATACTTCGTGCGCTGCGGATCGAGGATGTCGCCGGTATAACAGATCGCCGCCTCGCAGATCGCATGCGTGCCTTGCACCGCCTCCATCGCCGCGCTCATGTTCGCGAGATCGTTCAGCGAGTCGAAGACGCGGAAGAGATCCATCCCGCATTCGGCGGCGTGGCGGACGAACCCGGCCACGACATTGGCCGGATAACTGGTGTAGCCGACGGCGTTCGCGCCCCGCAGGAGCATCTGGAAAAGGATGTTGGGCACGCGTTCGCGCAGCAGCCGCAAGCGCTGCCAGGGGTCCTCGCTCAGGAACCGCATGGCCGTGTCGAAGGTCGCGCCGCCCCACATCTCGAGGGAAAAAATCTCCGGCGTCCGCCGCGCCACCGCGCCGGCGATCGCCAGCATGTCCGTGGTGCGCACCCGCGTGGCCATCAGCGACTGGTGGGCGTCGCGGAAAGTGGTGTCGGTGACGAGGAGCCGCTTTTGTTTGAGGGTCCACTCGGCAAACTTCTTCGGGCCCAGTTCCAGCAGGAGCTGCCGCGTCCCTGCGGGCGGTTCCTGCTTGCGATCCCAGGGAGGCAGCGGCGCGGGCTCCAGCGGCGCCGCGGATTTGTAGCCTTTCGCATGCGGGTTGCCATTGACGATCACGTTGCCCAGGAATTGCAGCAGCTTCGAGGCCCGGTCCCGGCGCGCCTTGAATTCGAAGAGCTGCGGCGAAGTATCGATCATCGTCGTCGTCGCTTCGCCGCAGCGGAAGATCGGGAAGTGAATGACGTTTTCCAAAAACGGGATGTTCGTCTTCACGCCACGGATGCGAAACTCACGCAGCGCGCGGTCCATGCGGTCGAGCGCCATCTCGAAGGACTGCCCGCTTGCCGTGATTTTCACGAGGAGCGAATCGTAAAAGGGAGTAATCACCGCGCCGGCGTCACCCATGCCGGCATCGAGCCGGATGCCAAAGCCCTCGGCGGGGCGGAAGGTGAGGATTTTGCCGTAGTTTGGGGTGAACTTGTTTTCCGGATCCTCGGTGGTGACGCGGCACTGGACGGCGAAACCCGTGCGGGGAATCGCTTCCTGGGCCGGCAACCGCAGTTCCGGCCCATGCAGCCCGGCGCCTTGCGCGATGAGAATTTGCGAACGCACCAGGTCGATGCCGGTGATCTGTTCCGTCACCGTGTGCTCGACCTGGATCCGAGGATTCATCTCGATGAAAAACCAATCCTTGCGATCCAGGTCGTAGAGAAACTCGATCGTGCCCGCATTGTCATAATTGATCTCCTTCGCAATGCGCGCCGCGGCGTCGCACAACTCCCGGCGCACGCGCTCATCGAGTCCAACCGAAGGGGCGATCTCGATGACTTTTTGATAGCGTCGCTGCACCGAGCAATCGCGCTCGTGCAGGTGCAACACGTGGCCCTGGCGATCGCCGAGCACTTGCACCTCGATGTGTTTCGCCCGCGGGATGTACTTTTCCAGGAACACCGCCGGGTTGCCAAACGCCCGCTCCGCCTCGCCCTGCGCCTCGTCGAGCAAAGCATCGAGATCGCCCGCCTTGTGCACCACGCGCATCCCGCGGCCACCACCGCCAAAGGCCGCCTTGATGATCAGCGGAAAGCCAATATTTGCCGCGATTTTCAGCGCCTCGGTCCAGTCGCTCACCGGATCTTCCGTCCCCGGGAGCGTCGGAATCTTCAGCTTTTGAGTCAGGGCCCGCGCCGCCACCTTGTCGCCCATCAATTCGAGCAGCTCAGCCCGCGGCCCGACAAATTCAATCCCGGCCTCCCGGCAGGCCCGCGCAAACTTTGCATTCTCCGAAAGAAACCCATAGCCCGGGTGCACCAGGTCGACGCCGTGTTCCTTGGCAATCGCGACGATGCCCGCGATATCGAGATACGCCCCGACGGGACCCTTGCCTTCACCGACAAGGTACGCCTCGTCCGCTTTGAACCGGTGCACCGAAAAGCGGTCTTCCTGCGCGTAGACCGCAACGGTCCGCAGCCCCAATTCCGTGGCCGCCCGAAAGACGCGAATGGCGATTTCCGAGCGGTTGGCCACCAGAAGCTTTTTTTGGCGGGCTGGCGATGGGGACAAAGACGGACGAGGAACGGGCATGGAGAGCGGGGTGTGAGGTTGTAAAGGAACGCCGCCCCACAACGCCAGCGAAAGAACGACAGTCGATCTTTTTGCGGCCCGGGAATCCTGCTCCAGGATACCGGCGCAAGAATGTGCTTGCCGACCCTTTCCGCAGGCAGTGAATCTTCACTCCCCCAGCACCCCCACAATTCCTATGTCCAAAGTTCGTCTTGGCATCGTCGGTCTCGGCAACATCGGCAAATTCCACACCGGCTACCTGCTGGAAGGGAAAATCTCGCGCTGCGAGCTGGCGGCGGTGAGCGATGCCTACGCGCCCAGCCTCGAACCCTTCAAGGCCAGGGGCATTCCCGCCTTTGAGAAATGCGAGGATATGATTCGCTCCGGCAAGATCGAGGCGATCGTCGTCGCCACACCGCATTTTCTCCACACGACCCTCGGCATCGACGCCCTGAAAAACGGCCTGCACACGATGATCGAGAAGCCGATCTCCGCGCACAAGGCCGACGCCGAGCGCTTGTGCGCCGTGGCCCGCGAGCATCCCAAACAGGTCTTCGCGGGCATGTTCCAGATGCGCGTCGAGCCGCGCTACATCAAGCTTCGCCAGCTCATCGCCGGCGAAATCGGCCGGCTGGTCCGCATCAATTGGATCATCACCGACTGGTTTCGCACCGAGGCCTACTACGCCAGCGGCGGCTGGCGCGCCACGTGGAAAGGCGAAGGCGGCGGCGTGCTCCTCAACCAATGCCTGCACCAGCTCGACATGCTCCAATGGCTCTGCGGCATGCCGGCCAAAGTGCGCGGCTTTTGCCAGCTTGGGCAGTTTCACGATATCGAGGTCGAGGACAGCGTCACATGCTACCTCGAATGGGCCAACGGCGCGACCGGTGTCTTCATTTCCTCGACCGGCGAAGCCCCGGGCACCAATCGCTTCGAACTCGCCGGCACCCGCGGCAAGGCCGTGCTCGAAAACAACAAGCTCACTTTCACCCGCAACGACGCCGACATGCTCGATTTCAGCAAGACCTCGAAGAGCGGGTTCGCCAAGCCGGAGGTCTGGAATGTCGAAATCCCCTTCGACACTGTCGCCAACGGGCACGCCGTGCTCATGCAGAATTTCGTCGATGCCATCCTGGATGGCACGCCGGTCTTCGCGCCGGGCTACGATGGCATGGGCTCGGTCGAACTGGCCAACGTCCTGCTCTACTCCTCGCTCATCGAGCAGACCGTGGATCTGCCGATGGACAGCAAGGCGTGGGAGGCGAAGCTCAATGAACTGATCGCCAACTCGAAGCACGAGAAGAAGGTCGCGCAGACGCAGACCGAGGATTTTACCAAGTCGTTTCGGAAATAGTTTGGACTGCGCCAGCGGTTCGAATATGCGTTTTCGGAAGCGGGCCGGTCCCAAGCCGCTGCGAAAACTCCACTCCTTATGCTGCACATCCTCTGGTCAATTATCGTTGGTTTCATCGTCGGATTCATCGCCAAGCATCTCATCGGAGGCGAGAACCTCGGGTTCTGGATGACCTCCATTCTCGGCATCGCCGGGTCCATTGTCGGCGGACTCATTGCCCGGCTGTTTTCCAAGCCCGCGGCGGGGGCGCCATTTCATCCCGCCGGCTTCATCATGTCGGTTCTTGGCGCGATCATTATCCTGTTCGTCGTCGAAAAGTTCCATTTACTCGGCGCGTAAGCGGGCCCGGAACGGCTTGCCAGCGGACGGGATGAAGGCCATGCAAGGCGCATGCTTCTCTGGCGCGAAAAGCTTCCCGACACCTGGCTGCCGCAGATCCGCGCAAATCTCGCGCCGGTGCTGGTGGACCACGCGCATCTCGAGCGCAAGGCCGCAACTTCCGCGCTCAATCTGGAAAAGTACGTTGAACTCCACGATCGCGTCAGCGAATTGAACGCCATCGCCATCGAGGAACTGCAGCACTTTGAGATCGTGCTCGGCCTGCTCCGCGAGCGTGGCATTCCCTTCACCAGTCCGCAGCGCAGCCCGTGGATCGCCGGGATGATGGCCGACGTGCGCAAAGGGCGGAAGCATCAGGTCATCGATCATCTGGTCGTCTGCGCGCTCATCGAAGGCCGCAGTTGCGAGAAATTTCAAATCCTCGCCGAAGGCGTGCGCGATCTCGACGCGCCGCTGGCCGCTTTTTACGCAAGTCTCGTCGAGAGCGAAGGCAATCACTATGCCGCCTACCTTATCATGGCGCGGCACATCGACGAGGCGGAGACGGAGCGGCGGCTCGACGACTTTCTCGACCTGGATGCAGCATTGATCCGCGTGCCGAATCCGCTGCCGATGCTGCACTGAGTTTTACGTTTTAAGTTTTAAGTCTTAAGAATTTCGGTTCGGGCGTTGCTCTGGGGACGTCACTTGAGACTCACGATTTGGAACATAAAACTCGCCCCACCCGCTTAAAGTCACTCACTTCTTCCCCGCAGCCATCGCCTGTTCGATGAGCAGAGTCGCGAGACGTTGCGTGGCTTCGTCGAGCGCGGTGTTGGCGCGCTTGAGGCGGTGCGGTTCACCGGCGGTGACCGCGGCTTCCACTTCGGCGACGGCCGCGTCGATTTTGGCGCGCTCGTCATCGGTGAGTTGCGCGCCCGCTTTTTGCAGGGCGGTGCGGACCGCGGGGAGGAGTTCGTCGGACTTGAGCTTCGCTTCGGTAAAGATGCGGTCGCTCACGTCCTCGAAGGCGTGTTCGAGTGATTCTTCGAGCATCTTTTCGACAGCCTCATCGGAGACATCGATTGCGCTGCTCACCTGGACGACTTTTTCCGCGCCGGTTTTGGTGTCGCGAGCGAGCACCTGAAGGATGCCATTGGCGTCGATTTCGAACTGCACCCCGACGCGGGCCTGACCCTTGGGCGCGCGCTCGAAGTCGAGGGTGAAATCACCCAGGGGCCAGTTGTCCTTTGCCAGCTCGCGTTCGCCTTGCAACACCTTGATGAGCATCGCCTGCTGGCCGGCGACGGCATTGGTGAACATCTCACCGGCTTTGATCGGGATGGTGGAATTGCGAGGGATGATGACGTTCATCAAGCCGCCAAAAGTCTCGATGCCGAGCGAGAGCGGCGTGACATCGAGCAGCACGACGTTTTGCACCGCGCCACTGAGAATGCCGGCCTGAATGGTGGCGCCGATGGCGACCGCTTCGTCGGGGTTCTGGGAGGTGTTGGGTTCGCGGCCGAAGATTTCCGCGACGTGCCGGCGCACCAGCGGCATGCGCGTTTGGCCGCCGACGAGGATGACGTCATCGAGGTCCACGGGATGGAGTTGCGCGTCGGCGAGCGCGCGCCGGCAATGCCAGCGCGTCTTTTCCACGATGGGCCCGGCGAGCGATTCGAGTTCCGCCCGCGTCATGGTGACGGAAAGACTTTTGGCGCCCTCGAGAAATGGCAGATCGATGCTGACGGATTCTTCGGTGGAGAGCCGGTGCTTGGCGGCGATGGCCGCTTCGCGCAGGCGCGCTCGTCCCTCCGACGGCAGGGATGGCCCGCCATGCGGTCCTTCCAGCGGTGTTGACCGGGGGACAGCGCGGTCGGCGGCGCCTGCCAGATGCTCCACGAGCGCCCGGTCGATATCATCACCCCCAAGGCGGGTGTTGCCATTGGTGGCGAGCACCTGGAAGACGCCCTGGTTCAGCTCCAGGATCGAAATGTCAAAGGTGCCGCCGCCCAGGTCGAAGACCGCGATCTTCGCGCGGTCGCGAAGCTTGTCGAGGCCGTAGGCCAGCGCCGCGGCGGTCGGTTCATTGACGATGCGCTCGACGGCCAGGCCCGCGATTTCGCCGGCGGCTTTGGTGGCGTGGCGCTGGGCATCGTTGAAATACGCGGGCACCGTGATCACGGCCCGAGTCACCCCGGCGCCAAGCGC
>Ga0302325_10008587_pt1 | contig 22434 bp, 19 predicted proteins | sample Palsa_T0_2_FD_201948 | JGI IMG/M metagenome (GOLD analysis project Ga0302325, IMG submission 201948) | Peat permafrost microbial communities from Stordalen Mire near Abisko, Sweden - Palsa_T0_2 | ecosystem: Environmental > Terrestrial > Soil > Palsa > Peat permafrost | place: Sweden: Abisko...
TTATTTCTGGGGGCAGTGCCGGAATAGGGTGACGGGGCGGCTGCCGGAATAAAAAGCGGGAGAATGATAAAAAATTATTTTGCGTTTGTTTTTTTAGTGTTGGGATCCGGCGCGGCGGTGTTGGTTTCCGAGGGGGCGGTGGCGCAGGGGGTTGTGGTGGCGCAGGGGCTTGTGGACTCTTTGAAAAAGGGGAAGCTGTCGATCGAAGGCTATGTGGATGTCTACTATTCTTATGCTTTTAGTCATCCGGTGGGTGGCACGCGGCCTTATTTTGTTTCTTACAACAGAGATAATGAGATCAACCTGGACCTGGCGTATATCAGTCTCAAATACACATCGGACAGGGTGCGGGCCAGTTTTTCGCCGGGTTATGGCACTTATATGAATGCCAACTATGCATCCGAACGGCAGACGCTGCAGAATATATTGGAAGCGAGTATCGGTATCCGGATCTTTAAAAACAAAAATATCTGGCTGGATGGCGGTGTATTCAGTTCGCCTTATACAAATGAATCGGTGTATTCTATCGATCAGCTCACCTATACCCGATCGCTTGGGGCCGATAATACTCCTTATTATCTGACGGGCGCCAAGCTAACGGTGCCGGTTAGCAGCCAATGGACAGCTTATCTTTACCTGTTGAACGGGTGGCAGGTCATCGAGTCGCAGCATGATCCGCTGGACTTTGGGTCGCAGCTGGAATTCAAGCCCAATGACAAATGGGATATCAACTGGAATACTTATTTTGGGAATGAAAGCTCGATAGAAAACCCGGGGTATCGGCGGCGGGTATTTGGGGATCTGTATGCGACGTATAATCCTTCGGCGAAGTGGTCGTTCACCGCGGATGCGTATTCGGGCTGGCAGCAGCGGTATGAGGACAGCGTGTTGCTTCGGACGAGGCAGTGGTGGAATGTCAATTTTTGCGCTCGCTATACTTTTTTGCCGGGGAATTCCTTCTCGTTACGGGTCGAGCATTTTGACGATGCCTATGAGGTGTTGGTCAAGCCGGTGACTGCTGCGCCGGGTTTTAAGCTGTCAAGTGCGAGTCTGGGGTATAATATGGCTGTTACGGATGATGCGATGGTCCGGGTAGAGGGGCGATATTTTCGGTCGCCTTTTGGGTTGTATTCTTTGCGCAATGGGACGGATGTGGGGAATGAGGGATGGTTAACGGTCGGGTTGACGGCGCGGTTTAAGTGAGGGCGCGGCGGGGGACGGGGACGCGGCTGCCGCCGGTGATCAGAATTTTATTGTTTGAAAGCTGCATATTAAATGTTAAATAATCGGAGATAAAAATAGGGGTTTTGCATTTATAAATATAGTTTTCTATATTGCAGCATCCATTTATCTCATGAACAGACTACTTCTAAAAGCGCTTTTTTTCCCCCTGGCCGGGTTGACCTGGCTACCGCTGGGATCTTCGTCTACCATCAATCTGGCGGATGTCCGAACGGGGCAATGGCCGATGAATCTTGAAAGGGACATCGACAGGCGGGATACGTCTTACTCTCTTATATTTCGCGATCAGCAGGTGGGGGATGCGGTGGTTATGGATACTTTGGTTTTTTCCGATCTCCATCAATTAAGATATTTCGGGCAGGCGCTGACTGTGCTGAAGGGCGGTCATAATGGGGATATTGCCAATTTTAAGGATTATACACTTAAAAGGGCGGATAAGAAATTTGATGGTGTCTGGTATATATTGAAAGACAAGTTCGGGTTGACGGATTTTCAGCAGCCGGAGGCGGATATCATGTGCAAAACTATAAAGGGGCTTTGAGATAATAAAAACCAATAACCTTCGTTCTTGTAGGTTGAACGAAAGAAAATTCCGCTATGAAAAAAATCATTTTTTTGTCATTTTTTGCGATACCTTTTCTTACAAGGGCACAGTTCACTATTACCAATTCTTCGACTACCAGTCTGCTCGACCTTCGGGAGGGGACCTGGCCGTTGGAGTTGCAGCGGATCATTAAAGAGACGGATACCTGTTATGTGCTGGAGTTCCGGGATCAGCAATATAGCAGTGTCGTGAATATGTCGACGCTCCGGTTTGGGAACATGCAGCAGTTGAGATTCTTTCAGCAAGGCTTGTCTGCGCTGAAGAAAGGGAATACGGGTGATATAGCCAATTTCAAGGGCTATACGATCAAGCGGGTCGATGTCAAAAGTACCGGTGTCTGGTATACGCTGAGCTGCGGAGATGGGGAACTGACCAATTTCCAGCAAAGCGATGCCGATAAAATAGTTGCTGCTATCAAGAGTTTGTAAACGGGCCTTCCGGCCCTGTTAATCAATTCCTTCCACGATGATGGACGCTCCCGGACAGCGGGGCGATTCCGATTGCGGAAGGAATATTTTTTTGTATATTTCTCCTATGAAAAGAGAAATTTTGTCCCTTATTCTTTTGGGGATGATCGGCTGTACGGGGTTCACCCAGGAGGTGTCGATCGTCCGGGCTGATGGCCGGCAGCTGGCTTTTGGTGACATTGACATCATGGTGAGAGAATTGATGGATAAAGCCAACGTGACCGGGCTGTGCCTGGGCATCGTACAGGATAACCAGGTGGCGTATGTTCAAGCTTATGGGTATAAAAGCAAGTCGAGCGGGCAGCTTAACGATACAGCTACCTGTTTCTATGCCGCTTCTTTTTCGAAAGCATTGTTTGCCTATCTCGTGATGCAGCTCAGGGACGAGGGGTTGATCGACCTGGACAAACCTTTGTATACCTATCTTCCAAAACCGATCCCCGACTACGACAAATACAAGGACCTTGCAGGTGATGACCGCTGGAAACTGATCACGGCGAGGAATTGCCTGGACCATACGACGGGTTTCCCCAACTGGCGGATGTTCAATCCACAGCATAGCAACCGGCTGGAATTCTTTTTCACCCCGGGGCAGCGATATGCTTACTCCGGCGAGGGGATATACCTGTTGCAGTTGGTGGTCGAGACGATCACGGGGAAGCCGCTGGATGTCCTGGCGCAGGAGAAAATATTTGATCCGTTTGGCATGCGCCGGTCGGGTTATTTGTGGCAATCCGCTTTTGAGACCGACTATGCGGTGGGGCATCTTGAAAACCAGGATACGATTCCAAAAAATAAGCGGACGAAGGCCAATGCGGCGGGATCGATGGAAACGACGATCGCCGATTATACGCGTTTTGTAGCGGCGGTGCTGCGAGGGGATGGGCTGTCGGCTCAGGGGAAACGGGAGATGATATCGCCGCAGATCGCGATTTTTTCCCGGCGGCAGTTCCCTTCGCTGGGCACCGCTACGACAAAGGACAACCAGAAGATACAACTGGCGTATGGATTGGGCTGGGGTCTTTTTACCAGTCCTTTTGGAAAGGTCTTTTTTAAAGAAGGGCATGATGACGGGTGGGAGCACTATGCGATGTGTTTTGCGGACCGGAAGCAGGCCGTTGTCGTAATGACCAACAGCAGCAATGGGGAGAGTATCTTTAAGGAGTTGTTTGAAAAACTTACCGGCGTTACGATTCCCTGGCAATGGGAGGGATTTATGCCTTATGGGATAAAATGAGCGCCTTATAGATATGCCAGGCAGCATACAAATCTTCGGCGGCGATACCCAATGATTTGAAGAGGGTGATCTCGTCGGGGCGGGTGCGGCCTTTTTTTGTGCCTGTCAGCACTTCACCTATTTCTCCTTTTACTTCAGCTTCGGTGATGCGGCCTTCTTTTTTGGGGAGGAGGAAATCTCCTGCTTCATTGAACAGCGATTCATAACGGTCCGTGAACAGGCTGGAGCGCAGGATGGCGGTTGTGTCGACTTCTCTGCTGTTGGGCGAGCAGGAGCCGACGACGTTGAGGTGAGCGCCTTTTTTTATCCAGTCGCCTTGCACGACGGGTTGGGCGGAAGCGGTGACGGTGCAAACGATGTCTGCCGCCTCGACGGCTGTCTGTGCGGTCGGTGTGATCTGAATGGGGATGGAATGTTGTTCAGCGAGTTTTTTTTGTAGTGTGGTTGTGTGGGCGGGGTTGCGGCCCCAGCAATAAATTTTTTTGATGTCGCGTACCAGGGTGATGGCTTCGATGTGCCTTTCTGCCTGTTCGCCGGTGCCGATGATGGCGAGGCTGTTTGCTTCTTCCCGGGAAAGAAGCCGGGTAGCTACGGCGCTGGCGGCGGCGGTGCGGATGGCGGTGATCTCGCCGGCGTCGAGGATCAGGAGGGGTTGGCCGTGGGTGGCTTCGAACAGAATGACGACGCCCTGGTGGGATGGGTGGCCGGCGGCTCCGTTACCGGGAAAGACGGTGATGAGTTTGACGCCGATGATGTTGGGGCCTGCGGCATAACCGGGCATCATACCCAGCAGACCGCTTCTGTCGGGGAGCCACATCAGGGAGCGCAGAGGTTGGAGGATTTTGTCTTCGGCCAGGTCGCGGAACATGGTTTCCAGGACGCTGATGCATTGATGCATCGGGAGGAGGGAAGTTATTTTTTCTTTATTTATGTAAAGGGGGTCCATGTGTGTTGGGAAGATAAAAGGGTTAAAAACGTTTGGTGAAGGGCCACGCCCAGGCGATCAACAGGAGTTGGACGGGGAGGCGGAGGATGGCGAGCCAGGTGTAGGGATTGTGTCGGCGGGAATAGTTTATTGCCATTTGGATATTGGCGGGAAAGATGGCGATCAGCAGGGCGATGATCAGCCAGGCCGCGAGCCAGCGGGTGGATGCGGGTAGCAGCAGGAGGGCGAAGGCTATTTCGCAGATGCCGCTGATATAGACCAGGGGCAGGTGGTAGGGCAGGTAGGGCGGCATAATACTTTTATACATGCGGGGATGCCAGAAATGGTTGATGCCGGCGGCCACATAGAAAATGACCATGCTGTAGAGGGAGAATGATCGCATGGTCTAATTTACAAAGAATTCACGGGTCAGGGGGCAGAAAGTGGGGACGCGACGGATGGGTCGGGGGGGCAGCTGATAATTTTCCGGTCCTGGTTTTGTTCGAGGATCAGCGATGTGTTGGTCTCGCCGAACTCTTCCAATTGTACGATGAGGGCTGCCAGGCGCTGGCTGGAAGATGTGGCTAGCTTCAGCAGAACGCTGTAGTTGCCGGTTACGGTGTACCACTCGAGTACTTCGGGGATCGAGCTGATCAATTGGATGAGTTCGGAATGTTTGAGCCGCGTGCTTTTGTAACTGACCATGGCGCGGATGCTGAGTCCCAGTTTGTCCAGATCCAGCAGGGTTTGATATCCTTTTATATATCCCAGGTCTTCCAGCTTCTGGATCCGGTCCGCTACGGCGGGTGCGGAAAGGCCGATCCGTCTGCCGATTTCCACTGCCGGCATCCGGCCATCGGTTTGCAATTCTTCGAGGATATGCCAGTTCAGGTCGTCGAGTACTTTATTATTTAAGGATTTGCTCATAACAAAGATTAAAAAGAAGGAAAGTCTTATCGGATTACCTCGAAAATAAGGCGATTTTTTGGGTTAGTGCCGTTATTTTCGAGGGTGTGATTTTTTCGGTTGCGTTTTGATTTTTAAAATGAGTGCTACTATGAGATATAGGCTTGTGTTATGGTGTTTATGTTATGCCTTTCAGGGCCGATCGCAGCCGATAGTACAGGGCATGTCTTCCGACTCTGCGGTGGCAGAGATACGAAGTTATACACTGAAGCCAGGTACGAGGGACTCCTTCCACCGGCTGGTGCTGGACTATTCGCTGCCGATGTTGCAGCGATGGAAGATTGCGGTGCTGGGCTATGGGCCTTCTTTACAGGAAGATAGCAGCTATTACCTGATACGGGTATATCCGAGCCTGGAAGCGCGGCAACGATCCGAAGATGCCTTTTATGGAAGTAGTGAGTGGAAGAAGGGCCCGCGGGAGGCAATCATTAGCCGGATCATCAATTATACTACGGTGATCGTTCCGGTGGATTCGCTGCTTCGAATCGCTGAAAATGCAAAAACTATGATAGAAAAAGAAACCCGAACACGGGATAGCGCCGAGCTTAGTGCGCTGAACCGGCAGTTTATTGAAAATTTTGTTCGCCAGGATGCTGTGCGTCACGATGCCATCATCCATAAAGATTTTGTCTGCATCCAGAATGATGGGAGTGTCGTTGGCCGGGAGGATTATATGAAGGGGTGGTCGTCGGCGTATACGCACAGCGGCTATACCGACTTTTCTTATACCGACGAGACGATCCGGATCTTTGGGGATGTGGCGCTGGTTCGGTCAAAGACGGTGTATACGAAAAAGCTTGGTGATAAGGTGGTGAAAGGCAATAGCGTTTATACGGATACCTATAAAAAAGAAAACGGCAGTTGGTTATGCGTTCAGGCGCAGATTACGCCGGTGGCGGTGAAGTAGCGCTGAAATCGCGGTAAGTAACGCTGAAATCGGGGTGAGAAGCGCTGTCAACCTTGAGTCTTGTACCAACTTGTACCAATTTGTACAAGGATCGGATCGTGGGGAGTGCCTACTTCTGCTGAACTTTATTGACCTGACCATCCGGTATTTTGCCGGGGGGAGGGCCAAAACTTACGATGTATGAATAAGTTCAGGGGGGTGGGTCCCTACTTTTATGCTGCGGCTGTGGCCTGTTTTGGGGTGATCCAGCTGGTGGTGCAGAACTTTTTGACAGGTTTGCTGCCGGTACCGGATTTTGTTCCCTTGCGATGGTGGTGGATGATCCTGACGAGCGGGATCTTTATCCTGGCGGCCGTGGCTGTTTTCTTTCGGTTCAGGCAGCAGCTGGCTATGCTGTTGTTGGGACTGGTGTTTACGATCTTTTTGCTGGCCCTGCATCTGCCTGTCTTGTTAGCCCACATTTATGTTGGCGGTAATTGGGCGGCGACCTTTGAGATGGTCATGCTGGCGAGCCATTACCTGTTTGCTGCGAGCTTGTTGCTGTTTGCCATTCAGCATATTATGTATAACGAGTATATCATTTCGCTGATCCCCGCCTGGATGCCGGCGAGGACTTTTTTGGCTTACCTGGTCATAGCGGCTTATCTTTTATGCGGCGTCAGCTTTGTGATCGGTCAGCGGGTGGGTCTGGCGGCTTTTTGGCTGGGCGTCATGTTTGGGTTGTGGGTGTTGTTGTTGCATGCCCCCCGCGCTATCGGTAAGTGGAATGTAGAGGCTGAATGGACGAGCTTATTTGTCGCCCTGGCTGTTTGCGGGGTAGCGTTTAGTATTTCGCGCCGGGAGTCGGCTGCCGACTTAGCCGGGATAATAGTATTGCCGCGCGTTTGATCAGCCAGGGGTATTCTTTTAGGTTGATGGTTTCACCTGCTTTATGGGCGCCGGTACCGGACGCTCCCAGTCCATCGAGACAATCGAGGTATCGTGCAATGTCGGAGATATCTCCTGCGCCGCGGACTCCCGGGTCACCGGCTGTCGTGGGGCCCAGGCCCATGTCCGTGGTGATATTGGAAACGATATCGACGAGGCGGAGGTTGCCGGCGGTTGGCTCCATGGAGGGGATGCCGTCTGTGAAGCGGATAGTCGAATGGGCGCCTGGCAGACTGGCGGCTACGATGATTTTCATTTTTTCGCGGGCGGAATCCTTTTGTCCTTCTGACAGGAAGCGAAGGTCGCCTGTTACTCGGGAGGCGGGGGAAATGATATTGGTCTTGCCGAGGGCGGTGCCTCTGGCATCCTGTGGATCGAGCTTTATTTCGGAGCCGCCGATGATCAGACCGGGGTTGAAGGTCAGGAATTTTTCGTTGCCGAGCTGTTCGCGGAAGGTATTGAGGATGCGGGCTGCTTCATAGATGGCGCCGTCACCGGCGGAGTCCGTGAGGATGCCGGCGGAATGCCCGGTTTTGGCGGTGATGTCAAGCACCCAGCCGCTGGCCCCGCGGCGGGCTGCTGCCACGGAATTGAGTCCGTTGGCAGATTCGAAGGCGAGGGCGATGTCACAGGTCTTTGCTCTTTGGATGAAATCCTGGCGTGCGACTGTGCGGGGGATGCCGGATCTTTCTTCATCGCCGGTGAAATAGACGATACAATTCATATTTTTTAGCTGTCCGGTGGCCTGCAGGGCCTGGAGGGCGGCGATGATGACGATGTCTCCGCCTTTCATATCGTTGACGCCCTGGCCGGTAGCCGTTGAGTCATTAAGTACGGTATAAGGGCCGGCGGCCATATCGGGTTCGAAGACGGTATCGAGGTGACCGATGAGAAAGAGTTTTTTGCCATTTTTGCCGGTGTGGGTAGCGACGAGGTGGCCGGCGCGGTGGAGGGAGTCGGGTTCGTTGACCCATTCGATGGTAAAGCCGAGTCGTTCGAGTTCATGGGCATAGAGGGCGCCGACTTTTTTTACCCCTTCGATATTCAGGGTGCCGCTGTTGATGTTGACCGAATTGATCAGAAGTTGGAGGGATTCGTTGAAGTGAGCGTCGATATAGTCGACGGCTACTTTTTCGGCGGGCGTGAGTTGGGAGTATGCGGACATTGTGGCAAAGGTCGGCAGCAGGAGGGACAGCACTAGTTTTTTCATGTAGCCTAAGATAAGGTTTTTTGGATGAAGCGGGAACGGACAATGGGTGTATCGAAACCGGACAGTCGGAGTAGGTAATTTTACTCAAAATGTTGATTTTTAGATGATTGTTATGGGGCATATGGTTTGTGACCAAAGGGGCAAAACTGTAAAAGGCATGCTCAAAAACCTCCTTCTTGTCGCCCTGCGCAATTTCAAAAGAGATAAATGGTATAGTCTATTGAATATCCTGGGTCTGATGATCGGGATTACGTTCGGCCTGTTATTGATCTTTTATATAAAAGACGAGCTGAGCTATGACCGCTACAATGCGAAGCTGGACAGGATATACCGGATCAACTCGTTTATCAAGGAGCCGGAGAAAGATATGCTGAAATGGACGAGTACGCAGCATCCGCTTGGACCTACGCTGAAAAAAGACTTTCCGGAAGTAGAAGAATCTGTCCGTCTCGTCAATGACGGCAAGGATATGTTCCAATTGGGTGATCAGCGTTTGTATATCGAAAAAGTTTTTTATGCCGACAGTACGGTGTTCAGGGTGTTTACCTATCCGTTCCTGGAAGGCGATCCAAGGACAGCGCTGGTGGCGCCCAATTCGATGGTACTGACGCAATCGGTCGCGAAACAATATTTTGGAAGGAGTGCGGGTATTGTCGGAAAATCGCTGCGGAATGACAAGGGGGATGTATATAAGATCACGGGGGTGGTAAAGGATGTGCCCCTGAATTCTCATCTCCGGTTTAATATTTTGCTATCGGTGAGTACATTGGGGAAGGATTTTGATCAGGGTTGGGGGGGCTTTAACATTTTTACTTATGTCCTGCTGAAGCCGAATGTCGATCCCGCAACCTTTGAAAAGAAGCTGCTGCCCATGTATGATAAGTATATGGCGGTCATTTTTGCCAAATACAATATCAAGATCCATTATGGGGTACAGGCGGTAGGATCCATTCATTTGCATTCCGATTTCCAGGGTGAGCCGGAAGAGCTGGGGAGTATTTCCTACATCTATATCTTTGGGTCGGTAGCTTTATTTATGCTGCTGATCGCCTGTATCAACTATATGAATCTGACGACGGCCCGTTCTGCCCGGAGGGCTAAGGAGATCGGGATCCGGAAGGTAACGGGCTCTACCCGATCCCTGCTGGTCGCGCAGTTTCTTGTTGAATCGACGCTGACGGCCATTTTTGCGTTATTGCTCAGTATCGGGTGTATTGCGCTGCTGCTGCCATTTTTCAATTCGTTGTCGGGTAAGTCTATTTCTTTTGGCGCGTTGCTGGAGCCCGGCACTTTCCTGATTCTGCTGGCGGTTATTGTATTCGTGGGTCTGGTTGGTGGAAGCTATCCGGCCTTTTATCTTTCCAAGTTCAATCCTGTCCATGTGCTGAAGGGGAGTCTTTCGAAGGGGTCGAGCAATGCCATTCTGCGGCAGGTGCTGGTGGTGGTGCAGTTTTCGATTTCGATGATCATGATCATTTGCACCTGGGTCGTTTACAACCAGTTGAACTATCTGCATAATAAAGACGTGGGTTTTGACAAACACGAGGTCTTGTCATTGACGGTGAATACCAACAGCGATGTCAGCGGGAAGATCATTGCCTTTAAGAATGAAATGCGCAAGAATCCGCAGATCCGTTCTGTGAGCACGTCTCAGGCCGTTCCGGGGAATGGCGTCGGTTTCAATCTGTTCGAGATAGAAACCAAAAAGGGCTATGTCGACAAGGGGGTATTTGTATATGGAGCGGACGAAGACTATTTCAAAACGCTGGGGATGGTGATCAAAAAAGGGAGGAATTTCGACGGTCTGTCCGATACGACGCATGGCATCATTGTGAATGAGAATATGGTCAACTATTTTGGCTGGGACAATCCGATCGGCAAAAGGGTGAAGTTCCCGGGAGATACGTCAGGACGTTATTGGGAAGTTGTCGGGGTGGTGAAAGATTTCAACCAGCAGTCGCTGTACAACCCTATGGCGCCGTTGATCGTCAAGTATTCCCAGAATAATTATGGGTTTCAGCTCAAACTGGATCCAAAGAATATTCCTGCAACCATCGCCGGTGTTGAAAAAACATGGAAGGCTTATTTCCCCGATCTCCCTTTCGCTTATACTTTTCTTGACCGGGATTTTGATTCACAGTATGCTGCCGATCAAAAAAGGGGGAAGATATTCACCAGCTTTTCCATTCTCACGGTACTGATCACCTGTCTGGGTTTGCTGGGATTGATTGCCTTTACTACACAACAGCGGCAAAAGGAGATCAGCCTTCGGAAGATCATGGGTGCGGGTATCCGCCAGATCGTGCCGCTGCTGACCACCAATTTCATCGTGCTGGTGGGTCTTTCCTGTCTATTCGCCTTCCCGGCTGCCTGGTGGTTTATGAACGGTTGGTTGAAGATATTTAAAGAAAATAGTGCCGGTCTGGGGCCGCTGCCTTTTTTGTTTTCGGCGCTGACCGTGCTGCTGATCACGATGCTGACCGTTATTTTTCATACTTTAAAGGCGGCCGTTGCCAATCCGTCGAAGAGTTTGAGGACGGAGTGAGGTTATTTCTGTTCATCTTTATAATGCTTCAAAATTTTTGTAAAGGCGTCCGGTTCTATTTTGAGCAGGCCTTTATAGGGATGGTCGAGCAGGTTGACCAGCATCAGGTTGAAGACGATGATAATGGAAAACATCAGGATTTTTATAAAATGCGCCCAGTTGTTGGCGGTTTTGAACAGGATAGCAAAGATGATAATGATAAATCCGCCTATCAGCAGGATCTTCCACATGAGAGGCGGGAGGGAGGGGTCGATATCGGAGATGCGAATAATGCGGGCCTCACCGAATTGGTTGACGCTGCTAACCATCGAAGCATACCATATCTTTTCGTTTTCTGTTGCCGGCCGGATGGTGTAAACCATGTCCCAGACCCGGTTGTATTTTTGCTGGGTTCGGACGCTGGTGGTATCGTGTTCCATGGCCGGGAACTCGTCGCTAACGACGGAATTAACATAGTCGATTACGGTATTGCGGATCTTTTTCCCGATGGTGGAATCGGGAAAGGCATAGCTGGCGCGGTAGAGGTTAAAGACCTTTGATGATTCTTCCTGTATGCGGTCTCCGGTATTCTGGTATTGCTGCCATACGATGACTACGATAAAGGCGAGCAGGATGGAATAAACGGCTACGATACCTCCGTAGATAATGCCCCCGATGTCGAGGTCTATCGTAAAGCGTTGAAGGTACTTGTTCTTTTTGACAAGCAGAAAGAAGGCGCTAATGCCCAGGAGGAAGACCAGCGCGGCGAGATAGAAGTAATGGAACATCTGTCAGCAGTATTGTTATCCGGCAAACTACGTAAAATTTTTATGTATCTTACCTGCAAAATTTGCTTCCATGAAATACGGCTTTTATATACTCATGCTGGTTGGTTGTTGTTTTGCGGCGATGAATTGTTTTGCGGCGTCGGGGCGGGGACGGGTGGTCGCGGGCATGTCGGTGGGAATGGGATTGGATGGCTCGGGTGTTGGCGTGTCGGATACGGCAGCGTTGCTGGGGCGCTGGGACATTACCGTTCATATGGATGGAAGGGAAGTGCCGTCATGGCTGGAGATCATTCCTTCAGGCGCGCGGATGCTGGTGGGACGCTTCGTCGGCGGGGGCGGCAGCGCCAGGCCGATCGCCCGGGTCTATTTTGCGGATGGCAAGATGAGCTTTTCCATTCCGCCGCAGTGGGAGCGGGAGGACAGGGATCTTTCGGTCGAAGGACATTTGCAGGGAGATAGTCTGATGGGCACGATGACCGTTCCCAATGGTAAGCAATACAGTTGGGTGGCGTATCGTGCGCCGCCCCTGGTGAGGGCTACGGAGCCTGTATGGGGCGAGACGGTTCCGTTATTCGACGGCGTCGATCTTAAGGGCTGGCATGCTGCGGGCGCCAATCAATGGGTGGCTGAGGGGGGTATTCTCCGGAGTCCTCATTCCGGGTCGAATATTCTTACGGATGGTCGGTATACCGACTTTAAGCTGCATATTGAATTCCGGTATCCGAGTGGCAGTAACAGTGGGGTATACCTGCGGGGCCGGTATGAGGTGCAGATCGAAGATACGGAAGGGAAGGAGCCGCCGAATAACCAGATCAGCTCGGTATATGGGTTTCTGCCGCCTACGGAGCAGGCTGTCAAGGGGCCGGGTGAATGGCAGTCCTATGATATTACGCTGGTGGGAAGACTGGTTACCATTGTGTTTAACGGGAAGACGGTGATCTGCAATGCGGAGATACCTGGTATCACCGGCGGGGCGCTTGACAGCAGGGAAGGGGAGCCAGGGCCGATCTATCTGCAAGGGGACCATGGGCCGGTCGAATTCAGAAATATTATGATCACGGGGGTGAAATAGCGGATATGGGTATAGAAAAATATGTGGGTGTGTTGTCAGGGATGGTGATTGGTGCGGCGCAGGTGATCTATTTGCTGAATTGTCTTCGGAAGAAAATTACTCCCAGCGTATTGTCCTGGCTTGGCTGGGCTTTTCTGATGGGGACGAGCGTAGTTTCACAGGTGGTGAGTAAGGGATGGCAATGGAGCATGACGGCCATTCTATGTTCGACGGTCGGCTGTTTGGCTATTGCGGGAGCGGCTTTTTTTAGCGGAAATTATTCTTTTAAGCGCAGCGATCTGGGTTTCCTGTTGGCGGGACTGGGGTGTGTGGCGATTTATGTCCTGTCGGACAATCCCTGGATGACGACAGTGTTTGCTGTTGTGGCGGATGCGCTACTGGGTATTCCGACGATAAGGCAGGCGGTGAAGGACCCGGCATCGGAGCGGTCGGCGGCGTGGATATTGGGGGTAGTGTCGTCGACGCTGGCGTTGGGGATCTGTTTACATCATAATGTGATTTATATGTTGTTCCCGGTGTATTTGTGGATTTTTAATGGGGTGATGTCGGGGTTGACGTGGGGGAGGGGGAAGACGAAGGTCTCCATTGTTTTGCCGGTTTTGCTGGCGGGGTTCGGGATTTTGGGTGGGGGTTGTCATAAGCATTCGGCGGCGGGGGCGGCGGCATCGCGGAGCTACCGGATGGGGTTTGCGAATTCGGCTCCGAGACCGGACATCAATCTTATCATTGAATCGTTGGGTCTGTGGACGCAGCATTCTGATGCAACGATCATTAGTACGGAGGTGCCGTGGGATTCGCTGATCGGCGGCGAGGATCCTGCGACCTATGTCACGGATACTTATGTGCAGCTGGTGAGCATCTGCCGGTCGAAGAATATGAAGATCTGGCTGTATTTCGACCCGGAAAATGGGTTAAACCGGTCTTCGGACTCGGATCCGCTGGTAGCGTTGGGGTTGAGTATTGCGCAGCCGGCGATGCAGCAGCTATACCGGCGCTTCGTCGTGGTTGCCGACAGTATGTTGCAGCCGGATCACCTGGGGGTGGCGCTGGAGACCAATTTGATCCGTTTTATCGCGCCGGATTCCATTTACCAGGGTGTGAAGACTGCGGCGAATGGGGCTGCGGCGGATGTCCGGGCGATCGACAAGGAAGTCATGTTGAGCGTGAGCGTCCAGGCGGAGGTTGCCTGGGGCCGGCTTGGCAATACGGCTTATGTGGGCGTGGGTCAGGATTTTACGGATTTCCCTTTTTTGCAGGAGCTGGGTATTTCTTCCTATCCTTATCTGGGTGGCTTTGGGGCGCCTTCTGCGATTCCCTTGAATTATTATTCGCAGTTGGGGGCGGGTCATTCGGCGCCGGTGTTTGTGTCGGAAGGCGGCTGGACTTCGATGAACATTATCAATGGCGCTACCGGGCAGCCGATCGTCAGCAGTCCGGCGGCGCAGCAGGCCTATATCGACCGGCAGGGCCAGCTACTGGCGGAGGCGCATGGCATCGGCATCTTTCAATTGACTTTTACCGATCTGGATCTTTCCGGGTGGGGAGCTACGGACAGTGCGGAGTTATATCCTTTTGCTTTTTTGGGTGTCGTGGATAGCAGCTTTAACCCCAAGCCTGCGCTGGCTGCCTGGGATTCGCTGTTGAAACAGCCGTTGGAGACGGGGCATTGAGTTGGGCCTTGTACCGGGATAATAAATTGTTTAATTTGGGGTATCATGAAAATGTGGTTCGCGGGCCTGGCCGTATTTTTTTGTTTGCCGTGCTTTGCCCAATGCCCCTTTATTGTCAACCTGACCAGTTCTGCCAGCTGCCCCGGAGCTACTCTTACGGCGGGCACGCTCAATATTCCCGATAAGATAGTATGGTATGAAAACGGCTCGATCATAAGTACGGCCAATGCCGTTTCTTCTTTTAACCCCAATGGGATCACGGTTGCGGGCGCCGGTGGCGGTGGTTCGGCTGCAAACCAGCTGTCTTTTCCCCAAGGCATTTATATCGATGCAGCGGGAGATGTGTATGTCAGCGATGAGGATAATTGGCGCATCGAGGAATATACGCCGGGTGCCACGGCCGGGGTAACTGTTGCGGGAGGGAATGGTCTTGGCTCCGCCTCCAACCAGCTTAACGGCGCTGCCGGCATTTTCGTGGACGCGGCGGGGAATATGTATATATCGGACTATGGTAATTTTCGGGTGCTGAAATGGGCCCCGGGCGCTGCTTCCGGGGTGACGGTAGCCGGTGGCAACGGGAGCGGTTCGGCTGCCAATCAATTCGATTTTCCGGTGGGGGTCTATGTGGATGCCGCCGGTAATATCTATGTAGCCGATCTCTTTAATGAACGGGTTCAGAAATGGGCTCCCGGAGCCAGTACTGGCGTGACGGTGGCTGGGGGAAATGGCACCGGCGCCGGCGCCAACCAATTTATGTATCCAACCGATGTATTTGTGGATGCAGCGGGGAATATCTATGTGGTGGATGATGGTAATAACCGGGTTCAGAAATGGGCTCCGGGGGCGAGCAGTGGCGTGACGGTAGCCGGGGGAAATGGTGTTGGCGCCGGCGCCAACCAGCTAAACTCTCCGTATGGGTTGTTTGTCGACGGCAATGGAGATGTCTTTGTCGGGGATGCGGTCAACAACCGGGTACAGGAGTGGATGCCGGGGGCGACTTCCGGGATAACGGTAGCCGGTGGCAATGGCCCCGGGGTGGCTGCTGATCAGATGACCGATCCCCGCTTTGTGCGGTTGGATGCCAATGGAAATCTATATGTTTCGGAAGATGAGGATAACCGGGTGCAGGAATTCACCGTTCAATCGACGATTAACAATACCTATATCGCACCTGCTCCGGGAACGTATACCGCTGTGGTGACGAATGCTGCGGGTTGTACTTCCACTTCCAATGCTATTGTCATCCAGGGGCCGGTGACGCCGGCGGTAAGCATCAGCGCCTCCGCGAATCCGGTCAATTCCTGTACGGAAGTTGGGTTTATGGCGACTGTCACCGGCGCGGGCAGCTCGCCTTTTTTTCAGTGGCAGGTGAATGGCGTCAATACCGGAACGAGTGCGGCTGCCTATCAGACCGGCAGCCTGCAAAACGGGGATGTAGTCAGCTGTGTACTGACGGGAGGTAGTGGGTGTACCATACCGGGGCCTGTAACCTCGAATACGATCAGCATGACGGTGCAGGGGTTGCCTGTCGTCACGATGCTGAGCAAAAATGGGTATTGTGCGGGTGATACGCTGGCGATTTCTTCGCCGGATTCGCTGGGTCAGATCGTCTGGATGAACAATGGCGCGACTGTGAGTACGGTGCTGGTTTCGTCGGTGGGAACGGCGGTCACGGTGGCGGGTGGGAATGGGGGTGGGAATGCGGCCAATCAGCTTTTTGAGCCGGAGGACGCTGTCGTGGATGCTGCCGGGAATGTCTATGTAGCAGACCTGGGAAATTTTCGGGTCCAGAAATGGGCGCCGGGTGCTGCCGGCGGGGTGAATGTGGCGGGTGGTCCGGGAGATGAACAAATTACGCCGGTAGGTATCGCGTTGGATGCCGCGGGCAATCTGTATGTCGTTCAGTCTTTAAATGCGACGATCGAGAAATATGCACCGGGGGCTACACAGGGTGTAGTAGTGGCGGGGGGTAATGGAATTGGTGTGGCGGCCAATCAATTGAATGATCCGGTGGCTGTTTTTGTGGATGCTGCCGGTAATGTTTATGTAGCGGATCTCGGCAATTACCGGGTCCAGAAATGGGCGCCGGGCGCTACCAGCGGGGTGACGGTGGCAGGGGGTAATGGTGGCGGGACAGCGGCGAATCAATGCTATCCCCAAGCCATATTCGTAGACAATGCCGGGAATGTGTATATCAACGATGAAGGCAATAACCGGATACAAAAATGGGCGCCGGGTGCTGCCAGCGGGGTGACGGTAGTATCTTCCTCCGTTACCGGTAGCTCTCCGTTCCGGGGTGTCTGGGTGGACAATGCCGGTGATATTTATGTGGTCGATTATGCGGATAACAGTGTGTTGGAATATCCGCCGGGGTCTGCGCAGGGGATCACCGTAGCTGCGGGTAATGGTCCCGGATCTGCGGCCAATCAACTTATCAGACCCAGCTCGGTGTTTGTCGATGCGAAAGGGGATATTTATGTTTCGGATTGGGGCAATAACCGGGTACAGGAATATATCCTGCATTCCACCATCGATACTGTTTATAAAACTTCCGCTGCCGGCTCTTATATGGCTGCGGTCACGACCAGCGGCGGGTGTGTGATCGACGCGGGACCGATTGTCGTCAATCCAACGGTCAATCCGGCCGTTACGGTTGCAGCCAGTGTTGAGGAGATATGCAGCAATACGCCGGTTAGTTTTACGGCTACTCCTGCCAATGGCGGGACGGCTCCGGTTTTTCAGTGGCAGGTCAATGGCGTGGATGTGGGAAGCAATAGTACCGTCTTTACCAGCAGCGCCCTTACGGGGACGGCCCAGGTCAGCTGTGTGATGACCGGCAATGCCAACTGCCCGTTGTCACCGTCGGCTGTCTCCAATACGGTTACGGTGCAGGTGGATCCTTTACTGACTCCGGCTGTCAGTATCAGCGCATCCGCTACCAGTATCTGTTCCGGGGCTTTGGTCAGCTTTACTGCCACACCGGTAAATGGGGGCGCAGACCCCTCCTATCAATGGACGGTCAATGGCATTGGCGCGGGTGCAAACAGTTCTGTTTTTACCAGCAGCAGCCTGGCCGACGGCGATGTTGTCGCTGTTACGCTCAAGGGAGATGCGCTTTGCGTCACTGCTGCTACGGCGCAGTCCAACCCGATCCCGGTGCAGGTCAGCAGTACGGTTGCGCCGACGGTGAACATCGTTGTTTCGGCGGACCCGGTTTGTTCCGGAACGGAGGTGAGTTTTTCAGCGGTGACGACAAATAGTGGGGCTGGCCAGCATTATCAATGGCAGGTGAATGGGCAGGATGTGGGTGTCGATAGTGCGGGGTATTCGACGGCCGGGCTGGTAAACGGCGACGAGATTGTCTGCCGGGTGAGTTCCAGCGATGTTTGTGCCACGGCGTTATCCAGTGGCATTGCGATGACGGTATTTCCGGTTCCTGTTATTGCTCCCAACCAGGTCTTCGCTGATCAATCCGGCGGGGTGGTGCTCCAGCCGATGGTAAGCGGTGATATTGTGCGTTATACCTGGACGCCTGCTACCGGTTTGTCCGCCGATAATATTGCCGATCCGTTTGCGACGCCTGCGGCTACGCAGGTATATATGCTTAGTGTGGTGTCGTCCGCGGGCTGTGTGGCCAGTGGTCCGATCACGGTAAAATTATATACGGCTATCAGGATACCGAATGCGTTTACGCCCAATGGAGATGGTCACAATGATATTTTTTATGTCATGGGTGGTCTGCCGGGCAGCCAGATAAAAGATTTTTCTGTTTTCGACCGGTGGGGGCAACGGATTTTCCAGATGCAGGGTGTGGCTCCGGGTGATCCTGAGTTTGGGTGGAATGGCAGTTATAAGGGATCGCCGGCTCCGACGGGAGCTTATATTTATAGTGTGGTGTTGACATTGGCAGGCGGAGGGGAACAGGTATATAAGGGGACGGTGCTGCTGGTGCGGTAGGAAATAGTTATCTTTGGCTATATGAATCGTCGCAAAGCCGTTGTTAACTTGTTCGCCGCTTCCGGCGGATTGATCACGCTTCCATTTTGGATGACGGCCTGTCGGATGGGCGACAAGGATACTCACCTTTCTTCTTTTAGTATGGGAGAGCAGCAAACGTTAGCCGGGATTGTGGATACGGTGATTCCGGGGGGTGGAGTGGGGGCGGGGGGCCGATCGTCCGGGGGAAAGCCGCAACCGGGCGCGTTAGGGGTTGGGGTAGATAAATATCTGCAAAAACTTATTGATGACTGTTATGAACAGGCTGTCCGCGATAATGTGAAGAAACAGTTAAGGGCGGTGGATGACGCGATGAAGGCGGCGTATGGGGGATCTTTTGCGACAGCTGCCACTCCCGCGAGGCAGGCTATTCTTCAGAAGTTCGAGGTTTCGACAGACAAGGACGAAAAGGATTTTTTCAAGCTGATAAAAAGCGAGACCGTTCGGGGGTTCAATACTTCGCAACAGGTAATGGAAGACTATTTGAACTATAAAATTGCACCGGGTCATTATTATGGGTGTATTCCGGTAAAAACCTAAACTATGCCGGACATTGTAACGGATTCCGTAAAAAAAAGGACATACGATGCCATCGTGATCGGCTCTGGCGCCAGTGGCGGCTGGGCGGCGAAGGAGCTTTGTGATAAGGGGTTGAAGACATTGGTCCTTGAAAGGGGGCGCGAGGTAAGGCATATCAGGGATTATCCGAATGCCAGCAAGCCGCCGTGGTATTTTGAGCATCGGGGCACGGTATCGTTGGAAGAAAGAAAAAATCACCATAATGCGACGTTCCTGCGGGAGGAAACGCTCAACTGGGCGCTGCCGGACGACGAGCAGCCTTTTATCCAGGAAAAGCCATTCCGTTGGGTACGGGGGTATCATATGGGTGGAAAATCGTTGTTGTGGGCGAGGCAGACGCAGCGTTGGAGCGACTTTGATTTTGAAGGGCCGGCGCGGGATGGATTTGCGGTGGACTGGCCGGTCCGGTATAAGGACCTGGAGCCCTGGTATAGTTATGTGGAAAGGTTTGCGGGTATTGCGGGAAACCGGGACGGGCTGCCGGAGTTGCCGGACAGCGAGGTGATGCCGGGTTTTGAGATGAGCTGTATAGAATTGTATTTTAAGGAAAGTCTTAAAAAGAATTTCCCTGACCGCCACCTGATCCAGGCCCGTTGTGCGCATCTTACCGACCCCCAGCCCATCCATCAGGAGCAGGGGCGGGTGAAATGTCAGAACCAGACCATGTGTAACCGGGGCTGTGTATTTGGCGCCTATTTCAGCAGTAACGCCAGTACGCTGCCCTGGGCGTTGCGTAGCGGGAACTGTACGATCCGGCCTTTTTCGGTGGTGCATTCCGTTATTTACGATGAAAAGAAAGGAAAGGCGGCGGGAGTGCGGATCGTCGATGCCACTACAAAGGAAATGATAGAATTTTATGCGACGGTGATCTTTGTCAACGCATCGACGCTAAACAGCAATGCGATCTTACTGAACTCTACTTCCGGCCGGTTTCCCAACGGTTTGGGGAATGACAACGGGCTTCTGGGAAAATATGTTTCCTGGCATAATTATCGCGGCAAGGGGGGCGCCGAGTTCGAAGGGTTGAAAGACAAGGCTACGGATGGCCGTAATCCCAGCAACAGTTATATCCCGCGGTTCAGGAATGTCGTTAAACAGGACAGCCCTTTTTTGCGGGGGTATGCTATTGGTATTAGCGGCGGCCGGTCGTTGGAACCGGATACGCGGATGATCGGTGATGAGCTGCGGGAGAACTTATTGCATCCACCTTTTGGCAACTGGCATCTCAGCAGCTGGATGATGGGGGAATGCGTACCGGTGGAAAAAAATCATGTACGGCTTCACGGCAGTCTGAAGGATAAATATGGCATTCCACAATTGATCGTCTCCTGTGAGTGGGCGGAGAATGACGATAAGATGGTGCAGGATTATATCCAGCAGATGACGGAGATGTATGAGAAGGCGGGTTGTATCAATATAAAGGTGGAGGATACGAAGTCTCCGCCCGGTAGTGACATTCATGAAATGGGTGGGGTGCGGATGGGGTATGATCCGAAGACTTCGCTGTTGAACAGATGGAATCAGCTGCATCTTTGCAAAAATGTTTTTTTGACGGATGGGGCCTGTATGACTTCCACCAGCTGTCAGAACCCGACGCTGACCTATATGGCGATGACGGCCAGGGCGGTCGATTATGCGGTTGCGTCGTTGAAAAAGGGAAATATATAAATATGAATAAAAAAGTCATTGTGCTGGCCGCCGGTATGCTGATGGGCGCCGGATCTGTTTTTGCCCAAGGCAAGCCTTTGTATACTTTTCCGCTGGGGGTGGAAGCGTATACTTATCGGAACAGCTGGCCAAGGGGGGTGGCGCAGACGCTGGATACGATCAAAATGCTGGGTTTTACCGAACTGGAGGGTGGCGGCCGGGGGGCGCCGCAGGAGTTCCGGAAGCTGTGTGATGATCGGGGCATCAGCATTCCTTCTATAGGGGCCGATTACAATAAGCTGGTGCAGCATCCGGATTCCATTGTCGATCAGGCGAAGATCCTGGGCGCGAAATATGTGATGTGTGCGTGGATCCCGCATAGTGATGGGGTGCTGACGTTTGACAATGCGAAAAAAGCGGTGGATGATTTCAACAGGGTCGGCAAGCTGCTTAGTGAGGCTGGGCTGATTTTCTGTTATCATGCGCATGGGTATGAGTTTCAGCCGTACGAGGGGGGGACCCTGCTCGATTATATTATCCACAACACGGATCCCCGGTATGTTTCTTTTGAGATGGATATTATGTGGATCAGCTTTGGCGGCGGCGATCCGGTGGGGCTGATGAAAAAATATGGGGATCGCTGGAAGCTGATGCATCTGAAGGACTTGCGTAAAGGGGCACCAAAGAACCTGACGGGGCTGACGGGTCCTGAGAATGACGTGCCGCTTGGCCAGGGGGAGGAGGATATTCCTGCGATCCTGAAGGAGGCGAAAAAGATCGGTATCCGGCATTATTTCATTGAGGATGAGAGTGTAGATCCGACGGTGCCGGTGCCGCAGAGTATTCAGTATCTGAGGAGTTTAAGGGGTTGAGGGAGAACGCCCCCGAGGGGGGTGGCGGCGGCGGCGGGATGATGTGGATAAAAGGGAGTGGCGGGGTATTGCAAATGTGACGACCGGCTAGTATCTTGTGCGTTCAGTTGATCCTATACGGAGTCTATTCCCTTGAAATACCATGAAATCTAATTCGTTGTATTTCAGGCATTTAAAATAGACTCTATGATACACGCAAAAGACCTTCGCTACGGTAACAAAGTCCAGACAAGAGATGGGGATACCATTACAGTCCAGCAGATACTGGGAAATTCACTTATTTACGATACGCAGATAAAGGTAAACCGGGAAGTCGCCGCTGTAAGGGGATCTCTCAGGACGGCCTATGCCAGCCAGTTTATCGAGGTGGTAAAGGAAGCCGATTTCCAGGAGATCGAGCCGATCGTATTGACGCCGAAGGTCCTGGAAAAATGTGGGTTCCGGAATTTTATCCGGGAGGAATGGATCCTCAGCATCCGGAATACGCATATCGATTTTATTTTTACGGAGGATGGGTTAAGGTTGAGACAGGCCACCCCCGGATCTGTCCATATCAAGTACCTTCACCAGTTACAGAATTTCCTTTTTTCCATTTCGGGGTTTGAGCTTGAGCCTGAGCTGTAGGGTCAGTTCATCCGATATACTTTTCCGGCGGTGGAAACGCTGAAATCGAGGGAGCGACGGCCTGGGCCTTCCAGCAGCAGGAAGAGGCAGGTGAGGAGTTGTGGGTATTCCAATCGAAATTCGTGGAGGATGGTCCAGGCGCCTGTTTTTGGGAGGGTGTTCAGGATGGCGACGATC
>Ga0302325_10008589_pt1 | contig 22429 bp, 17 predicted proteins | sample Palsa_T0_2_FD_201948 | JGI IMG/M metagenome (GOLD analysis project Ga0302325, IMG submission 201948) | Peat permafrost microbial communities from Stordalen Mire near Abisko, Sweden - Palsa_T0_2 | ecosystem: Environmental > Terrestrial > Soil > Palsa > Peat permafrost | place: Sweden: Abisko...
TGGGGGTGCTGGCTCTGGTGGCATTGGTGTTGAGCGTCCCCGAGCCGGATGCACCGGAGTGGACCTGGTTGGCAGTGCTGGTCGTCGAGGCGCTGGTGCGGGTGTTGCCGGAGGGACGGCTCCGCCAGGTGGTGCGCGGGCTTCGGTTGGCAGCGTTCGGCCTCTTGGCAGTCTTCTTGGTGCAATTTGCCGTTGAGCATCTTCGCGCCGCCATGTACCCGGCGATTGGCGGCGAGCCGCTCCGGGCAATGCCATCCCCAGCTCGGACGCTTCTCGTCGGCGCGCAGGCCAAGTCGGAAGACGGCGAAGGCGGAGGGGCCGTCAGAGGGGCGAAAGGGGACGAGAGCGAAGCGGCCATGGCTGAACCCGAGCCCCCCAGTGCAGCACCCGCTTTCGCGGCCAAACGCGTCGAACCTCGTGAAAAGACCCCGAGCAGTCTCTCCTCTCCCGTCACCGAGGTGGACCGCTTGGCCGTCATTCAGACCGGCCCAGGCGTTCCCACGTGGCAATGGACAGCCGTGCCGCTGCGCTGGAACGGGCCCGTCCTGCGGACGCAGGGACTGGTGCTCTACCTCATGTCGCCCGGACTGGCGCGCGTGTTCGCCTTCCTCCGCGTGCTTCTGCTCGCGCTTCTGGCCCTCGCGTTTTTCGATGCGGTGAAGCGAATTCGTCCGCGGCTTGGCGCCGCCGCCACCCTCACCCTGCTTGCCGCGGCCCTCTTGCTGCCAGGCCGTGCGAATGCCCAAGCCGAACCCAGCGACGCACGGCTCGAGGCGCTTCGCGAACGGCTCCTCGCAGCGCCGCGGTGTGCGCCAAGCTGCGTCGCAGTCTCCCGGCTCTTGCTCGAGGCAGATGCGGAGCTCCTCCGGGTGCGGCTCGAGGTGTCGGCCGCGGCCGCGGGGACCCTGGTGCTACCGGGGAGTGCTCAACAGTGGCTCCCCGCACAAGTGTTGCTCGACGGGCAGGCTGCGCCGGCCCTCCGCCGCGAGGATGGACGGCTCATCCTCGTTGTGCCGCCCGGTGTGCATCAGGTGCTGCTCGAGGGGCGAATTTCCGGGCGGAAGGCCCTGCAGCTCGCGCTCGGTGCGGTCCCTGGCTACGCGGAGGCGCGGGCGCTGGGATGGAAGGTGGATGGCATTCATCCGGATGGCCGGGCGGATGACACGCTTCAGCTGAGCCGCGACGAAGAGAAGAACGGCGCCCTTCCGGGAGGCGAGCTCCGGTCCAGTGCCATGCCAGCCTTCGTGCGGCTCGAGCGCCACCTCCGGTTCGGCCTCACCTGGGAGGTGGACACGGAGGTGGTCCGGCTGTCGGCTGCAGGGAGCGCTGCGGTGCTCTCGGTGCCTCTCATCCCGGGCGAGGCCGTGAACACCCCGGATGTCCACGTCGAGAAGAGGAGGGTGCTGGTGAATCTCGGCCCGGAGGCAGCACGCACCAGCTGGCACTCCACCCTGGCGCCACTCGAGCGGTTGACCCTCACCGCGCCGGCCGACGGCGCCTGGGTGGAGGAATGGACGCTCGAGGTCGGGACGATGTGGCACGTCGTGCTGGGGGGCATCCCACCTCTGTACCCGACGAGTGCAGGCCAGGAGCATCGGCCGACGTGGGAGCCCTGGCCCGGCGAGTCGGTGGACCTCCAGTTCAGCCGACCGGTCGGAGCAGCGGGGCAAACGTTGACCATCGACAGCGCCGAGCTCTCGGTCTCACCCGGCCTACGAGCGACGGACGCCTCGGTGTCCCTGGCCATTCGCAGCAGCCGGGGCGTGCAACACCAAGTCAGTCTTCCTCCGGGTGCCGAGCTGCTCCAGGCACTGGTGGGCGGGCAGAGCCAACCGCTGCGTTTAGAGGGCGGCCGGGTGAGCCTGCCCATCACTCCGGGACTCTCGAGGGTGCAACTTCGCTGGCGCGAGGCACGCAGCCTTCAACCCTTCTTCGCGCCAGCAGTCGTGGACCTTGGAGCTCCGGCGGTCAACGTCTCGACCGTGCTCCACTTGCCGACCGACCGCTGGGTCCTGCTCCTTGGAGGGCCTCTGGTTGGGCCATCGGTGCTCTTCTGGAGTTTTCTGGTGGTCACCGTGTTGGTGGCGGTCGCCCTTGGCAGGGTGAAGCTCGTGCCGATCAGCACCCTGAGCTGGGTGCTGCTCGGTGTGGGGCTGACGCAAGTTCCGGTGGTGGCAGGGGCCGTGGTGGTGGCCTGCCTTCTCGCCTTCGGCTGGCGTGCGCGGTACGCCGCGTCCATCGCCTCCGACAGGGTCTTCAATGTCCTCCAGGTCCTGCTGGCCATGCTGGCGGTGGTTTCGGTCTTCATCCTCTTCATGGCCGTCCGACAAGGACTCCTTGGCGAACCGGACATGCAGGTCCACGGCTCGAGCGCCACTGCGCTGACATGGTTTCAGGACCGGACCGCCGGGCCGCTACCGAGGCCGTGGGTCCTCTCGGTGCCGCTGCTCGTTTACCGGCTGGCGATGCTGGCCTGGGCGCTGTGGCTGGTGACGGCGCTGCTGCGGTGGTTGCGCTGGGGCGCCGCCGCGGCCACGAGCGGCGGCTTCTGGCGCAGGCGCCTGGTGCGGCCGACGCCGTCACCATCACCACCGCCGCCTCCAGTCTCAATCTCCTGAGGCGCGGCCGCCGGGCGGGGCCGCAGCGCTTCTCAAGCGGCGCTCTTCGGCCTTCCAGCCTCTCCGCGGAGCGCTTGAATCCCCGGGTCTGCTCTGGAATGGTGCGCCGCGCCCATGGCACGCAAGACGCCGCTCTACGAGGCCCACCGTGCGCTCGGCGCCCGGCTGGTAGACTTCGCCGGCTGGGAGATGCCAGTCCAGTACACCTCGGTTATCTCGGAGCACGAAGCGGTTCGCACCGCGGCCGGGCTCTTCGACGTCTCTCACATGGGAGAGGTCGAGTTCCGGGGCCCCGGGGCGCTCGAGTCGGCCAACGGACTCATCACCAATGACCTGGGCCGCATCGCCGACGGCCAGGCGGTCTACGCGGGCCTCCTCAACCATGCCGGGGGCTTCGTCGACGACGTGGTCGCCTACCGCTTCTCGCCGGAACGCATTCTGATTTGCGTCAACGCCAGCAACCGCGCCAAGGACTTCGCCTGGATGCGCGAGCATGCCGGGGCAGTGAAGCCGGTGGACCGTGGCGATGACTTCGCGCAGCTGGCGGTCCAGGGGCCCAAGGCGGCAACCATCGTCCAGCGACTGACTCCGCTCGATTTGAGCAGCATCGGCACCTACCATTTTGCCGAGGCTCCGGTGGCTGGCGTGAGTTGCATCGTCTCGCGCACGGGCTACACCGGTGAGGACGGCTTCGAGCTCTACTGCCCCCCGGAGCGGTCCGTGGCATTGTGGAATGCCCTTCTCGAGGGTGGAGCCGCGGATGGCATTCGTCCCGCCGGCCTCGGAGCCCGCGACTCGCTCCGGACCGAGATGAAGTACGCACTCTACGGCAACGACATTGATGATTTGCGCACCCCGCTCGAGGCCGGGCTGGGCTGGGTGGTCAAGTGGGACAAGGGCGACTTCGTCGGACGCGCGGCGCTGGAGAGCCAAAAGAAGGAGGGTGTGACGCGGAAGCTGGTGGGCTTTGAGATGCGTGAGCCGGGCATCCCTCGGCACGGCTATCCTCTGCTCGACGCTGGCGTCCCGGCGGGCATGGTGACGTCGGGGACGATGGGGCCGTCGGTGAAGAAGGCCATCGGCATCGGTTACCTTCCCGTCGCCATGGCGCGTGAGGGGATGCAGCTGGAAGTGGAAATTCGTGGCCGCCCGGTGAAGGCCGAAGTGGTGAAGACACCGTTCTGGCGCAGGAGCTGACGAGGGACACAAAAAAGATGGCCGACTACCCCAAGGACGTCCGCTACACCAAGGAGCACGAATGGGCCCGACGGACCGGGCAGACCGTCCTGGTGGGCGTGACCGCGCATGCCCAGGAAGCCCTTGGGGACGTGGTGTACGTGGACCTGCCGAAGGTTGGCGCAATACTCGCGGCCGGCGCTGTCTTCGGGACGGTCGAATCCACCAAGGCTGTGAGCGAGCTCTTCGCCCCGATTGGCGGCAAGGTGGTGAAGGTGAACCAGTCGCTGGCCGACGAACCCCACCTCATCAATCAGGACCCCTATGGCAAGGGCTGGCTTTGTGAAATCGAACCGGCGCAGCCCTCGGAACTCGAGGCGTTGATGGACGCTGACGCCTATGCGGCGTTGCTGGCGGCCAGTCCAGCCTAGCTTCCCTGCCGGAGGCAGACTCTCAATCTCCGGCCACCCAGAGCGGACATCTGTAAGTGCTTATGGGGCGGACGTTCCCAGTGCGAGTTCCGTCCCACCAAGGGGGCTGGGCACCGTCGGGCTGGGCTGTTAGATGGCGCTTCCCATGGCTCTTCTCTGGAAGCCTACCGAGCACTTCGTCGACCGTCACATTGGACCGGACGCGGGGGAGCGCGACGGCATGCTGCACACCTTGGGGCTCGGTTCGATGGAGGCCCTTGTCGAGACGACGGTTCCCGCCTCGATTCGCCTTCGCCGTGCGCTCGACCTCCCGGCCCCGCTGAGCGAGGCCGCGCTGCTCGAGGAGCTCTGGGAGATTGCCAGCCGGAACCAGGTTTTCAAGTCCTTCATCGGGATGGGCTACTCCGGCTGCATCACGCCGGCCGTCATCCTCCGAAATGTGCTCCAGAACCCCGGTTGGTACACCGCCTATACGCCTTACCAGGCGGAGATTGCCCAGGGCCGGCTCGAGGCGCTGCTCAACTTCCAGCAGATGGTGGTCGACCTCACCGGCCTCGAAGTGGCCAACGCCTCGCTGCTCGACGAGGCCACCGCGGCGGCGGAAGCGATGAACATGCTTCATGCCACGCGAAAGGAAGGCCACGACGCCTTCTTCGTCTCGGAGGGCGTCTTCCCCCAAACGCTCGACGTCCTGCGGACCCGGGCCGGTCCGCTCGGCATCGAGGTGCTGGTCGGCGACGCTCGAAAGTTCGACTTCTCGAAAAAGGTTTTCGGTGTGCTGGTGCAAATGCCCGCCATGGACGGTTCGGTCGAGGACTGGGCTTCCTTCTTCGACCGCGTTCACGCCGAGGATGCCCATGCGGTGGTGGCGGCGGACATTCTCTCGCTGGCGCTGCTCAGCTCGCCGGGGGAGATGGGCGCCGACGTGGCGGTGGGGTCCACCCAGCGCTTCGGCGTCCCGATGGGTTTCGGCGGCCCACATGCTGCCTTCTTCGCCACCCGGAGCCAGTTCACCCGTAACTTGCCCGGACGCATCATCGGAGTGTCCCAGGACGCGTCCGGCCGCCCAGCCTTGCGGATGGCGCTCCAGACACGCGAGCAGCACATTCGCCGAGAGAAGGCGACGAGCAACATCTGCACCGCCCAAGTGCTGCTGGCGGTGATGGCCAGCATGTACGCCGTCTACCACGGTCCAAAGGGCATCCGCTCCATCGCCCAGCGGGTGCATGCCTTGACGCTCATCCTTGGCCGGGGGCTCGTCCGGCTCGGCCTGAAGGCGCGGACAGAGCAGGTCTTTGACCGGCTGCAGCTCGAGCTCGCTCCGGAAGCTGCCAACGCGGCGCTGGTCGCAGCGCGCGCCCGGAGGATGAATTTGTCCCGCGTCGACGCGCGCACGCTGGGCATCAGCCTGGACGAGACCACCACTCCTGCGGACGTGGAAGCGCTGTGGCAAGTCTTTGCCGCGGGGCGGGCAGTGGACTTCACCGTCGACGCGCTGGCGGCGACGGTGGCCGAGTCTCTTCCCGCGACGCTTCTACGAAAGAGCCCGTTTCTCGAACACCCCGTCTTCAACACCCACCACTCCGAGACCGAGATGCTGCGGTACCTCAAGCATCTCGAGTCGCGGGACCTGAGTCTCGCGCACTCGATGATTGCGCTGGGCAGCTGCACCATGAAGCTCAACGCCACCACCGAGATGGTCCCGGTGACCTGGCCGGAGTTTGGCGCCCTTCACCCCTTCTGCCCGCCTGAGCAGGCGGCTGGCTACCATCAGCTCTTCCGCGACCTCGAGCGCTGGCTGGCGGAAATTACGGGCTTCGCGGCCGTCTCCTTGCAGCCCAACGCAGGAAGCCAGGGCGAATATGCGGGGCTCCTGGTCATTCGCGCCTTTCACCAGAGTCGCGGCCAGGGGCACCGCGACATCTGCCTCATTCCCTCCAGTGCGCACGGGACCAATCCGGCCAGCGCGGTGATGGCAGGCTACCAGGTGGTCGTGGTCCGCACCGACGCCTCGGGAAACATCGACGTGGCGGACCTCGAGTCGCGGGTCGAGCAGCACCGGGACCGACTGGCGGCACTGATGGTGACCTACCCGTCCACCCACGGGGTTTTCGAGGAGGACATCCAGCGCGTCTGCCAGGCGGTGCACGCGCGTGGCGGACAGGTGTACATGGACGGGGCGAACATGAATGCCCAGGTGGGGCTCTGCCGACCGGGCGACATTGGCGCAGACGTCTGCCACCTCAACCTGCACAAGACGTTTTGCATCCCCCACGGCGGGGGAGGACCGGGAATGGGACCCATCGGTGTGGCCACGCACCTGGCCCCCTTCCTTCCCCGGCATGTGATGGTGAACCCGACGGGCGGCTCGGCCATCGGCGCCGTTTCGGCAGCGCCCTGGGGCAGCGCGAGCATCCTCCTCATCTCCTACGCATACATCCGGATGATGGGTGCCGACGGACTCCGGCTGGCGACCGAGACCGCCATCCTCAGTGCCAACTACCTGGCGCAGAGGCTCGCCCCGCACTACCCGGTCCTCTACCGCGGCAAGGAGGGTCGCGTGGCGCACGAGTGCATTCTCGACTTGAGAGCCCTGAAGAAGACTGCCGGGGTGGAGGTCGAGGACGTTGCCAAGCGGCTCATGGACTATGGCTTTCACGCACCGACGGTGAGCTTCCCGGTGGCGGGGACGATGATGGTCGAGCCCACCGAGAGCGAGCCCCGGGCAGAGCTCGACCGCTTCTGCGAGGCGATGATTGCCATCCGTCGGGAGATTGCCGACGTCGAGGCCGGTCGCGCTCCGCGCGAAGGCAATGTCCTCAAGCACGCGCCGCACACCGCAGAAGTGGTGACGTCGGACACCTGGGACCGCTCCTATGGGCGGGCGATGGCGGCGTTTCCCGCACCCTGGCTCCGCGGCCACAAATTCTGGCCAGCGGTGAGCCGCCTCAACAATGTGCTCGGCGACCGGCAGCTGATGTGCACCTGTCCTCCGGTGGGGGAATACAGCTGAAGGCGCCAGGAAACCTCTGGGGGACACACCGCTCCTGAGGAACTCCTGGGCGGTGCAGCGGACGTCGTGCTCGCTAGTTGTTCCGGAAGAGACGCATCCTCGGACCGCCGCCGAACTCGAGGAAGAAGCCGAACTGGAAGTGAATGGCGTTGTCCTTCTCCAGCAGCCCCGGTGGGGGGTTGGGGAAGGGCTGGCTCTTCTGGAAGGCAGCCATGGCCGCCTCGTCGAGGAAATCCACCCCGCTCGACTTTTCCACATGCACGTCGCGCAGTGCTCCTTGCGCGTCGAGCGTGATGCTGAGCAGGGTGTAGCGGTCGCGACCACCATAGATGTGGCTGGTGGGATCGCGCTGGCGCAGCGGAGTGTTCGGGTCCCAGTGCGTCCCCACCGCTTGTTTCACGCGGTTGAAGAACGTGGCGAACTTCCACTCCCGGGTGTTGAGAAAAGTCCCGTCGCCCTCCTCGACAGAGTCGAGGTGGTCGTTCGGCGCTGCGCCGATGATTTTGTCCAGGGCGGCCGCACTGGGCATGAGATTGAGGCTGCCCACCTGACCGCGGCGTCCATCCGAAGCTTCCTCGCCGGTCTCGCCAGGCAAGCCCGGGGAGATGCGCAGCTTGTCGGAGTTGCCATGCACCTCGGCGCTCTCGGCACGGTTAGCCACCTGGGCGCCGGGTCCAAGCGTTTCCGGCGCCTTGAGAGCGATGCGCTCCTGGGCCTCCGTCTTTGGAATCTCCATCGCGCCGCGCTTGGCCTGCTGGAGGAGGGGACGGTCGTCCTGTCCGGCTCCGCCGTTGCCCGCCAGCTGGGCTTGCACCGCTGCGTCGTGACCGAGCTCTGCGCGCTTGGCCTCCGCCGTCTGCTGCGGCATGGCGTTCCGGTAGAAGGGCGTCTGGACCCGGGCCTTCTTCTCCTTCTCCACTCGGTTGTTTTTCTCGGCCAGGAACTTCGTGTCCGGGGGTTGCTGCTCGTTGCCGGGTGCCACCGCCACCACCTGGCCCTGCACGCGTTGCTCGGGCTTCGCTTCGGCCTTGCGCTCCGGAGGAGGCGGCTTTGGCCTCTCACCGGACTCGGGGGCCAGCGCCCCGCGGTTTCGCGCCCATTGGTCCTTGCTCAGCGGGCGGAGCTCCACTTGCTGTGGGGGCGGCCGGTTCTCCCAGGGCCAATGGACGAAGTCCAAGCCAAACAGAACCCCCACCAAGAGCAGGTGAAGCAACAGCGAAGCCGCGAGCGCAGCCAAGGCGCGTCGTGGGTCGTCGCGTCGCCTTCGTCTGGGGAGGGGTGCCACGCTCTTCAATCTCAGCCCAACAGTCTAATGGTCCAACGCTTCGGCGGAGAGAAGCCGCCTAGGCCTTCGCATACCCCTGGCGCCTGTCGGGCGTCTAGGGTGGCCAAGGCCTTAGAATTACTCGTAGATTTTCACAACCTCGGCCCCGTTGAAATAGTACCGAAGGATGGCTCGGTAGTCCTGACCCGCGTCGGCTCGCCCGATGGCGCCCGTCTGGCACATGCCCACGCCGTGGCCCCAACCTCCACCATGGAGAATCCACGCCGTCGGCGTCCCCTGGGCGTCACGTTCGGTGGAGATGACGAAAAAAGAGCTGTTCAGCATTCCGAAGGCGCGTCGGATGGTGAGCTCGCCGCGCAACTCGGTCGCGCCGTGCTCCCCGGAGAGGGACAGGAGCAGAGCGCGGCCGGAAACGCCGCGCTCGACGACCTGCAAGGCGCGGATGGACCCCAGCCCGAGAGGAGCGAGCAACGCATCCAGCTCGGCAGCGGCGAAGCGCCTTTCCCAGCGGTAGCGGCTGGCCTGCGCAAAGCGCCCCTTCCGGCAGGCCGCGGGCAGGTCGGCCTTGAGGAAGGCCAGCGGTTGCGTGCGCGCCGAGGGCACGGCATCCACGGCCTCCAGGAGGTCGGGCCGCCCGCGCAGGCTCGGGTCCGGCACACCGCCCCACACCGCCTCGTTGTCCTCGGTGTGCCCACCGCACACCGCGCTGTAGACGGAGTCCACCAGGCGTCCCTGCTGGCTGAAGAGCGCCTGGCCCCGGGTGGCCTCCACGGCGGCGTTGGTGGAAGGCGTCTCGCCGCTCCGGCCGCGGTAGACGGCACAGTGCTGCTCGGAGCAGAGGAGGTAGGGGTCGGCCAGGTGCCGGGTGCCCACCTTGGCCAGCACCTCGCCCCGGGCGGTGACGGCCTGGGCCTTGAGGGCTTCCATGGGCGCGGCGGCAAACGTCTCGGCCGGCACCAGGCCGCGCAGCAAGTCCTCGAGCGCAACCTCGTTCACCACGGCCAGGGTGCCTCTTGCATCCACCGTGAACACCAGAGCCCCCCGGTAGTTACGGTCCTCCAGTCCGTGGGCGCGGTAGCCCACGTCATGCTCCACCTGTCGGACGTCGAATCCGCTCTTGTCCAGGGTCTCGGCGTGAATTCTGTCCGCGGCGCGCCCGAGGAGCGCACCGCTCGCCTGCCGAATCTCAAGTGTGGCATGCGCCGGGACCACGACCTCCTCGGCGAGTGTTGCCAGCACGCCCCAGCGGCGGAGGAAGTCTCCGGTACGCGTCCGTGCTTCGGTCTCGGAGAGGCCCTCCTCGACGAGGAGCGCGTAGCGCCGGTTGTCGATGACCTTCCCAGCGATGCCGTACACCTGTCCCAGCGTCTGCACCCGCACCGGGACTCCGCGCCGGGCCCAAATGGCCAGCTGCGCCTCGAGCCCGGCCTTGTCGGCGAAGGCCAGCTCGCTGAGTTGAAGCCGGAAGACGCGCTTCGCAGCGACGCCATTGAGGAGTCGGACCCGCAGCAATTCGCCGGCCGGCGCTTCGGCCAGAGTCTCGACGGCCCCGGGGAGCACGAGGCGCACGCGGCCCCGCGACACGAAGCTGACCTCCTGTTGGCCCTCCATCAACCGCACCGGCACGGTGGGCTCGCCGGCCCGCACGTCCACCCGCTTCCAGGCGGCCGGGGCTTCCTGCGTCTGCGAGGACCCGGAGGCTGTGCTGGCCGGAGGCGCCCCGGCGTCCTGGGGCGCGTTCGCCGTCCCCGCCTCGGACGTGCCCTGGCCAGCGGCCGACGAGGCGACGAGGGACGCGGCAAGCATCCACGGCCCGAGCAGCAGTGCGCGTGGAATGGCGCCGAGCAACAGTTGGGCTGGCCTCCAGACCAGGGGGTGCAGACGAGAGGCGCCACCCGGATTCGAACCGGGGAATGAGGGTTTTGCAGACCCTTGCCTTACCACTTGGCGATGGCGCCGACCGGGCGCGCGTTTGTAGGGCAGCGCTCGGTCCGCGGTCAAGGAAGCGCCCGCCGCCTTCTCTCCGGGCAGGACCGTCCATTGACCGCGGGGGTGTCTCGATGGCACTCAGCACCTTCACCATGGCCAAGCTGCGCGCAGTCCTCTTCGGTGCCACCGGGCTCGCTGGCCAGCAATTTGTCTCCGCGCTGAGGGCGCACCCGTGGTTCGAATTGGCCGCTCTGGCCGCCTCCCCGCGCAATGCCGGCCGGCGCTACGCAGAAGCGCTCGCCGAGGGCGGCTGGTTTCTGCCCGAGCCCATCCCGGCAGCGCTCGCCTCCTTGCCGCTGCTCGAGCCCTCGGCCGTGGAAGCCGGCGACTTCGACCTGGCCTTCTCCGCCGTGGAGGCGGAGGTGGCGCGCGAGCTCGAGCCGCGCGCGGCGCGCCTCATTCCGGTGTTCTCCACGGCCAGTGCCTTTCGCTACGAGGCGGACGTCCCACTCTTGCTTCCACCCGTCAACGGCGCGCACCTGGCGCTGGTGCGGGCGCAGGGCGCGCGGGGCTTTCGGGGCTACGTGGCTCCCATCGCCAACTGCACCGCCACCGGCCTTGCCGTCTGCCTCGCGCCGCTCGTCGAGCGTTTCGGCGTGAAGGCAGTCCTCATGACGTCCCTGCAGGCGGTCTCCGGCGCCGGCCGCTCCCCCGGCGTCGGGGCCCTGGACGTGCTGGACAACGTCATCCCCTTCATTGCCAAGGAGGAGGCCAAGGTGGAGGCGGAGACGCGAAAAGTTCTGGGCCGCTGGGCTCCCGGCCAGTCCGAGGTGGAGCCACATCCGATGCGCATCTCGGCCACCTGCACCCGGGTGGCGGTGCTGGAGGGCCACACCGAGACGGTCTCCGTGTCCCTGGAGCGCCCTGCACCGCTGGACGAGGTCCGGGCGGCGATGCGCGACTGGCGGGGGGACACCACGGCGCGCGATTTGCCCTCGACGCCGCCCCGGTGGATTGAGGTGCTCGACGCAGTGGACCGGCCGCAGCCGCGGCTCGACCGCGAGACGCACGGAGGGATGGCGACCAGCGTCGGGCGTCTGCGCGAGGACGCCGTCCTCCCGAACGGCGTGAAATTCGTCCTCGTCACTCACAACACCAAGCTGGGCGCTGCCCGGGGAGCGGTGCTGGTGGCCGAGCTGGCGAAGAGCCAGGGCTTTCTCTAGCGAAATGGATTCCATCGCCCAGGCACGCACCTTCGATGCAGGAAGCACTCGGCCCGGTCCGCCGTGTGCACTAGTGTGCGCCGCCTAGGAGTCTTTGCCCCCGAGCCCGAGGGAGAACGCGAATCATGGCCTATTACGTCGCCGAGCCTTGCGTGAAGTGCAAATACACCGACTGCGTCGAGGTGTGCCCGGTGAACTGCTTCTACGAGGGCGAGAACTTCCTCGTCATCCATCCCGACGAGTGCATCGACTGCGGTGCCTGCGAGCCGGTCTGCCCGACCAAGGCCATCTTTCCCGAGGCCGACCTCCCCGAGAAGTGGGCGGAGTACAAGCAACTCAACGAAACCTATTCGCGGCAGTGGCCCAACATCTCCGAGAAGCACGAGCCGTTGCCGGACGCTGAGCAGTTCAAGGACGTGGAGAAGAAGCGCCAGTTTCTGATCCTCGCCCCGGGCACGGGGAAGAAGGACAAGGGCAGCGGGTAGGAGAGCGCCCCCTACCTCCCTCGGAGGCAGCGGGGGGACTGGTGCACACCGGACCGAGTCGCATAGGGTCCGCGCCCGCAATGGCCGAGGCACCCGCCATCGTCATTTCTTCGGCTCGCAATGAGGCGGAGCTCATGCAAGCGCTGGCCATCCGCGAGGTGGTCTTCATCGAGGAACAGCACGTCCCGGAGGGCATCGAGCGAGACGCAGAGGATGCTCGCGCCTTCCACGTGTTGGCCTTCCAAGGGGGCCACGCCATTGGCACCGGACGGCTGGTGGCCCTGAGCGCAGCAGTGTCGGGCGAATCCAAACCTTGGGGACAGATTGGGCGGATGGCCGTGCTCCAGGCTCACCGCAAGGCAAAAGTGGGGACCCTCTTGCTCGCCGCCCTCGAGGCAGAGGCTCGGCGGCAGGGGATGAGCGGCATCATGATGCATGCCCAGCTGTACGCCATCGGCTTTTATCGCCGCCACGCGTACGAGCCCGTTGGCCCGGTCTTCGAGGAGGCCGGCATCGACCACGTCGAAATGCGCAAGCGGCTCTAGCGCGCCGGCGCGGGCGCGGCGTCGGCCGGTGCCTGTCGGCTGAGGGGCTCGCCACACACCCGGGCGAGGAAGGCGGGCAGGGCCATCGCCCGCTCGACGCTTCGCCGGCGCAGCTCGCGGGCACGGTCGCGGAAGCCATCCCGCACCAGCGCGATGCGTGGCGAAACGCGGGCCATCCCCACCGCCTCGCGAATGGCCTGGAGCATGGCCGGTGGATCGGGCTCGTACACCCCGAGGCGCTGCGCCTCGAGGTAGCTGACGTGACTGCGCTCCGCGCCGGGAATGTAGTGAAAGAGCAACAGGGGCCCGAGTTCCGTCTCCAAGAGTTCCTGGAGCGTCGCCGGGGCGAGGCTTCCCAGGACCGGGATGTCGGCCACGCCCATCAACGCAGCCAGGATGGCTGGAGAGACGTAGCCGAAGACGTGCACTCCAGCGGCCGTTTCCGGCAGGAGCGACTCCTGGAAGGCTTGGTCCCGGCCGCAGACCACCACCACGTTGACGCTGGCGCGCAGCGCGCCATCCGCCAGCACCCGTCGCAGCACCGGTTCGGTCTTCGCTGTCCAGGCCGAGCCGCCGAGGAAGAGGAGCGTCGGTCGGTCGAGCTTCAACGCCGCGAAGCTCGGTGTCTCGGCGGCCACCTCGTCCCGCAGCGCAGCGCGCGCCTCGGCGCGCGGTTCGGTCCGCATCCGGTGACCCACTCGCGCGAAGGCCTCGCGGGTGAGAAAGCCCGAGAGGTGCAGCCGGTCCTCGGACACTCCTTCGCCCCGGTAGTGGGCCAGCGTGTCCTCGCCCATGACCAGCAAGTAGTCCGGCCGAAGGTTCGGAGCGGGCGGGAAATAGCCTGCGCTGGGCGGACCGTAGTCCGGGACCGCACCGATGAGCGGCACGTTCACGCCCAGCTGGGCCCGGGCGCGCGCCAGGATGAGGGTGAAGAGAGCATGGGTGGAGAGAATGGCGTCGAAGCGCGACTCGGAAAGGAGCGCTCTGGCCTCGCGTTGCAGCCGTGGCGTGAGCCACATGCCCACCTCCATCGCCCATCGCTGCCCGGTCAGGGTGAAGACGGTCCCTTGGAGCCGGGTGAAGTGGTGGACGCAGAAGGCGTAGAAGCGCTGGACGGAGCTGTCGGCGCTGGTCCAGCTTACCGGCTCGAAGCTTCGGTGCTCCGGGTCTGCACGTCGCAGTGCCGAGGCGAGCGAGTCGCGCAGCATGTTGTGGCCTGCGCCTGCTTCGATGGAACCAAGTAGAATTCGCCGGGGCATAGAAGTCGCGCCGCATGTAACACTGCGACTTCAGACTGACAACGAAGGCTCCGCCCGCGCATCACAACTCCGTCACCGACGGATACCCTGGCGAGCCGTCGGCGGAGTGGCCCGCGTGGGGTCCTCCGGCCAGGCGTGCCGCGGGTAACGTCGCGCAAGCTCTCGCCGAAGCGCTGGGTAGTGACGCTCCCAGAAGCCGGCGAGGTCCGTCGTCACCTGCACTGGCCGCTGGTTCGGCGCCAGCAGGTGCAGCACCAGCGGAAGGCGCCCGTCGCAAATGCGCGGCCCCTCGCGCAAGCCGAAAAAGTCCTGAAGCCGCGAGGCGACGAAGGGCGGCGTGCCGAGCGAGTAGTGGACGCTGAGCGGTCGCCCGCCAGGCAGCGTGACTCGGCCGGGGAGCGCCCGGCCGAGCAGCGCCCGCGCCGGAGGTGGAAGCAGCGCCTCGAGCTGCGCCTGCACCGACGCCGCGTCGATTTCGGCGAGGCTGGTCCGCCCCTCGGCGAGTGCACTGGCCAATTGCTGGCGCGGGTCCAACACCGGCAGGGGGATGCCGGTCTCCGGGTACACCTCGGCCAGCACTGTGACGCGCGCGCGCCAGTCGTCCACGCTGTCGGCGTCGAGCAGCGGCGAGAGGCCCGTCCTTCGCAGCTCCTCGGCGAGCAGCTGGGAGGCGGCGGGCGAGGGCGCCGCTGGCTTTCGACTCTCGTCGAGCACCAGCTCGCCGTACAGCAGCTGCCCAAGTCGGTCCACCCGGCCCTGGGAGGCGTTCCACACCAGGACCTCCGAGTCCCGAAGGCGGTCCGGAAAAAGCTCCAGGAGCCACTCTTCTCGGACCTCGCTGGCCACTCGGACGCGCGTCTCCGGCCCGCGCGGCCCGGAGCGGGCCTCGGCGTCGAGCGCCACCAACAGCGTCGGCTCGCGGACCGCGCTCGCCTCATCGAGCGTCGCGCTGCCGCCCTGGCACAGCAGCAGCTCGGGCGCATGCGGTTTGCGTCGACGGGCCACTCGGTCCGGGAAGCCGGCCAACAGGCACAACAACAGCGCGTCCTCGCGTTCGAGATCCGTTCGAGGTGCCGGTGCCGTGGAGCGCACCATGCGTTCCAGCTGCCGGGTGGCGCGCTGGACCGCGGCCAGCGCCGCGGGCTCGAGCGCCTGCCCCGTCGCATTGCCCATGTCTGCCAGTCGCTCCAGCACGTCCGAGCGTGCGCTGGTGATGGGGGACTTGGAGCGAGGCCCGTCGAGCCGGATACGGACGGCCCGGCGAAGGTCGCGCTCGCCGAGCACTGCCGCCGCCGTGGCCGCGGTCCGGGCAACTCCGCGGCGTTCCCCCTCCACCACCACCCGCGCGAGCCGCGGGTGCAGCGGGAAGGCGAGCATGCGTGTCCCGAGCGCCGTCAAGGCGCCCGCCGCGTCGAGCGCGCCGAGGTCGACGAGAAGCCGCTCGGCGGCATCCAGCGCGGCCGGCGGGGGAGCCTGGAAGAACGCAAAGTGCCGTCGGTCCACGACGCCCGAGGCGGCCAGCGCCAGGATGCTCTCCGAGAGGTCACTGCGCGCGATTTCCGGCGTCTCGTGCAGCGGACGCGCCTCGAAGTCCATCCGCGTGTAGAGGCGAAGCGCCCGACCAGCCCGCGTCCGCCCCGCGCGCCCGGCCCGCTGCACGCAGCTGGCCTGGCTGGTGCGGACGCTGTGCAGCGACGCCAGCCCTGACCAGGGTGAGTGCACCGGGATGCGGGCCAGTCCCGAGTCGATGACTGCCGCCACTCCGGGAATGGTGACCGACGTCTCCGCCACGTTGGTGGAGAGGATGAGCTTTCGGCCAGGGCCCTGGCGGACGGCGCGGTCCTGCTCGCCCGCGCTCAGGTCTCCGTGCAAAGGCAGCACCGAGAAGCCATGGCGGGCCGCGAAGTCCGAGCAGCTCGCTTGCGCCCGCCGGATTTCGGCAGCGCCCGGGAGAAAGACGAGCACGTCACCATCCGGAAGGCTGGGGGCCAGTCGCTTGAGGGCGGCGAGCACCTGCTCCTCGAGCGGACGTGTGTCCGGCCTGTCGAGATGCTCCACCGCCACCGGAAACGTACGTCCCTCGGACGTGAGGACCGGGCAGCCACCGAGAAATTCGGCCAGCGGACCTGTCTCCAGCGTGGCGGACATGACCACCAGCTTCAGAGGATGTCCCTGCAGCTGGAGCCGTCGGAGCAGCGCCAGCGCCAGGTCTGCCTGGAGGTGACGCTCGTGAAACTCGTCGAGGACCACCGCGCCGATGCGTCCCAGGCCGGGTTCGGAGAGCAAGCGCCGCCCGAGGACTCCTTCGGTGACGAAACGAATCCGCGTGCGGGGACCGGCGCGCTCGTCGAAGCGAATTTGGTAGCCCACCGTCTCGCCCAGGAGCTCCCCACGTTCCTCGGCAACGCGGGCGGCGGCCAGCCGCGTCGCCAGTCGGCGGGGCTCGAGGACCCAGAGCTCCCCCTCTCCAGCGAGTCCGGCGTCGAGCAGGGCGGGGGGAACGCGTGTCGTCTTCCCGGCGCCCGGAGCGGCCTGAAGCACCACCACCGGAGCTGTGCGGAGAGCCTCGAGGAGCTGCGGAAGCAGCCCGTCGACCGGGAGCGGTGTCAGCGGCTTGGTGCCGGCTTGGATGCTCAAAGCCCGAGCACCGCCTCCAGCGCCCCGGAGACGGCGAGGGAGGGGAAGGCCCGCGTCGCGCCGGCGGCGAGCAGGTCAGCCACGGAGAAGGAGCCCGTGCCCACCCCCACCGACTCAGCGCCAATGCCGTGCGCGGCCGACACATCCTTGGGCGTGTCGCCAATGACAACGACCCGCGCGCGGGAAAGCGCTACGCCCAGAGAGGCTGCACCCCGCTCTGCCCCACATAGCAAGAGGGCGGTGCGGTCCTCGTCATCACAGCCGAAGCCGCCGAAGCCGAAGCGGTCGAAGAGCGCCACCCGCTCTAGCTTGATGCGCGCGCCCTGGCGGACGTTTCCCGTGCCGAGCCCGATGGCGAATTGGCTCTGGGCCGCTGCGGCGTCGAGGGTCTCGCAGATGCCGGCGTGTACCCGGTACGTCTGGGCCGGCGCCGCCGCGACCTCGTCGGCCAGGACGTCGAGGTACGCGGCGAGGACGGCCTCAATGGACGCCGGGGTGGGTGCTACCCCGAGCGCGTCGAGGCCCGCCCGGACGATGGCCCGGTCGGTCATCCCGTCGAAGCGAAAGCCGGCGCAGGCGTCTCGGCGGCCGTGGGCGCGCTCGAAAGCCAGTTCCAGAGCTCGTCGGCCGACGCCCCCGGTGGTGACGAGCGTCCCGTCGATGTCGAAGAGCAGCACGGTGGGTCGCATGAAAGAAGCCGGCTCCATAACCTCGATTGACTTCGCTGGCGAGCCTCCGGCCTGCCAGCCGCCCTTCGGCCTAGCAGTCGTCCAGCCGCGTGTGGGACACTCCTTGGAAGCGGACGAAACCGATGGCAGGGCGCGTACTCTTCTTTCTCCAGCGCGGCGGCTACCCACCGGCCTACCAGGCGGCCTCGATGGGCATCACGGCTGCAGCCCTCGGAGACGCGGTGCATTTCGTCTTCGCATTTGATGCGTTGCGCCAGCTCGTCCGCGGCGACTTCGGGAGGCCCCAGTCGGACCGGGAGGCGGTGGAGAGCGCGCGGGCCGAGGGCCTGGGGCTGCCGCCGCCCGCCACGATGCTCGCCGAGGCGCGCGGGCTCGGGGCGCGCTTGGTGGCCTGCGACACCATGCTGCGCATCGCCGGAGTGCCCACGGACGAGGCCGAGCAGTTGCTCGACGAGGTGCTCGGCCTACCCGCTCTCTGGCGACTCACCGAAGGCGCCCGCCTGCTGACCTTCTAGAAGGGAGCGTCAAGCCTTCCAGGCAGGGCGGTGTGCGATAGAAGCCCCAAGCTGGCGAGAGCCTCCAGGCGGGAAGTATGCTTCTGGCCGCGCCACCCTATGCCCAGAGCCCCAACGCTGCGCCTCGTCCTCGTCCTCGCTGCGGTTGCGGTGCCCCTGGCGACGTTTCTGGGTGCGTGCCAGGTCTACGACTTCGAACCGGTGACACCACTCGCCCTTGGGCAGACGTCGCAAGTGACGAACCTGGCGGTCACGGCCGCCAAGCCAAACCTGCTGCTGCTCGTGGACAAGTCGGGCTCGATGGACCTGCCGCTCGACCCCACTGTCCTGGCCTGCAACACAGCCCCGGGCGGAACAGAATGCGGCCAGGACAAGTCGTTCCCCTGTGACGTCGCGGTATGCCCCACGCGATGGAGCACCCTCTCCACCACGGTCACCACATTTCTGACGCCTCCGGCAGCCGACGCTGGCGCCCCCACCGCACGGTTCGGGCTCACCTTTTTTCCGCAGCCGCCGGACAGCGACGTCAACAACCAGTGCATCCCGACGCTGTCGGTGCTGGCGCCGATTCCCATCACCGCCGACGACTCGGTCTCTTCCTTGGACGGGCTGGCCAATGCCGCGATTGCCGCCCTGGCCACGGTGCAGAGCGCCAACGCTCAGGGGCCCACCGGGACAGGCGGCGGTACCCCCACCGGAGACAGCCTGAAGTATTTCAACTCCAACCCGTCGGCGGTGGTCGACCCGGTCCGCGATGCCTACGTGCTCTTGCTCACCGACGGATTGCCCAACTGCAACCCGGAGCTCGGTCCAACGGTGGGCACCTCGTCGTGCGTCTGTACTCTAGAAGACGACCAGGACTGCCTCGATGCCCGGCCGCTCGGCATCGGGTGCCTCGACGACACGGCCACGGTCGCCGTCATCAGCGAGCTCAAGTCGGCGCTGAACATCACCACCGTGGTGCTGGGCTTTGGTGCCGACGCTGAGGCGGCGTCCGCCGGCGACACCCTTCAGGAAATGGCTGTTGCCGGCGGTTTTCCTCAACGCCTCTGCCCGAATAAGACGCAGGCCTGTGGAGCAACCAATCCCTGCGACCTCAGCACTGGACTCTGTTCCAAGCAGTACTTCGACGCGACCGACGCCACTTCGCTCGCCTCGGCGCTGCAGCAAATCTACGCGGGCGTGGGAGCCAAGGCCTGCATCATCCCGCTGCAGGAAACTCCCACCAATGCACAACTCATCAGTGTGCTGGTGAATGGCACCGCGGTCGAGACTGGGCCCACCACCTGGGTCTACCAACCGACCGGCTCGCTCCCGCCGAACCTTGCGCCAAATCCGGACGGTCCGACGCTCCAGTTTTTCGGAGCGCTCTGTGACCAAATCGAGGCGTCGAGCAAGGCCAACCAGCTTCAGCTGCAAATCCGCATCGTCACGGAGATTTAGGCACCGCTGGCTGCCCGATAGGGCGCGCCAGGCTTGCGGCGCGGACCCTCGCTGTGCCTAGCGTCCTGAGGCGGTCGCCTTCCGGGGGCTCACCATGCGGTTGACTATCCTCTCGCGCTCACCGCGGATTGCCTCCACCGCCCGACTGGCGGAGGCCGCGCGTGCACGTGGGCACGTGGTGCGGGTACTCGACCCGGTGCAGGTGGAGATGCACCTGGACCGCGACCGGGCCGTCCTCTACTACCGGCGCCGTCTGCTGCCACCCACCGATGCGGTCATCCCCCGCATCGCCCAGTCCATCTCTACCTACGGGATGGCCGTGGTGAACCAGTTCGCGCTCCGGGGCGTGCCGCTTCTCAACGGGACGTACGGAATCTCCCAGGCTCGCAACAAGATGCGTTGCCTCCAGCTGCTCGCGGCGAACGGGGTGAATATTCCGGCCACGGTGATGGCGCGCAGCGCCGGGGACCTGCGGGCCATGGTGAAGCTGGTGGGGGGCGTCCCAGTCCTGGTGAAGCTGCTCCGCGGTCAGGAGCGGCGCGGGGTGATGGTCTGCGAAAGCCTGGCCTCACTCGAGGCGGCGCTCGAGGCCATCTTCGGGCTCGGGCAGGACCTCATCGTGCAGCAGTACGTCCGCCGGGGTGGTCTCGATGTGCGGGTCCTCGTCGTGGGAGGTGCGGCGGTGGCCGCCGTCCGCCGTCGGCCGCGGATGAACCGGCTGGCCCACACCCTCAACCGGGGGGCGCGACTGGAGCCCATCGCCCTCACCGACGCCCAGCGCAGTGCGGCGGTGAAGACCGCCCAGTTGGTGGGACTGGAGGTGGCGGGGGTGGACCTCATCGACGTCAGGGGGCAGCCCAAGGTTTTCGAGGTGAACGCCTCGCCGGCGCTGGCGGAGATGGAGCGGGCCACCGGCCTCGACCTCGCCTCGAAAATCATCGCCCGGGTGGAAGCTTTGGTGGCCGAGAGCAAAGTGCCCACCGCACGCCGCGGCCAGTCCAGAATCCGGCCTCTGCCACGCGCTCAGGTCCGGTGATAGGAAAGAGCAATGCATTCACGCTTCCTCGCCCTTCTGCTCCTCGCCGCGCCGACGGCCCGGGCGGCCGACCCGGACCCCGTTTCGCTCTACGTTGTGACCACCGAGGGAAGCAGCACGAGCCTCAAGGCAGGGAAGCCTGGCACCTTCGTCCTCTCCATCCGCACCGTCGCCGGGGCGCACATCTCCGAGGAAGCCCCGATGAAGCTCATGCTCAGCGGCACGGGCGGCGTCGAGCCAGCCAAGGCACTCTTGGGCCGCAGCGACGCAAAGTCAGTGCCCAAGGCAGACGGGGCGACTGACCCGCGATTCGAAGTCGCTCTCACGGCCTTGGCCAAGGGGCAGGGCTCCGTCGAGGCCAAGCTCACCTTCTTCGTCTGTACCGAGACGCTCTGCGCCCGCCAGCAGAAGACGCTCAGCGTGCCCGTGACGGTGGACTGATGGCCAGACGCCGGGCTGCCGCCGCCGGGCGGGAGCGTCGCGGGCCGCCTCCCTCACAGGAGCGCCGCGCCTCGCCGGCGGAACGGGTGGTGTATGGCATCCACCCGGTGCTCGAGGCGCTTCGCGCGCGGGCAGGGGAAGTGGAGCGGCTCCTCCTCGTCGAGGGAGCTCTGCCGACTCGCGTGGCCGGAGAGGTGCTGGCGCTGGCGCAGGCGGCTCGGGTCCGGGTGGAGCGCGTCGCCAAGGAGCGCCTGGGCGAGCTCGCAGAAGGTGGCGTCCATCAGGGTGTTGCCGCAGAGCTCAGGGCCTTTCCCTATGCGGAGCTCGAGGACTTGTTGGCCGTTGCCAAGGAGGCCAACCAGCCTCCGCTGTTGGTGGTGCTCGACGGGATACAGGACCCGCACAACTTGGGCGCCATCATCCGCTCGGCTCATGCGCTGGGCGCCCACGGGGTGGTGCTCGGGCGCGACCGGGCGGTCGGCGTCACCGCGGCGGTGGCCAAGGCCTCGGCCGGCGCGGTGGAGCATCTGCGCGTGGCGCGGGTGACCAACATTTCTCGTGCGCTCGAGGAGCTGAAGACCCAAGGGTTGTGGGTCGCGGCAGCCGACCCGACAGGGGACACCCCGCTTTTCAGCGCGCCCCTCGACGGGCCGCTGGCGTTGGTGGTGGGCGCGGAGGGGGAGGGGGTGCGGCCCGGAGTGCTCGGTCATTCGGACTTCCGGCTCCGCATCCCCATGGCGCCCGGGTCGGCCTCGCTCAACGCCTCGGTGGCGGCAGCGTTACTCCTCTATGAGGTGTGCCGGCAGCGCGCAAAGCCACTGGGCACCCGCGCCGGCTCTTCCTGAAGGTTGGTGTTTGTTCCGCCGCTTTCCCAGGTGGCAAGGGCGGTCGGCTGGCATCGAAAAACAGTCTGCGCAGACCAGGCCAGGCCGCGAGTGGACACCGGCTTCGCAGCGGGCCGAGCGGGTCTTGACGACTCCCGCGTGAGCGGAGTACACCGCGCGACCCCCGCTGAACCCCCGGAAGTGTACGTGCGTGTGGGCGGTGTTATTAGGGGGGTCCCATTGGTTGTGACGGGGTTGTCTCTGAAGGTGTAGCCCGTGGCAGAAGGGAGCAGAGGCGTAGTGAGATCAGGTGCTTGCCGGTGTAGCTCAGTTGGTAGAGCAACTGATTTGTAATCAGTAGGTCGCGGGTTCGAATCCCGCCGCCGGCCACGGGAGGAGCAGCAGAACACACCGGACTCGAAACAGAAACGAAGGAGAGCGTGCGGAGGGGTACCCAAGCGGCCAAAGGGAGCAGACTGTAAATCTGCCGGCTCTGCCTTCGTTGGTTCGAATCCAACCCCCTCCATGGAACAGGGACCCCAGGCGGGAATAGCTCAGTTGGTAGAGCGTCAGCCTTCCAAGCTGAATGTCGCGGGTTCGAATCCCGTTTCCCGCTCCAAGATTGATGCACGACGGTGCGACTAGGTCGACGGCAGCTTAAACAGAAAGCCCTGATAGCTCAGTTGGTAGAGCGCATCCTTGGTAAGGATGAGGTCTCCAGTTCAATCCTGGATCAGGGCTCCATTTCGGAACGGAAGAGAACGACATGAGCAAGGAGAAGTTCGAGAGGACGAAGCCGCACGTGAACGTGGGGACCATTGGGCACGTGGACCACGGGAAGACGACGCTGACGGCAGCCATCACCAAGGTGCTGGCCAAG
>Ga0302325_10008590_pt1 | contig 22429 bp, 24 predicted proteins | sample Palsa_T0_2_FD_201948 | JGI IMG/M metagenome (GOLD analysis project Ga0302325, IMG submission 201948) | Peat permafrost microbial communities from Stordalen Mire near Abisko, Sweden - Palsa_T0_2 | ecosystem: Environmental > Terrestrial > Soil > Palsa > Peat permafrost | place: Sweden: Abisko...
TATAGTGACGGGCAGCAAAGGATACAAAAAAAGCCATATCAATAGAATGGGTATGGATTACATCCGGGCGTTCAGCCTCTAAAACCTTGTATGCCTGGAAGTAGAGCATGATGAGGGAAACAAGGCGCTTCGGTGTGATTTTATCTAATGCTGAAGGTGTGTCCTTTAGGCCAAATTTATAGATACTCTTACCGATTTTTATTTCATCACAATTGGAAGTTAAGATAACAACCTCATGACCGGCTTTTTTTTGTTGTTTTTCTAAATTAGCAACGACAGTCGCGTCTCCACCCAAAGCATTTGGGTACTTCTTGGTCACGTGTAGGATTTTCATACAGCGTAAACTCCGGCAAGGTCATGGGAGAGGTTGTCCCAGTCGTAGGCTTTGACGAAGTTGAGCGTGGAGCTTTCAAGTTTTTTGAGTTCCTGAAGAGCCTTTTGCAATGAAGCAGTCAGGTCTTCTATAGTAGGTTCGAAAACATAGCCATTCACGCCGTCATGGATCAAGTCCTTGGCCGCGTTGCCGGCAAAGTTGGCCGTCAGGACGGGCGTGCCGCTGGCGTTAGCCTCGATAGCCACCACGCCAAAGCCTTCGCGCTTGGAGGGCAAGACCAGCAACTTGGCAGCTTTCATGTGGGCATAAACGTCATTGCTTCTTGGCAAAAAGCCCAGCCACTCAATCTGTTCCGCCACATCGAGTTTCTTGGCTAAACGCTGTAACTTGGACTTGGCCGGTCCCTTGCCGATAATCGTACAGCTCAGGATGGTGCCTTGTTGCTTGAGGGCTGCCAGTGTCTCAATAATAAGATGGACGTTCTTAAAATCCATCAGCCGGCCAACGTAGAGAATGTCCGTCCGATTCTTGGCCGGCTCAAGCGCCGCAATGGCTTCCATATTAACGCCATTCACTATAATCGTACTCTTCTTAACCCCTAGTCTTGTTTGGAGCAGGTCGGCAGTGTGCTGGCTGTTAGCGATAATATGGTTCGGGAGCTTGACGGCCAGCCGTTCCACCCAAAAGCCAGCAATACCGGCTAGGCTCAAATATTCGCGCCAATAGTCTTTGCCCCAAACCTCGTGCCAGGTAGCGAACAGGGGCTTGCGCCTGATAGTTGCCGCTAGCTTAGCAGGGAAGAGCGAAAAGTAAGGGAAGCCGCAACAGTCTATTACGTCGAAATCTGCGCCGAGCAGCTTAAAACTACTGAAGCCAAAAATAAGTGCCTGAGAGACTGACCGCCGGCCGGATTTGGTATAGAGCGGGCGGGCTTTACAGATACCATGCAGCGTCATGCCGCCATGGTCTATCGTGTTTGGACCGTCCCAATATTTCATGCCGTACCAGTGGACATCGTAGCCGCTGGCCGCCAGGCGCGTGCCGAATTCATAAAAACGGCGTTCGCCGCCGCCTTTGACGTAAGGATAAATTACGTCGTATACCAGAACGATCTTGGGTTTCTTCACTGCGCGGCCGCCGTCTCCCACTCTTTATCTTTGTTCGTCTTCTCAAAAGCGGTTTGCTCGCGGAAGGCCGGAGATTTCCATTCCCGTTCTATTTTTTTTACGTCGGCTTTGCTGACTTTGAAACCAACCTGTAGCCGCTTCTTGAACAGGTGTAGGAGGTTGCCGATGCCGTCGCTGATTGTGTTGAGCTTGACTTCGCCGGCGCGGGCCCGGTAGTCAATCGGCATTTCGGCGCATTTGAAACCACGGATGTGCGCCTCGATCTTCAGCTCTTGGCTGAATGGCATACCCGAAGAGCGGACCTTGAGGTGCGGCCAGATCTGACGCTTGAAGATCCACATGCCGGACTGCGAATCCTTGTAAGGCCAGCGGAAGAGTACTTTGGTGCCAAAACTTAGCAGCCAGTTGCCGAAGACATGCGAACCTTCCATAACTTCTTTCTGGAGTGTGCTTAGACGATCGGTGTTGATAAAGTCCAGGTTTTCCTTCTCCATCTTCTTGATTGCAGCCGGCAGTATAGTGAAAGGATAGGTTAGGTCCGCATCACCAGTGGCGATAATGTGCCCATTGGCGTTGGCGAAGCCTGCCTTGTAGGCGTTGCCGTAACCGCGGAGCGGCATGTGGATCACCCGGGCGCCATGGCTGCGGGCAATGTGCGGCGTATTGTCATGCGAGCCGTTGTCAATGACCAGAACCTCGACGTTATAGCCCATGGCCTTGAGTTCTTTGATTGGTATTTCTTTTAGTACCGGCCCGATACCCTCTTCTTCGTTCAGGGCCGGTATGACGATTGATAAAGTTTTCATGCGCCACTCCTTTGCAGCAAATAGTCAATCGACTCGTTTACATTTGTTAAATCTACTTCCACTTTAACGCGCGGCCCCAGGTCGGCTGTAGGAATGCTCACACTTGTGGTGTGATAAATATCCTGCGGCAAAGTGAAGCTGCCGCTGGCCAGGGTTTGGGACTGGTTGGTGGTCTGGCTCTGCTCGGTTATCTGGTAGTGGTAATCGACCGTTTGGTACTCCAGGTTATGGGTCGTGAAGCTGACTGTCTGGGTCTGGCCGGGAGTGTATTTGGTGGGCAGGTTGTTGGGGCGGGTGAAGTAGAGCTCGGTTAGCTTTTCCGGCTCCGGCAGGAGCTTCCAGGCGCGCATCTGGCGGTCGATCGGGGCGTGAAAAATCGCCGCTAGGGCGGCGATGATTATAATCGCTAGAGCCAGAATTATGACCGGCTGGCTGAGCTGGTGTTTCAGAGTTCGCTCCCTCTTCGTCTGAAGTTATTTTGGTCTAGCTGCCCGTTTCCCTCCCGTGGGGCAGTCCGATTTTTACGAAATGTGTGGTTTTAATACTATTTTAACTTCTTTAGGTAGGTTGTGTAAAGTGATTACGTCAAAAAAAATACGGATAGCCCGAAAACTACCCGTATTTTAGTACCTGACGTTTAGTTAGCTATTTGTTACTTGCCGCCGCCGGCCAGTTCGGCAATATGGATGGTGCCGACCACGATGGCGTACAAGCCAAGGATCCAGACGAATGACACGCCTTGGGCTTGCTTGGCGAAGAGGATGACGATGCCCGCCACCAACGCGCCCAAGCCGCTGACGTAGCTCATGACCTGGGCCTTAGCCCCGGCTCGCGTATTGAAGTAGATGCCGACGGCCTCGATGATGCCGCGGGCGATCAGCACAAAGCCGATCATGATGATGAACGATTCGAACGCTACGGCCGTGTGACGGAGCAGGTACACTCCTACGCCCAGCTCAAACGCGCCGAGCGCGACCGGCAAGAACCAGGTTTCCACCCGGCCTACCGTGCCAAGACCGGCCAGTATGTTAACCACCCCGCTGACCAGCACGTAGGCGCTGAACAGATAGAGTAGCACTAACAGTGTCAGCCCCGGCCAAAAGACCGCTGCTACACCGAATATTAATGTTGCCACACCCCCTAGGACCAAGGCCCACCAGTTCTCTTTGGTGACGCTTGCAGTGCTCATAATAAACACCCTCCTTAAAGTTGACACCCTCATCATCTACCTTAATAGCACATATGTCAAACTGCTTATGTGGATAAGTCCTCAGCCCGTTCTCAGTTAGGCTTTGGGGTTGTGGAGCATTGGTAAATGCTACAATGAATCTACTATATGACATGGAAACTTTTACATGACAGACGCTAGTGGGCCGGACGGCGACATTGCCGTCATCGGCTTGGCCGTAATGGGCCAGAACCTCATCCTCAACCTGGACGACCACGGTTACACGGTCGTGGCTTTTAACCGGACGGTCAGCAAAGTTGACGACTTTTTGGCCGGTGAGGCGCAGGGCACCAAGGTCATCGGCGCCCACTCTGTCGAGGAGTTAGTGGCCCGGCTCAAGCGACCGCGGCGCGTCTTATTAATGGTCAAAGCCGGCCAGCCGGTCGACGAGACTATCGAACACTTGCTGCCGCACCTGGAACCGGGGGACATTATTATTGACGGCGGCAATTCGCTATTTACCGACACCGAACGGCGCCTAAAGCAGGTTGAAGCCAAAGGTCTCCTATATATAGGTACCGGCGTCTCCGGCGGCGAAGACGGCGCCCGGCACGGCCCGTCCATCATGCCCGGCGGCTCGGCCGCCGCTTGGCCGCATGTCAAAGACATGCTTCAGTCTATTGCCGCCGAAGGCCCCGGCAGCACGCCGTGCTGCGACTGGGTCGGCGAGGGCGGTGCCGGCCACTACGTCAAAATGGTTCACAACGGTATCGAATACGGCGACATGCAACTGATCGGCGAGGCCTACCAGCTGATGCGGGATTACCTTGGCCTGCACGCCAATGAGATAGCCGCCGTCTTCGCCGATTGGAACCAAGGCGAGCTAGACAGCTACCTGATCCAAATCACCGCTGAAATCCTTGCCCATAAAGACACTGATGGCCAGCCCTTGGTCGACAAGATACTCGACACCGCCGGTCAAAAGGGCACCGGCAAGTGGACAGTCATCAGCTCGGCTGAGCTTGGCCAGCCGGTCAGCTTGATCACCGAAGCCGTTTACGCCCGGGTGGTATCGGCGCTGAAAGACCAGCGGCTAGAGGCCGCCAAAGTACTGCACGGCCCGACGGCTGCATTTGACGGCGGCCGTGACGCTTTTATCGTCCAGATACGCCAGGCGCTCTACGCCTCCAAAATCATCAGCTATACCCAAGGCTATATGCTGCTGCGGGCTGCTGCCGAGGAGTACGGCTGGAACCTCAACTACGGCGGCATCGCCCAGCTCTGGCAGGGCGGTTGCATCATCCGCAGCCGGTTCCTGGGCGACATCAGGGCGGCCTACGGCCGGCAGCCGGACCTGCCTAACCTATTGCTGGACGACTTTTTTACCAAAGCCATCGAGGCCAACCAAGCCGGCTGGCGGGCGACTATCGCAGCAGCCGTCCAGGCTGGCATCCCGTTGCCAGCCATGGGCACAGCCTTGTCTTTCTATGACGCTTACCGGACCGAGCGCCTGCCGGCCAACCTGTTGCAAGCCCAGCGTGATTACTTCGGCGCCCACACCTACGAACGGGTGGATAAGCCGCGCGGCGAGTTCTTCCACACCGACTGGACCGGCCACGGCGGCGACGCCAGCGCCGGCAGCTACAACGCCTGATCAGGCTATACAAAATATAGCCACGGCTGTATAATTAAGGCTAATATATGGTGAAATCGATAATAATCGGCGCGAAGGACGTAACTAAGCGGTTTGGCAACATTGTCGCCGTTGACAATATTTCGTTTGAGGTCGAAAAGGGTGAGATTTTCGCTTTTTTGGGTCCTAACGGCGCCGGCAAAAGCACTACTATCAAGATGCTGACCACCATGCTCAGGCCCACCGGCGGCAAGCTGACTCTGGCCGGCCACGATGTCACCAAAGAGCGAGATTCCGCCCGCAAGGCCTTCGGCATCGTCTTCCAGGATCCCAGCCTCGACGAGGAGCTGACTGCCTACGAGAACATGGCGCTGCACGCCACGCTCTACGGCGTGCCCCAAGAGCGCCAGCGGCCGCGTATCCAGGAATTGTTGGAGCTGGTCGAACTCTGGAACCGCCAAGCCTCCTACGTCAAGACCTTTTCCGGCGGCATGCGGCGGCGGCTGGAGATTGCCCGCGGGCTGATCCACGAACCGCGCATCCTGTTCCTGGACGAGCCGACCCTAGGCCTGGACACCCAAACCCGCAACCTGATGTGGGATTATGTCGAAAAGCTCAGCCACGAAAAAGGCATGACGATTTTCTTCACCACGCATTATCTGGAGGAGGCCGAGGCCGTGGCCGAACGGATCGCCATTATCGACCACGGCAACATCGTGGCTACTGGCACTACCGCCCAGCTGTGTAAGCAAACCGGCACCAAGACCCTCGAAGAGGCCTATCTTAAACTGACCGGCGAGACGCTGCGAGACGAATCCGGCGAAGGCAACGACGGCCTGAACTTCAAAATGGCCCTACGCAACCGGAGGCTCAGGTAATGGACGTTATGTATATATTGTGGCTGCGTCAGATACGGCGTTACCGCCGGAGCGGTTCGCGCGTCCTGGGCACGCTTGGCCAGCCGATCCTGCTGCTGCTGGCCCTGGGCTATGGCATCGGCGCCATTTACCGGCGGGCCGGCGAAGGCAACTACCTGCAATTCCTGGTACCGGGCATCATTACCCAAACCGTCCTATTATCAGGTATCTTCTGGGGAATTATTATCCTGCAGGACAAGCGGTTCGGCTTCTTGTCGGAAATGCTGGTGGCACCGGTCTCGCGCGCCAAAATCCTGCTGGGCAGCGCGGCCGGCGGCGCCACCGTCTCTATTTTCCAGGGCATCTTGGTCTTCACGATGTCGCTTATCTTCGGTTTCCGCCCGCACAGCTGGTCGCTGGTGCCGCCGGCCTTCTTGGTGCTGGTGCTGATGTGCCTGGCGTTGGCCTGTTTTGGTGCCGGTATCGCCTCTATGGTCGAAGATTTCCAGGGCTTCCAGGGCATCAATAACCTGATGGTTACGCCGCTGTTCTTCTTGTCCGGCGCCCTCTATCCCTTGAATAACATCCCAACGATCCTAAAGGTTATCAGCACTATAAACCCGGTCAGTTACATGGTGGACGCCCTGCGCTACTTCTTATCTAACCAATCGCATTTCGGCATCACCAAAGATTTGATAGTTATGGCTATAACCTTCGTGGTCTGCCTGTTTTTCGCGGTCAACCGCTTCAACCGCATACAGATGTAATCCACTACGAAACGGTGGTACAATAGCTGGCAGATGACTACGCTTTTTCGAAACAAAAACCGGCAGCATGAGCCAATCTGGCATGTACAGCTAACTATGTTGGTCGCTATAGTCTTGCAACTCCTGTTGCCGGACCGCTATGTGTTCGGTTCGCGCTACGCCTTGATTGTCGCCGAGGTCTTGTTGCTGGCAGCCATGTCCTTCACGACGCCCAAAGAACGGATATTTAAATCCCTTAGTCGGCGCATCAACGTCTTCGCGTTGCTTATCCTGACCGGTGTAGCCAACGGCTACTCGCTGTTCGAAGTCGCCCAAAGGCTGCTGCAGAGCGGAAAGGTAGCCAACGGCCGCGAGCTTATCATGACAGCCGTTAATATTTACCTGACAAATATCATTATTTTCGGGCTGTGGTACTGGGAAATGGATGCCGGCGGTCCCGGCCAGCGTCTGCTGGCTGCCAAGCACGAGCAGGACTTCTTATTCCCCCAAAACCAGCACGAAGACTACAAGCACCCACACTGGCAGCCGACATTTATTGATTATCTGTACGTATCATCGACTAACGGCATGGCATTCAGCCCGACCGACACTATGCCGCTCAGCCGCCGGGCCAAGCTGTTGATGCTAGCGCAAGCCACCATATCGCTTGTCGCTATCGCTCTGGTCGCCGCCCGCGCCGTCAATATCTTGCACTAAAGCAGCTGCTGTTTCTGGACAACAACTAGGGCCGGCGCACCAGCCAGCAGCGGCAGCCAGTAACTGATCAGGCGGTAGAGCAACGCCGCTGCCAGCGCCGTTGGACTGGCTACGTGGTAAGCGATAAAACCGGCTGTTAAGCCGGCTTCGAAACCACCCAAGCCGCCGGGCGTCGGACTGGCTGTGCCGGTACCAAGCCCAAAACTGAATATCAGCAGTATGATCACAAACGGCAGGTGTACGCCTAGGGCCAGCGCACAACAACCCAAGCATAAGACGTTGCTGAGCGTCAGCGTGATGGAGCTCATCTGGGCCGCGGCCAAACGCCGCAGTCTATAACGGTAGCTGAGCAGTTGGCTGAGTAGTTCCGCCGCCAGCCGCCGGAAACGATGCCGGCCAGCCACCAGCAGCGATACCACCAGTATGAACACAATGATGGCCAGACCGATGAGCACCCGTTCGAGAACGTTGCCATGGCTGGTCGGCAGCAGGCGGAGCCCGGCCGGCGCTGAGGCCAGCGCTATAACCAGGACCAGGCCATGGCCGGCCAGACCCAAGCAGTTGTTAACGGCCACCACTGTAGCGGCCTGTGCCGCACTGTGCTTTTGACGGTGTAAATAGGCATAATTAGCCCCCAGTGCACCGACGCCGGCCGGCAGCAGACGGTTAATAAACATGGCGGCCAGCTGCACAATCACCACCTGTAGGTAGCGGAGCGGCCGGAAAGCCAACCAACAGTAGGTCAAGGCGCCGGCCAGATAGGTCAGGGCAGTGAAGCCGACTGCCGCGGCCGTCCAGCCCGCCTCGGGACGGCGCAGCAGGTGCCAGCTGGCCCGAAACTCACCGAGCTGCGGTAACAGCACGTACAAAGCGATGGTTAGGAGCAGCACCAGTAGCAGATAACGGCGGTTGGCGCGGAAGTGGCGGCTGCCCGTAGCTTGCATACCCAACCATTATCAGCTAGCCGGGCTTATCACACAAGCAATAAGCTGCGCTTTGCGATCTCACCTCACAGGCAGTCTTTCAGGAAGAAACTGAAGGCGGCTTTTCGGTGTATACTAATTGCATGGATGATAACACTCTTGATGATTTAAAAAAGTTTATTGCTCTTGCGATATCTGAGCAAATATCTGATGTGCGTGCTGATATTAAGGAAGTAAAAAGTGATATTAAAGAGCTAGACGAAAAACTTAGTGCAAAAGTAGATAATCTTTCTCAATCTGTAGCAGAAGCTATAGACTCATCTAATGAGGCTGTAGAAAATCAATTGGAAAACCACGAACAGCGAATAACTAAACTGGAACATAAAACAGCCTAGTAGTTCGATAAGTATTCTTCGTAGGGTTTTTCTAATATTTTTCCCAACGGGTTATCTCTTCTCTAATAAGGTGTAAACTTTTACTCACGTGCTGCACCAAAACCAACGTTGTTGAAAATCTTACCGATGAATTATCTCTGGTGTGCTTTAATATATAGTCAATAAGCCGAACGACGGATAGGTGTCATGACCAGCCAGCGACAAGCCGCCCAGCCGATTAGCCGTAGCCTGCAACAGGCTGCCTTGCTGGTGGCCGCCTACGTCCTGCTTGTCTTTTTGTTGCCGGCTAGCGTGGCGACCAGGCATACCTACCACCTGTCAGCCTTGGAATACCGCTCGGCCTTGCTAGCTGTCGCGCTGCCGTCCTTACTGACCTGGGTGGCCGCTTTCTTGGGATACGCCAAGCTGCGCCAGTACGTCACGGTAGTCCGCAAAAGCCCGGAAGGCAGCTATTTTGACAAGTTGGCGACCGGCTGCGCCTGGCTGGCCTGGAGCTTGCCCGTATCCAGCCTGTTCGGGCTGCTGGCCAATGCCGCAGGCGAGGAGTGGTCGGCGGTTCACGGCGCCGCCACCATCACCGATAATTACCTGGGCGTCTTGCTGGCGGTAGTCGCCTTCAGCCTGATCGGTGCGGCGTCCCGCGGACTGGTTAACCACGCCAAGTTAAAGTTTAGCCTGGCTGGTGTGCGCGGTCTGATGCTGTCTTTTTTAGCAGCCGGCGTGCTGTACTGCTACCTGGTCTTCCGCCGGCTTGATTTGACCAGCCTGGGTTCAACGCATAACGCCTACTCCTTGCCGATCTGGCTGGTTGTGCTTAGCGTCATCATACCGTACTTGTATGCCTGGTTTGCCGGCCTGCTGGCTGCCTACGAAATCAACCTTTTCAGCAAGCACACCAACGGCGTCCTGTACCGCCAAGCTTTACAGCTATTAGTGGGCGGCTTGACGGCCATCATCCTCAGCTTCATCGCCCTGCAATACATTAGCACCGTCGTGCCGAGCCAAGGCCATCTAGTCTTAGGCTATCGGCTGGTAATCATCACGCTCTTCCGTATTATCGGCGGCGGGGGGTTCCTGATGTTGGCCCTCGGCGCCCAAAAGCTCAAGCGAATTGAGGAGGTCTAGCATGGCGCGTGATACCGACTCATCCCTGTACGATCAGGTCGTCCGTATCACGCACGTCTACTTAGGGCCGGCCGCCGACCGTTTCATCGCCCGCCAACTAGAGAACCACTTGCACAAATCGCCCGAGGAATTATCGCCGGCCGATCTCCTGAGCCTGATAGACTGGATCAGGGTGGTCGTCTCCTTGCTGACTGAAGACAACGGCATTGTCGAAGAGTACATCGCAGAACTGCAGAAACTGGCCGACGCCCAAACGCATACTAAACGTAAACAGAACCATAAGTAGGATTATAGCTATGGCTGCCCATGACGACTTATCCCGGGGTCCCAAGTTCACGGTCCACGAGCAGCGGGCCGAAGCCGAGGCGCTCTTCACGAGCATCGGCGACGGCGCGATTTCCACCGATGAATTCGGGCGCATTACCCGCGTCAACCCGGCCGCCCAGCAGCTGCTCGGCTATGACGAAGACGAGCTGCTCGGCACCTGGTTCCCTAAGAAAATCATGTCCGTGACGTTCGACGACGAGCCCATTAACCTGATCGACCGCCCGATTACCAAGGCCTTCCTAACCGGCAAGCCGGTCTCTGAAAAGACCTATTACCGGCACAAAGACGGACGCAGGATAGCCATGTCGGTCAACGCCTCGCCGATCCTACTCCGCGGCAAGCCGCTCGGCGCCATCGAAGTCTTCCGCGACATCACCTTCGAGCAAGAAGTCGACCGCATGAAAAGCGAATTCATTTCATTAGCCTCGCACCAGCTGCGCACGCCGCTGTCGGCCATTAAAACCTACGCCCACATGCTGTTCGACGGCTACATGGGTCCGCTCAAGCGCTCCCAGAAACAGACGCTCAAGAGCATCATCGGCGCCACCGACCGCATGAACGAACTGATCAGCACCTTGCTCAACATCACCCGTATTGAAAGCGGCACTATAGACGTCACGCCTAAATTGCTGAGGCTCGACAAACTGGCGGACGAAGTAATCAAAGAATTATCCCTGATGGCCAGTGGCAAGTCCATCAACTTAAACGCTAGCGTCAAGGGTAAAGCGCCGGCCAGCCTTAGGACCGACGCACTGATCGTCAAGGAGGTCATGACCAATCTCGTCTCCAACGCCATCAAGTACACGCCGGACGGCGGTAAGGTCAGCCTGGTGGTGCGGCCCCGACAAGCTGACGTTGTAGTAGAGGTGCGCGACAGTGGCTGGGGCATCCCGAAATACGCTCAGGACCAGATCTTTAGCAAGTTCTTCCGGGCACACAACATCGTCAAGCGCGAGACGACGGGTACCGGCCTGGGCCTGTACCTAGTAAAAGGCCTGCTGGAAGCGCTGGGCGGCAGTATCTGGTTTGTCAGTGATGAGGAGAAAGGTACGACCTTCTTTTTCAGCCTGCCGCGCAAACGACGCTTAACCCGAGCTGCCAAAATAGCTCCGGAAAATTAAATCGTGCTATCCCGACTGTAAAAAAATTCACACGGATTGGCCGCGCCTATGTTATAAATAGAGCAGATACTAAAAGGAGACAACCGGTGGCACGAATCTTAGTCGTAGAAGACGACCGTGACCTTAACAGAGCTTACGGCATTATTCTTAAGCACGCCGGACACCAGGTTGAAACTGCGTTCGATGGCCAAGAGGCTCTTGAGAGATTGGACGGTTTCGAACCTGACCTCATCCTGCTTGACCTTTTGATGCCGGTCATGGGCGGTCTGGAATTTTTGCAACAGTGGAGCGTGCCCAAGCGGAACAAGGCCGTCAAAGTCCTGATTTTCACCAACATGGAGAATTCTCCGGAGGTCGCCGAAGCCTACAAACTCGGTGCCTACCGCTGCATTATCAAGTCCTGGACAGCCCCGCACAATCTGGCCAAGGTAGTCGAGGACACTCTGAAAGCCAACAACGGCAAGACGGCCGCGGCCGTCAAGACGAAAGCAAAGTAGGCTCGATGTCGGCGATGAATTCGTCGTTGAGCAGGCTGCCCAGCCGGGTCAGGTTGAGCACGTAGGGCAGGTTCTTACCGTAGTCGATAACACCTTGTTTTTTAAGCCGGTTAAGCTCGGTGGCGGCCGTTTCGCGGGTCAGGCCGGTTAGGTTTGCCAAATCTTGATGGGTCAGCTCAAGGGTCAGGGCGATTTTGGTCTGGCCATGAGCCTGGCCATGGGATAGGGCCAGGTAGTGCAGCGTATAGATCAGCTTGTCGCGGGCCCGGGAGTGCTGCAGGGCATTGAGCCTGACGGAAGCGCCCAATTGTTCGGCCAGCAGCCGCTCCAGCTCCTGATAGAGCAGTTCCGGCCGTTTCTTAATGAAGTTGACGAATTCGTGGCGGTCGACGGCGTAGACTTCGACCTCGGGGCTGAAGGCTTCGTAGTAATAAGGGGCGCTGGCAGCCTTACCGTACACCCAGGCTGCCGGGAATATGCTGCCGGCCTGGTAAAATGCCACCGGCTTTTCGTCGCCGCCAACGCTCAGGTTATAGGTCTTGACGGTACCGGTTTTGACGACAAAGGCGGTTCGCGGCGCTTCGCCCTGAAAGACAATAATTTCTTTCTTTTTGAAGCGCTGCGTCGGGTGGCGGTCCAGAAAGGCCCGGAGATAATTAATAGCTACTTGGTCGGCCATACTCCTACCCTAACATATTGTCGCCAATCGGCTAGTCCGTACTACCCGCCGGCAGTACCGGTCGCCGGCGTAGAGCTGCTCACCTGGTTGGTACCCAGGATAACGATGAAATCGGCGTCATAAGTCAAGCCGTAGGGATTTTGGGTAGTGAAGTTGTTGCCGTACAGCTTAGTCAACAGCGCCTTGGTCGCTGGCTTCTTGCCCGCCGACTCATCGATAATAACCGGCGTAGCCTGGGTGGGTGCCGGCGAATTACCGACCGCAGTCACGTCTAATCCGTCATTTGTCAGCTGGCGGCTGGCTTGCGTGGCCACCCCGTTGGTACCCGTACCGTTTAGCACGACCACTTTGGCGCCTTCTTGGACCACCGGATTTGAAGAAGTTAGCTGTCTGATATAGGCCTGAATAGCGCTGTAATCATCAAGGCCGGCCGCCGGAACCAGCGCCGACTCGCCGTCTGGCGCCTCATAACTAGCTAGCAAATTCTGGCCGTTAGCCTGGTTGAGGCTTAGGGACTGGATATTGTTCATGTTTTTGGTCAGGTCGTACAGCCGGTGCACCTGGCTCAGGTTGAAGTCCGTCGTGACGTTGTTGCCGATAGCGCTCATGAGGTCGTTAAGTTTGACGGGATTGGCCAGCACGCCGACGCTGACGGCCTTGCTTTTCAGGGCTATAAGCATTTCACGCTGGTCCTGGGTACGGGTAAAGTCGGAGGCCGCAAAGCCGTAGGAGCCGTAGGCATCGCCGCGGGCACGAGCCAGGTCAAGAGCCTGTTCGCCGTCCAGGTGGTGTTCACCATTAGTTAATTTGACCAGCGGCCCGTGCGTGGTGTAATCAATACTGGGGTCATACAGGCCGCGCGGATCGCTGCTCTGGATGTTAATGTCAATGCCACCGACATCATTCACAGAGTCGCGCAGGGCCGTATAGTCAACCAGCGCGTAGTAGTCAATCGGTATGTCGAAATCCTGGGAGACTATCTGTTCCAGCTGGCCCATGCCGCCCTGAGGGTAGCCGTCGGCATTGAAGCCGTTCTGCTCACCGTAGACGTAGGCGTCGTTAATTTTTTCGTGTCCGTCACCAGGAATATGGACCCACAAGTCGCGGGGGATGCTCAACAAAAAGGCTTTGTTGTCCTTGGTGTCGATACTGACCAGCATGATCGAATCGGTCAAATCCGCCCCCTGATGGCCGGGGTCATCGGCCGAGTTGCCAGCTAGCAAGATATTGACGCGCCCCGTGTCTTCACCCTTCAGCTTGGTGGTCGAGAGGACGCTAAAAATATTGCCGCCGAACAGCTTGTGGGCTTCATAGATGAACTTGCCGCCCAGCCAGCCGCCAGCCAGCAGTACTAATAGCAGTAACGTGAGCACTACTCGTTTAACCGTGAACTTTCGCCGCAGGCGTCGCCAGCGGCTCTCAGTGCTGCCGCCCTTACGAGGCGCTTTGGCCTGGCTGGCAGAAGCATTCTGGTAACTGGGCAGGGTCATGCCGACCGTTGGGAACTGGCTAGCTTGTTTTTTCACGAGAACGACGTCCTGAATCGGTCGTGGCCGGGCATTACGCGCAGCGGTATTAGGGCTAGGGCGGGGTGTTTGTGGCATTGAAGTAGATACTATTATACCGGCTTGGCTGCCTTGGTGCGAATCTTTTTTACCTATCGCACTGCCGGCCGGCAAACAGCTAACGGTTGGCTTTGGTACCTCTGTCGGTTATACTAATAAGACATGAAAGTAGTCGTGCAGATACCGTGCCTCAACGAAGAGGCTACGCTGCCCATGGTCTTGGAGAGCATTCCGCAGAAGATTGCTGGCGTCAAGGAGATAGTGGTGCTGGTGATAGACGACGGCTCGACCGACCGGACGCTTGAGATCGCCCGCAAATATGGCGTCAAGCATTTCGTACGCCATACTCACAACCAGGGGCTCGGCCGGTCGTTTCACGACGGCATACAGGCGGCTCTGGACCTCGGTGCGGACATCGTCGTTAACACCGACGGCGACAACCAGTATCCGCAAGACCGCATAGGGGACTTGGTACAACCCATCTTGGACGGCGAGGCCGACATCGTCATCGCCGACCGTCAGACCCACAAGATTGAACATTTCTCGCTTGCCAAGAAAATCTTGCAACGCGTAGGCAGCGCCGTGGTCAATAAGGCCGCCGGCACTAAGCTGCCGGACGCCGCCAGCGGCTTCCGCGCCTATAGCCGGGAGTCTCTCATCAGGCTCAATACTATCACCCGTTTCAGTTATTGCACGGAGACGATTATCCAGGCCGGCAACAAGGGCCTGCACATCACTAGCCTGCCGGTTGACACCAATCCGCCAACGCGGGAATCACGCTTGTTCAAATCGACCTCCGAGCACGTCGTAAAGTCGGCCGTGACGATTGTCCGGGCTTTTACCATGTACAGGCCTTACATGATTTTTGGCTCGCTGGGCTGCCTGTTATTCCTATTGGGCATGGTGCCGTTCGCCCGCTTTTTCTACTTCAGTTTTGAGGATGGTACGACACGCGGTCATATCCAGTCATTATTAGTCGGCTCGCTGCTCATGATTGCGGCCTTCTTGTGCCTAGTACTAAATGTCATCGCCGACCTAATCCGCATCAACCGCATCCTGATCGAAGACAACTTGGAACTTACAAAACGCCAGCGCTACGGTGCCTAAGCGCTAGTGCATAAACTGTGTCGGCCTGTCATAACCGGGTGTCAGCGGCCCGATAGCACTCCGGACCGCATGATTGGCCGTCTGTACGGTGCTGTTCGGCCAGTACCAGGCGTTGTTGCTGCGCAGGATGTAGGTCAGGGCTCCGCCGCCCCAGGCCAGGCACAGTACGGCTAGGGCTGCCACCGCCAGTTTCAAGCCTTGCCAGCGTCCGAACAGTTCGCGCACGGCTATGGCAACAATTACAAAAACCAATAACAAAGCCGGCAAGAGGTAGCGGCCATTAATGGCCACCGGCTGGCCGGTCTGCAAGAAATCCTGGTAGTCGTCCAGATAAAGAGCGCCGACATAGCTCACTACGACCGCCAAGAAAAGCCAGAATACCGGGGTGTTGTACTTGCGCCAAAGCCGGGGAGCAGCCGCCACAACTACCACAACACCGGCGGCGGCGAAGAAGATAGCGCTTAAACCGGGTATCACGAGCGGGCCGCGCGTTTGGAAGTTAGTACCCGGCCCGTCAACCGCGAAAAATGTCCTCAGCCACATACCATACACCCAGTCAGCGGTGAATGTCGGTAAGCTGCCAGGGATAATATCGTTATCGACTTTGTTGAGCTCGTCGTTATAGTTACGTATCCAGGGGCCGTATTGGCTGCACTGCTTGACGGTCAAGACATCGCTGCATCCCGGCACCGGGTTGTGATAACGCACCAGGTTAACACCGTAACGTTGGACAAACAGGCCAGTCACCAAGACTAAGCCCACAACTAGTCCCGCCCGCAGTCCGGTACCGAGACGGTGCCAGGCAGCAACCGTACCGCGCCAGGCTTCCGGCAAGGTTCGGCGGTGTTGCCAGGCACGCACCAGGACAAAAATAACTATGGCTGCGAACACCGGCAAAAAGGCGTATTTCACCAGGCTGGCGAGCAGACAGACAATCAGCAATTGCAGGCCGGTCTTGGGATCAAACCGCCGGCGCTTGGTGAAATAGCTGTCGAAACGCAGCGCCAGCAGCATAGCCAATGCAATCGCCGGCAAGAGCATATTGTCATAGTTGATTTGGGCTGCTAATAACGGCACGGTCGGTATCAGTACAAAAACCAACAGACAGGCGTGCGTCAGGGCCCGCGATGCGCCGGTCTTCAGCAGCAAGCGTCGATACAAGACCACGCCGCTCGTAAACAACCCGATGTCTATGAACCGCAAAACCAGCACCTGGATAGTCTGGTCACTTGTGAACCAACTGATCAGGCGGTAAGGAAAGCTCATTAAGTATTGGAAGAGGTAGGAGGGGTCGCGGGCCACGGCGCCGAATTGGCCGCCGCCAGGTACTTGGTTGCCCCAGAAGGGACTTAGGTGATGGGCATACAGGCGAATGATGCCGAGATGGAAGTCCTCGTCAAAAGCCATCGGATAGCGGCCGCTCAACGCAATCCAAGCCGCCTGCACGACTAGGAGACCAAGAATAACCCGAAAACAGGCCGGGCTACCAAGCCAGCCTACAAAACGCCGCCTAGATGAAGTGTTGGTCTTCGCCATAATATAAGTTCTTGCATACAGTATAGCCCGAAATTTTAAGGAAAGCTTAATGTTCAGTGACTAGGCAGTACCACTGTCCGTGCTACACTTTAGGCAGCATGAGTTCTCAGCAATTGCTCAAGACCCTTCGTAAGTTGCTGGCCAACAAGCGGATCAAAAATACCCTGATCGTTGTCATTCTGCTGGCTACGGTAGCGGTTTTTGTTGAATTCTTCGCGCGGCACCCTCAGTATATCCGGCAGCTCGGCCACACTAACCCCTGGTGGGTGGTGGCGGTTATCGCCCTGAATATACCGATGATCGGCCTGCTGATCGTGATTTACGACGCTTGCCTAAAGCTGTGCGGTGCCCGCTTGGAGTGGAAAGAGAATTTCCTGCTGACATCGTACTCTTCGATTGTTAATTTCTTCGGGCCGTTGCAGAGCGGGCCGGGAGTGCGGGCCGCCTATCTCAAGACACGGCACCGGGTTCGGCTGCGCGACTATACGCTAGCCAGTCTGTTGTATTACGGTTTGTTTGCCTTTTTTAGCGCCCTGTTTTTGCTGGTAGGCACACGGCCCTGGTGGCAAACCGTGCTGGCTTTGGCGGCTGTGGCAGTTTTTAGCGTTTTTGTTATCCGGCTGTTCCTCAAGCGGGATTCGCGGCCGGCAGAGTCGCATTTCAACCTGCAAGGCTCGGTCTTAGCACAGCTGGTTATCGTGACCTTTTTGCAGGTCTTATTGACCGCTATCACTTACTTTGTTGAACTGCGGGCCGTTAACTCGCACATCACCTGGGGGCAAGCCGTGTCGTACTCGGGAGCTGCCAATTTCGCCCTGTTCGTGTCGCTGACGCCGGACGCCATCGGTTTCCGCGAAACCTTCCTGGTGTTCTCGCGGCACTTGCACCACGTTTCAACTGCCAACATCTTGGGCGCCAATATCATCGACCGCGGCGCATATCTGATCTTCCTGCTGCTGCTGTTCCTGGTCGTCCTGGGTGTCCACGCCAAAGACCGCCTGCGCCTCGGTTCGCTCAAATAGAGTTAGGCCGGCTAATTCAGGGTAGGATTGCACCTACGGCCAGCATGGCCGACAGCCCCATAATTACGACCAACGAGCACAAAAACAGCTGGCGTCCCCAGGCTTTGTCATCGGCAGCCTGAAAGCCCAGCCACGCCAGGCGCAGCCACCACAGGCTCAATAGCGTCATAATAATGGCATACGCATAGCCCGCGTAACCGAACAGGCTCAGGGCAAGGTTGGCCAGCAGAAAAGCCAGCGTGTAGCCCAGGATCTGCCGCTTGGCAGAGGCCAGCCCCTGTTCGACCGGCCACACCGGCAAGCCGGCGGCCTTATAATCTTTTAGACGATAGACGGCGATGGCGTAGAAATGCGACATTTGCCAACAGGCCATAATGACGAACAGAATAACGGCGCCTGCATTGAAGCGGTCCGTGACCGCGCAGTAGCCGGCCACGAGCGGCGCGGCACCGGCAATTGTGCCGACCAGCGTACCGTGCTTGGAACGGCGCTTGGCCAGGCCGTACAATGCCACGTAGTCCACAAAGGCCAGCGCACCAATAGCCACCACCAAGCCATTGGTATCAATAATCAACGCTGCAAAGCCGGCCGCACCGAGCAGGCTGGCGTAGATGATCGCCGACCGGATCGGGACCGTGCCGGTCACCAGTGCCCGGTGCCGGGTCCGTTGCATTTTTTCATCAATCCCGCGGTCCAGGTAGTTATTGAAGACGCAGGCTGAGGCAATGACTAGCGCCGTGCCGACCAGCGTTGCCAGTAGAAGGGTCCAGTGTATGTGCCATTTGGAAGCCAGCAAAAAACCGGCGGCCGCCGTTATGATGTTGCCGTAAATAATGCCCGGCTTGGTCAGTTGGTAGTAGGCTTTAAACAAAGTTTTAGAATCCGGCTTGGTTGTTCATGTAGGTATTGATTTGCGCCGGGGTCATACGGTAGTTCAAGTTGGTCATAATCCACAACGAACCGAATACCAGGATCAGGACGACCATGGTCATAAACAGGAAAACGGCTAATTTCCAGCGCGGTTTGGTCTCGCGGCCAAGGTGCAGGAAAAATACTACTTGGACCAGGAACTGCGTGAGCGCCAAGGCAACAACCGCTCCAATCAAAATCCGCCGCGATAGGGCATGGTTCACGACCAACAGGTAGGCCGTTAAAGTTAGGACAATCGACGCTACGAAGCCGCTGACGTACATGCGCGGCGTACCGCGGTCGGTATCATGGCGCGAAATAATCATGTCAGGCTGCTTGCTCATATGCCGATCGCCCCCAGCAGATATACGATGGTGAAGATAAATATCCAAATAATGTCCAGGAAATGCCAGAACAGGCTGAGCATTGTCAGCTTGCGGACATTGGCCCGCGTCAGGCCGGCCCGCCAGACCCTCAACATCATGATGGCCATCCACGACAAGCCGACTGTAATGTGCAGTCCGTGCGTGCCGACCAGCGTAAAGAATGACGACAAGAAGCCGCTGCGGCGCCAGCTATTACCGGTCTGGTCCAGGTGGCGGAATTCGGTCAATTCCAGGCCCAGGAAGACCAACCCCAGCACGAAAGTCACGGCGAACCAGAACAACACCTTGTTTTTGTGTTTGCGGTGGGCCGACAGTATAGCCAGGCCGCAGGTGAAACTGCTGGTTAACAGCGCCAGCGTCTCGGCCAGGACGTTCGGCAGGCTGAATAGCTGGCTGCCGGGCGGGCCGCCGAACGTGTTGTTGTGCAGCACCGCATAAGTCGCAAACAGGCCGGCGAACAGCACGCAGTCGGTCATGATGTAGACCCAAAAGCCGAAGATGTTCTTAGAGTCGGCCTCGGCGTGGGCAATAGTGCGGTCCAGACGTTGGCTGGCTACGGCCGTCTCGCTCATGCGTATTTCTCCCGGCGGGCGGCAGCTTCGGCCTCGATTTTTTCCAGCTTGGCGGCCGTCAGCTTGTACTCGCTATCCTCATCGGACGTCCGGACAATGACCGAAACAATTATGCCAAGCAGACCGACCACCGCTAGCCAACCGATGTGCCAGATCAGGGCGAAACCGAACAGGAAGGCAAAACTGGCAATGATCAGGCCCATCGGGCTGTTTTTGGGCACATAGATGTCGGCATATTCGACTTTTTGCGGCTTGGCAGCCTTAGAGTGTTTCATGGCCCAAAAGGCATCCCGCTCACTAATGTCGGGGATAACGGCGAAGTTATAAAACGGCGCCGGCGACGTTGTCGACCATTCCAGCGTGCGGCCATTCCAGGGATCGCCGGTAGTGTCGAGGTTATCTTTGCGCTGCACAATACTAACAATAAATTGCAGGACCTGGAAGCCGACACCGGCGGCAATCACGGCCACGCCCACGCCGGCAACGATAAATAGCGGTTGCCAACCCAGCGAAGCGCTGTAGTGGTCGAGCCGCCGCGTAGCGCCCATCAGGCCGAGGATGTACAACGGTATAAAGGCCAGCAGGAAGCCGAGGAACCAGCACCAGAAGGCATATTTGCCTAGCCGTTCGTTCAACCGAAAGCCAAAAATCTTGGGGAACCAGTACGTGATGCCGGCAAAATAGCCGAACACCACGCCGCCAACGATCATCATATGGAAATGCGCTACCAGGAACAGACTGTTATGCACCTGGTAGTCGATAGCCGGCACCGACATCAGCACACCGGCCACGCCGCCGATCGTGAAGGTCACGACGAAACCCATAAACCAATACATCGGCGAGGCAAACAGGATCCGGCCGCGATACATCGTCGCTAACCAGTTAAAGATCTTCACGCCGGTTGGGATAGCGATCACCGCCGTCATAATACCAAAGAAGGCGTTAACGTCAGCGCCAGCGCCCATCGTGAAGAAATGGTGCAGCCAGACCGTGAACGACAGCAGCACGATCGCCCACAGCGCCCAGACCATCGAGGTGTAGCCAAACAGTTTTTTGCGGGCAAAGGTGGCTACGATTTCGGAATACACACCGAACGCCGGCAAGACGAGTATATACACTTCCGGATGGCCCCAAGCCCAGATCAGGTTGACGTACATCATAACGTTACTGCCGCCACCGCTGGTAAAGAAATGGGTACCAACGGAACGGTCCAAGAACAACAGCGCCAAGGTCACCGTCAGGATCGGGAAGGCAAAGATCACCAGCGACATCGTGCACAGCACGCTCCACACGAACAGCGGCATCTTCATCAGGCTCATGCCCGGCGCCCGCAGCTTAACTATCGTCGTCACGAAGTTAATGCCCGACAACAAGCTGCCGATGCCGGCGATCTGCAACGCCCAAATCCAATAATCGACACCAACACCCGGGCTGTACTGTAACTCGCTGAGCGGCGGATAGGCCAGCCAACCGGCGGCCGAAAACGAGCCGACCACCAGCGACAAATTGACCAGCAGCATGCCGGCCACGAATAGCCAGAAAGCCAGCGAATTCAAAAATGGGAAGGCCACATCGCGGGCGCCGATCTGCAGCGGCAACACCAGGTTTATCAAGCCGAACATCAGCCCCATGCCGACGAAGAAAATCATGATCGTACCGTGGGCCGAGAAAATCTGCTGGAAGTGGTTGGATGACAAAAAGCCATGGTTATTACCGACCGATATGGCCTGCTGGGCGCGCAACATGAGGGCGTCGACGCCGCCGCGCACCAGCATCAACAGCGCCACCAAGATGTACATAACGCCGATCCGCTTGGGGTCGAGCGTGGTCAGCCACTCGCGCCAGAGCCATTTCCAGCGCCTGAGGTAGGTTATCAGCACCAAGGTGCCGACAGCGGCAAAGACGACGGTCAGGGCGCCGCCCCGTGTGACCGCGTCGGTCGGGAAAGCACTCCACGACAATTTGCCCAAGAGGCCAGCGAATAGCATCATTGCATTTCCATCCCCGACATGCCGGACATATTTGACGTGCCATTGCTGCCCATATTCGATGTCCCCCCAACCGGCGCTAGATACTTATCGATAATCGTATAATACAGGCTCGATGGACCTGAGGCATAATAGGCAACCGGATTGTTCTGGCTCGGCTTGGCCAGCTTATTATAGGCGGCTTGGTTGAGGCTGTCTGGCGAGTGTTTGACCGAATTGACCCATTGGTTAAAATCACTGCTTGAGCTGGCTTTGGCGATAAAGTTCATGCCGGCGAAGCCGTCGCCGCTAATATTGGCCGACGACCCATAGAAGCTGCCGTCAGTGCTGGCCAGCAGGTGCAGCTGGGTCGACATGCCGGGCATGGCGTAGATTTGGCTGCCGAGCTGCGGAATCCAGAACGAATTCATGACACTGTCCGACGTTATATCAAAGTCAATCGGCGTTTGCTTGGGAATCTGCATGAAATTCACCGAGGCGATACCTTGCTGCGGATAAATGAACAGCCATTTCCAATCAAGGGCGACGACCTGTATTGTCACCGGCGGCGTCCTAGAGTTAATCGGTCCAGCGCATGGGAACTGTTCCAAATGACAACAGCCAACACCAGAATGATCGTCGAAGGAATCAGCCACCAGATGGTTTCGGCGATACGGTTACCGGCCAGATCCGGTGAATACTTGGCTTTCTTCGGGTTACCCTCTCTATACTTCCAGGCAAAGCCGAATAACAGGCTAAATACCGGTACCACCACGATGAGTGACAGCAAGAGGGTGAAGATAATCAGGTGCTGTTCCTGCCGGGCGATCGGCCCTCTCGGCTCCAGCACCGGGATGTTGGTGCGGTGCAAATACCACGCCGCCACCGCCAAAAACCCCAGAACCGGTAC
>Ga0302325_10008595_pt1 | contig 22423 bp, 22 predicted proteins | sample Palsa_T0_2_FD_201948 | JGI IMG/M metagenome (GOLD analysis project Ga0302325, IMG submission 201948) | Peat permafrost microbial communities from Stordalen Mire near Abisko, Sweden - Palsa_T0_2 | ecosystem: Environmental > Terrestrial > Soil > Palsa > Peat permafrost | place: Sweden: Abisko...
GTTCCGACGAGACGTGGCACTTCGCCGCGGGAACCGCACTCACGATCGAAACCCTCGACGAACGCTCCGGTCACGAACGCATCCTGCTCGGTCCCGACGGACCCTGGGTTGCGGTCATTCCGGCCGGCACCGCCTTCGCAGCGCACCTCGATGCAGCAGAGGGCTTCGCGCTCGTCAGCTGTTGCGTCGCGCCCGGCTTCGACTTCGCCGATTTCCAGTTACTCGACGGCGAATCGCTCGCTGCCAGGTTTCCGGAGCATCGCGAGCTTGCGCTGCGCTATGCGCGATCCGGATGAATGTCGTCGACCCAGCGCACGGTTCGCGGTGATGCGACGCCGGCGACCTCGAGATTGACGACGATCGGCTCCTGACCGCTGCGCACGATCACACACTCCAGCAATTCGCTTTCGCTCGCATTGCTTTCTTGATGCGGCACGAAGGGCGGCACGAAGATGAAATCGCCCGGTCCCGCTTCCGCCGTAAACTCGAGTTCGCGACCCCAACGCATGCGAGCGCGACCGCGCACAACGTAGATGACGGTCTCGAGGCCGCCATGATGATGCGCGCCGGTCGCTGCGCCGGCTGAGATCGTAACGGTTCCGGCCCAAAGCTTTTCCGCGCCGCCGCGCGCCCGGTTGATCGCCGCGGCACGAGACATACCCGGCGTCTGCGGGGTATTCGGATCGAGCGTATCGCCCGAGACGATCCGCACGCCATCGTGCTCCCAATTCTGTTCGCTCATACGACGCTCAACAGCGGAGCAGGGGCATTTGGTTGTAGAACGGCGTCGAAGGCGTTCCACACGTAGAACCCGTCGTCGCTCTCGGGCTCGAGCAACACCGAAAGCAGCGGCCCGAGCGGCTGCGCCGTTGGGATCAAAAGTGATCCCGCCTCACAAGCATGGATGCGTGCGGGGAGCCATTCGCCCTGAATGTTACGCAGCAGATGCCCCTCGAGCGTAGCCGCTTCCGAAAGGCTGTCGATGTGAAATTCCTTCGCGCGCAGCGTGCGACTTTCGCTTAGCGTCTCATAGGTGATACCGTGCGCGCGCAAGAGCGGTTCGGTGAGCTGCGCATGGCCGCTTGGAACGAGATGGGCCTTCGGGGCAAGAACGAAGCGCGCCGCTGCATACCGGTCGTGCACGGGCAGCATTCCGCGCGAAAGCGTTGCTCCACCGTTCGCAAGCACGTCTTCCCATTCGAACGGCTGCGAGACGGCGCCCGCTGGATAGGCGGCTTGCAAACACACGTAGCCGCCGCTCCAGCCGGCGGCGCGGCGCGCGGTGTCGAGCACCGCCTCATCGTTCTCCGCACAAAAACTGAGAGCGGCCTCGACGAACGCGCGTGAGCTGAAGATGCGCTGCTCGAACGTATCGCGCGCGTTGACAGCCGCGAGAGCGGACACAGCTCCACGCAAGCCCAAATAGTTCAACGCGAAGCGCGGTTTGTAATCGTACGCGAACCAACCGTAGTTCGCCGCATCGCCGGCCGGAGGCGGAACCGCGAGTTCGCGATCGCGGCCAAAGTGGCCGTACGAGAACGAGTCAAGAGCGAATTTCTCACGCAATTTTCGAGCGACGTCCGGCAAGAGATGCGTCCGCGCGAACGAACCGCCGAAGGCCGCCGGGTGGAGCGCCGGCCCCAGCAGCGCTGCAAACACGTCGCAGCTCACTCCACCCGTTCGCACGTCCAAAACGACATCGGGTTTCCAAACATCGAGTAGCGCGACCGCGCCGAGTGTTTCCGGCGCCTCGAGCTTCACGTAGTCGAGATCGAGATCGAGCCCTTGTCCGTTGCGGCGATCGCCGACGAGCGCCGGACCATTCTGATATGGCCGGCGCTGCTCGAGCGGTCCCGTGTTTTCGCGGCCGTCAGGATTGTAGAGCGGGGCGATCACGAGCACCAGTTCTTCGAGCAACGTCTTTTGCGACGAAAGACAGAAATCGCGCAACATGGCGAGCAGCGCTTCGGTTCCGTCGACCTCGTCGCCGTGGATCCCGGCCTGGATGTAGACGATCGGCCGCCGCAGCGCCCGCGCTTCCGCAACGTTGCGCACGAGTGGTCGCGAAGCAATCACGTACGGAACTTGGCGCTGCTGCGTCGTCGTCGCGAGCGAGCCCAGCACGATCGGCGCAGCGCGTGCGTCGAGCGCGGCCAGAAACGAGCGCACGTCGTCGTAACTCGATGCTTCTACGTAGGCGCTCGCTTCAGCACGCGTCGCGAGCTTCTCGCGTAGCGACGGCTGCGGAAAGAAGCTCGCGGCCGGTTTCGCGCCGGTAGCCGCCACCGCCGCTCCGGTCGCCAAGAAGACCCGACGCTTCACGCGCCCGCTACGAGGCCTCGAAGGTGCCCGCAGCCACGACGATCAGATCGCGCTCACCAAGATATTCGCGCGTCGCGCGCAGCACATCGGACTGCGTTACGGCGGCCAACTGATCCTGGTAGGTATCGACGTACTCGTCGCCGAGCCCGTAATACGCGATGCGCTCGAGTTCGCCCGCGATGCCGGCGTTGGTCGCGAGGCGCACGTGATGCTGGCCGCCGAGCGAATTGCGCTGCTGCACGAGTTCGCGTTCGCTCGGACCGTCGCTTGCGTAGCGGGTAAGCACCTCACGCACCGACGCAATTGCGCGCTCGACGTTGGCCGGATTGACGCTAACCGTAACGCGCCAGGGCCCGGGAATGCGGCCCGATGACAGGAAGTTGCTCGTGACGCCGTAGGTGAGCCCCTCGCGGTCGCGCAGTTGCAGCCCCAGTCGGGAACTCAGCGTCGACTGGCCGAGGATCCCATTCGCAAGCTGCGCGGCAAAATAGCCGGCGTCGGCGCGAACGAGTGAGGTCGCGCGGCCCATGACGATGTCGACGTTCGACTTGCGCTCGAGGGCAACGCTCTCGCGAACGTCACGCGCGGGGCGCGAATGCACGAGGAAGCTCGCAGCTTGCGCCTCGGGAGCAAAGGGGACCCTGCCGAGCGTCCGCTCCAGCAAGTTGGCAAACACGCGCTGATCGGCCGATCCCGCTGCCGAAACGAGTGGCGTCGCACGCAGAACACGGTTTGCGTGAAAGTTGCGCACGTCGTCGACGGTGATTGCTTCGAGTGCCGCTAGTGCGGAGTCAACATCCGCGGCGACGTTCGGATCGCCGGGTTCGTACGCCAGCTCGAGAAAACGCTGCATCGCGCGCCAGCCCGTATTCGTGCGTGCCACCCGCAGCATCCCGGCGATTTCCGTCTTGACCAGCCCGAGTTCGCTCTCATCGAAAAGCGGCTCGCGCAGTTCTTCGGCGACGGTTTCCAAGAGCAGCGCAGCGTCCTCGACCGCGCACGCGCCCGTTATGCGGAACGCGAGCGGATTGGAGCTTTGGGTCGGATCGTCGTCGACGCCGTAGCTGCGCCGAACGCCGGCCCGCTCCAAGCGTTCCTCGATGTCCTGACGCCGGTGGCTGCGCGTTCCGCGCGCAAGCATCTCCGCAACGACCGTCGCCAGCAGCGGCGATCCACCCGCAAAAGCGGGCCCCGCTTCCAAGAGCACCCGCAACTGCAGGGTCGGATTCCGGCCGCTGGTGACGTACTTCCAGCGCACGGCGTTCGACGCGCCGCTCGCGATGCGCGAGCTGAAACGCTCGACTTGGCTTGCACGCGGAGCCGGCAACGGAGCGGCTTCGATCGGTTTGCCATTTTCGGGTAGAGCGACGACCGCCTCGAATGCGACCACGTCGAACGTCTTCGGTGTCGCCGGCAACAACAAACCGATCGTGCGATTGTCTTCGTGCAGATACTCGCCCAACACGGCCCGCACGTACTCGGATGACACCGCGCGCACGCGCTCGACGTACGTTTCATCGAGTCGCCAGGTACCGACGGCCTCAAATTCACCGAGCCGTTGCGCGAGCGCGAAGGTCCCATCTCGCGCGAAAGCATCCTGAACCGCAATTTGGGTGTGCGCGCGCTCGATTTCCGCAGCGCTCGGCCCGTGCTGCGCGAGTTCGGCCAGCACCGCTTCAACTTCCCGCCGCACGTCGTCCGCGGCGCGGCCGGGACAAACGTTTACGAGGATCTGAAAAAGACCCGGGTCGCGCGAGCCCCAATTCCAGGCCGACACATCGAGTGCGAGCCCGGTATCGACCAGGGCGCGCGAAAGGCGGCTCGTGCGGCCACGCGCCAAAACGCGCGCCAACACGTCGAGCGCGTAGCCGGCGTTCTCCTCGGAACCGGGCAAGGCGGCACTCCGGGTCGCGAGATCGGCTGCGGATAAAACGAGGCGCTGGCCGAGTGCGGCCGGCGTGTGGAAAGCATAAGCGACGAGCGTCGTGTCTCCCGGCCGCTTGACGATCACGCTGCGTTCGCCCGCCTGCGGCGGCTCCTCGGTATAGACGTCGGGAATGGCGTGCGTCGCGCGCGGCAGCGCGCCGAAGTTGCGCTCGATTGCCTCGCGCGTCCGTTCGATGTCGAAATCACCGACGACAAACGCGGTCGCGTTATTCGTATGATAGTAGGTATCGTACAGTTCGCGCAGACGTTCGGTCGCAACGCCTTCGACATCCGTGCGCCAGCCGATCGTCGGATGATGGTACGGATGCTCGCGAAATGCAGTGGCGACCACGGCCGAGTTAAGGACGCGCACGTGATTGTTATCGTTGCGCTCGAGCTCGTTGCGCACGACCGTCATCTCCGACCGCCGGTCGGCGTCGGCGATGAAGGCGTTGCGCATCCGGTCCGCTTCGAGTTCGATTGCGAAGTCGAGGTACCCGGAAGGGACCGTTTCAAAATAGTTGGTGCGGTCGATCCAGGTCGTCGCATTCTTGGCCGCGCCGATTTCGTTCATGATGTCGGCGAAGGCGCGGCCGTTGCGGCGGTTGTTCTTCGGCGTGCCTTTGAAGAGCATGTGCTCCAGCAAATGGGACGAGCCCGTGTAACCGACGGCTTCGTTGCGCGACCCAACCCGGTAGACGACCATCAGCGTTGCTACCGGAGCCGCCGGGGCGGGCACGAACACCACTTTGAGCCCATTTTCGAGGAAAAATTCGTGCGCCGCGAGCACCGGGGATTCAACCATACGGGTTGCTTCCACCACGGCGTTGGAAACCCGGCTGGGCGGCGCGGGGCGTGCCGGCGCGGCTATGCGAGCATCGGCAGGTCGAGCCCGCTCTCACGCGCACAAGCGATCGCTAGATCGTAGCCGGCGTCGGCATGGCGCATGACGCCGCTCGCGGGGTCGTTATGGAGCACGCGCTCGATCCGCTTGGCGGCGCTCTCGGTGCCGTCGCAGACGATCACCATGCCGGCGTGCTGCGAGTAGCCCATGCCGACACCGCCGCCATGATGCAGCGACACCCAGGTTGCACCGCTAGCCGTATTGAGCAACGCATTCAGAAGCGGCCAGTCGCTAACGGCGTCACTGCCGTCACGCATCGACTCCGTTTCGCGATTGGGGCTTGCGACCGAACCCGAATCGAGGTGATCGCGGCCGATCACGACCGGCGCGGCAAGTTCGCCGCGCGCCACCATCTCGTTGAAGGCCAGACCCACGCGCGCGCGGTCGCCAAGACCGATCCAGCAAATACGCGCGGGCAGTCCCTGATAGGCGATTCGTTCTTTGGCCATGTCGAGCCAGTGGTGCAGGTGCGCATCCCCGGGAATCAACTCCTTAACCTTCGCGTCGGTCTTAGCGATGTCGGCCGGATCCCCGGAAAGCGCCACCCAACGAAACGGTCCGATGCCGCGGCAAAAGAGCGGCCGGATATACGCCGGCACGAAGCCCGGAAAATCGAAGGCATCCGTGAGGCCTTCATCCTTGGCCATCTGCCGCAGATTGTTGCCGTAGTCAACCGTTGGGATGCCGCGGCGGTAAAAGGCCAGCATCGCGCGCACGTGTTCAACCATCGATTGTTTCGCAGCCTTTACGACCGCCGCCGGATCGCGCAGGCGCATCTCGGCGGCGTGCTCGAGCGTCCAGCCGGCCGGAAGATAGCCCGTCAACGGATCGTGCGCGCTTGTCTGATCGGTGACGATATCCGGGCGTACGCCGCGCCGCACAAGTTCGGGGAACACCTCCGCGGCATTTCCAAGAAGACCGACGGAAAGCGGTTCCTTGCGCTTGCCGGCAGCTTCGATCAGCGCCAGCGCTTCGTCGAGCGAATCGGCGCGCACGTCGAGGTAGCGCGTTTCGAGGCGCCGCTCGATACGGTGCGGATCGCACTCGACCGCGAGCATCGACGCGCCGGCCATCGTGGCGGCAAGCGGTTGCGCACCGCCCATGCCGCCGAGGCCCGCGGTGAGCACCCACTTTCCGGAAAGGTCGCCGCCGTAGTGCTGGCGCCCCATCTCCACGAACGTCTCGTAGGTGCCTTGCACGATTCCTTGCGAGCCGATGTAGATCCACGAGCCGGCCGTCATCTGACCGAACATCATCAGGCCCTTGCGATCGAGTTCGTCGAAATGCTCCCAGGTCGCCCAATGCGGAACGAGATTCGAATTGGCGATCAGCACGCGCGGGGCATCCGAATGCGTTTTGAAAACGCCGACCGGTTTTCCCGACTGCACGAGCAGGGTCTCGTCGCTTTCGAGCCGGCGTAGAACCTCGACGATTTTCTCGAAACACTCCCAATTGCGCGCGGCCTTTCCTTTTCCACCGTACACGACCAGATCGTCCGGACGTTCGGCCACTTCGGGGTCGAGGTTGTTCATCAGCATGCGCAGCGGGGCTTCGGTCAGCCAACTCTTTGCGGAGAGTTCGGGGCCGCGCGGCGAGCGAACGGGACGGGCGAGGGTGATGCTCATCGGAACTCTCCTAGGATGCGGCCGGCGCGAACGATGGTGTGCACCGGATTCGTGCCGATTCCGTAGGCTACTTCGGCCGGATGCTCGGCATCCCATACAACGAAGTCGGCCACCCGTCCAGGTGAAAGCGTGCCGAGGGTCTCGGAGCAGCCGAGAGCGCGGGCGGCGTTGCGCGTCGCGCCGGCCAGTGCCTCTTCCGGCGTAAGGCCGTACAGAACGCAGGCGAGATTGAGCGCGAGCGGCAGCGAAACGAGGGGCGAGGTGCCGGGATTACAATCGCTTGCGATCGCGATCGGAATGCCGAGGCGTCGTAGCGCTGCGATCGGGGGCAGCTGCTTCTCGCGCAAGAAGTAGGTCGCTCCGGGCAGCAGCACGGCCACGGTGCCCGCTGCCGCGAGCGCGGCGAGGCCGGCCTCGGAAGCGTGCTCGAGATGGTCGGCTGAGAGCGCCCCGTAACGCGCGGCCAGCGCTGCGCCGCCACCGTCGCTCAATTGGTCGGCATGAAGCTTTACCGGCAAACCGAGCGCTCGCGCCGCCTCGAAATAGCGCACCGTCTGCGCAGCGTTGAAGCCGATCGTTTCGCAAAAAGCGTCGACCGCATCCGCGAGATGTTCGGCCGCAATCGTCGGCAGCATCTCGTCGACCACGAAATCTACGTAAGCGTCCGGGTCGGCGAACTCCGGCGGGCGAGCGTGCAAACCGAGATACGTCGTCCGCACCCGAACGTCGCAGCGAGCGCCGAGCGCGCGCGCGGCGCGCAGCATCTCAAGCTCCGTGTCGCGATCGAGGCCATAGCCCGATTTGATCTCGATCGTCGTCACCCCGCTTGCGGCGAGCGCGCGCAAACGCCGTTCCGATGCTTTTTCCAAATCCTCGCTCGCAGCCGCGCGCGTGGACCGCACGGTGGATAGGATGCCGCCGCCGGCGCGAGCAATGTCGGCGTAGTGTGCACCGCTGATACGCATCTCGAACTCGCGTGCGCGGTTACCGGCGTAAACAAGATGCGTGTGACAATCGATGAGGCCGGGCGTGATCAAACGCCCGCCCGCGTCGTATATTTGTTCCGCCGCAGCGAGGTCTTCCGGCAAAGCACTACGCGGCCCAACCCAGGCCACACGGCCGTTTCCGGCCAGCGCCAGCGCCCCATCGTCGATCAGGCCGTACGGCACGGCCAGGTCCGTATCCATCGTTGCAATGCGCGCGCCTAGGACGAGCGCGTGAACGCGTACTTCGCGCGTCACGCGCTCTTGCCGGAGGGCTGGAAGAGCGACGTTCGGTTCGAGATCGGCACCTCCGGAGAGTTTGCAGCGATAACACCCGATTCGACGGATATGGGCACGACGCCGTTCGACATCGTGCTGCCCGGCATGCCGAACGCACACTCACACGCCTTCCAGCGCGTGCTGGCCGGCCGCGCCGAACGAGCGCGGCCCGGCGGCGATTCTTTCTGGAGTTGGCGCGAGGCAATGTATCGCGCGCTCGAAGACCTCACCCCCGACGAGTTTGAAGCCGTAACGACGGACGCCTACCGGACGATGCTCGCGGCCGGATACACCTCGGTCTGCGAGTTCCACTACGTTCACAACGCACCGGGCGGCGTGCCGTACGCGCAACCGGGCGAACTGGCCGAGCGCGTTATTTCCGCCGCGCGCCACGCAGGTATCGGGCTCACGCTGCTGCTCGTGCTATACCGTTTTAGCGATTTTGGCGAAACGCCGCCGCGGAGCGGGCAGGCGCGCTTTACGCTCGGGCTTGATTCGTTTGCGGCACTCTGGCAGCAGCTAACGAGCACCTACGGGCACGATCCGGCGATTCGTATCGGCATAGCCCCCCACTCGCTGCGGGCGATCGCGCTCGACGATCTTTCGCAGCTGGCCGCGCTCGCCGCCTCCGTGGCGGAGACGCCGCTGCACGTTCACGTCAGCGAACAAATTCGCGAGATTGAAGCCTGTCGCGCGCGCTATGGCGTGACGCCGATCGATCTGTTGGGAAGCAAAGTCCAGCTCGATCGGCATTGGTGCCTCGTGCATGCAACGCACGCAACCGATCAGGAGCTTTCGGCCGTCGTCGCGTCGCGCGCCGTCGTCGCGCTGTGCCCGACGACCGAAGCGAATCTCGGCGACGGTATCTTTCCGGCGGCGCCTTTCGTTTCAGCCGGCGGCCGATTCGCGATCGGCAGCGACAGCAACGTCACGATCGATGTCCCCGAAGAGCTGCGCTGGTTGGAATACGGACAGCGCTTGAGCGTGCGCGAACGCAACCTGCTGCGCGACGACGCACAACCCTCCGTCGGGCGCTATCTCTACGAATCTGCGCTCGCCGGCGGAGCGCAGGCTTCCGGCCGGCAGATCGGGGCACTACGGCCGGGGTATCGCGCCGACTTTCTCGCATTCGATGCGGCTTTCGCGTTCGACGAGCGAACGGCGCTCGACATGCTCGTGTTCCGAAGCGGCACGTGGAAGGTCGCAGACGTCATCGTCGGCGGCAAGCGCATCCGGCCGAGCGGAGAATGAAGGCACGATGAGCGTCCACGAACTTGACGGCCGAAACCTCTCGCTCGAAACGATCGAGGCGATCGCAGCGGACGGCGTACAGGTGCGCGTGAGCCAAGAAGCGCGCGAACGCGTGGCGGCCGCTCGAGCCTGCGTCGAACGGCAGTTCGAACGCGGCGCGATCATCTACGGCGTGACGACGGGCTTCGGTCGCATGGCAAACGTGGTGATCGACCGTGCGGACGTCGACGTGCTACAGCAGAACCTGGTGCGCAGCCACGCCGCCGGCACGGGTGAACCGCTCTGCGAAGCATTCGTGCGCGCGGCCGGCGTGTTGCGCGCAAGTTCGCTCGCCGCCGGGCATTCCGGCATCCGGGTCGAGACGCTCGATTTGCTGGTCGAGATCCTCAATCGCGGCGTCACGCCGGTCGTGCCCGCCCAAGGCTCCGTCGGCGCAAGCGGCGACCTCGCACCGCTTGCGCACATGACGTTGACGCTAATCGGTGAAGGCGAGGCTTTCTACCATGGCGAGCGGCTCCCGAGCGCGGAAGCGCTTGCACGCGCCGGCTTGCAACCACTTCATCTCGCCGCGAAGGAAGGGCTCTCGCTCATCAACGGCACCGAGGTGATGACGGGCATTGCCGTGCTCTCGCTGCTGCGCGCCGAGCGTTTGTTGGCCGCGGCCGACGTGATCGGCGCGATGTCGATCGAAGCGTTTCTCGCAACGGACAATGTCTTCGATCATCGGATCAACGCGCTACGCCCCCATCCGGGTCAAACACTCGTCGCAGAAAATCTGCGAGCGCTCGTGGCTGGTTCGGAAGTCATGCAATCCCACCGCGACTGCGGACGCGTGCAGGATCCGTATTCCTTCCGCTGCATCCCGGTCGTCCATGGCGCGGCGCGCGACGCGGCCGGGTACGTCCGCGGCGTCCTCGAAACCGAAGCAATCTCGGTGACCGACAATCCGCTTATTTTCCCTGATGAAGATCTGTTTCTGACCGGCGGCAACTTTCACGGACAGCCGGTCGGCGTCGTCTGCGATTTCCTGAAGGCGGTCATGGCGGAAGTGGCCTCGATCAGCGAACGCCGCTCGTATCTGCTGCTCAACGGCGAAGAGCGCGGACTGCCGCTGTTTCTTTCGCGCAAACCTGGGCTCGAGTCCGGTTTGATGATCGCGCAATACACGGCCGCCGCGCTTGTCAGCGAAAGCAAAGGACTGGCCTCACCGTCGTCCGTCGATTCGATCCCCACGTCGGCCGGACAAGAGGACCACGTTTCGATGGGAACGATTGCAGCCCGCACGCTCGATGCGATCCTTCAAAACGTTGAAGGCGCACTCGCCTGCGAGTTGCTCTGCGCCCTTGCGGCAACCGACTTTCGACGCCCGCTACGCAGTGGCTCGGGAACGCAAGCCGCTTACGACGCTGCGCGCGCACGCATCGAACCCCTACTCGCCGACCGCGTGCAGAGTACCGATATCGAGCGCGCGCGAGAACTGATCCGCTCGGGCGCACTCGTTTCGGCAGCGCGTCAGGCTATCGCGTGAAAGTGGGCACACGGTTGATAGGAGCAAAGCGACGAGGACCAGACGGCCAAAAAGTGCTCGGGCCCTCACCCCGTCTCGACGATCAGGAAACGGTTGCCGTCGATGTCGCGAAAGAAGAACTGCGGCGGCACCGGGCCTGCAACGGCAAGCTCGGCCGACACAAGCCCCGGCCTGGGCGTCCCCTTACGCCCGATCTCGGCATCGACCACAACGCCCCGACCCCGGAGGGTCGCGTGATCGGCCCCGACGTCCTTCGTCGTAAACGCGCAATAGGTCTGATCGCCGCCGGCGGGCTTGCCTTCACTTGAGGGGACGAGCGCAAGCGCCATCACCGAGCCTGGAGGCGCCACCTCGATCCAGCGCCTCCCCCCACCATATTCGAAATCGACGCGTTTTTCGAAGCCCAGCTTTTGAAGGTAGAACGCGAGCGCCTGGTCCTGATCGGCGACCGGAACGAACACGGTCGCGACCTGGCTGATACCGGTCGAGTTGGCGTTTTCGAGCATTCCTCGCTCCTTGACGTGACTGATGTTCTGCCCGAAAGTCACTCTGCCGACACCCAATGGTGCTCTCTGGAATGACGGCAAAGGTTGACGTGCCGAAACGTGAAAGAGCAGCCAAGCAAGACATTTGGGGCCCCCTCGCCCTTTGCACCTCGCCGCGCTTTGGGCCGGCATCCGTTAGGAGAAATCTGATGCGTCGCACGTACCTCACTGCAATGTTAACGACCGTACTGTCACTGGCAATGGCGGCGCCTAGCCTCGCTGCGCTCACCCTGACCAGCGTTGCGTTTTCAGATGGACAGACGATACCGGGGAAGTACGCGTTCAACAGCTTTGGCTGCACGGGACAAAACGTATCGCCGCCGCTTTCCTGGAGCGGTGCTCCCGCCGGAACCAAGAGTTTTGTTATCGTCGAATACGATCCCAAGGCACCGACCGGTGTCGGCTGGTTCCATTGGATCGCATTCAACATCCCGGCAACGGCGAGCGGATTGCCGGAAGGCGCGGGCGCCGTCGGAGCTGCGAATGCTCCAAGCGGAATGCAGGACGGATTTACGGATTTCGGTGCGCCGGGCTATGGCGGCATGTGCCCGCCAACCGGTGACGCTCCGCATCCTTACACGCTCACACTCTATGCAATCGACGTGCCGCAGCTGCCCTACGCCGACGCGACGACGACCGGCGCCAAAACCGGCTACGTGCTAAACGGCCACGTGCTGGCAAAGGCGAGTCTGACGGGTCTTTTCGGACGATAATCAGCGCGGCGGTCCCGGCCTTCTTCGCCTCGCTCGTCGAGTTCGTCGAAGCGCTGACGATCGTACTCGCCGTCGGTGTTACGCGCGGTTGGCGGCCGGCCTTGACAGGCACGGCCGCCGGCGTGGCGTTGCTCGCAGTTCTGGTAATTGCATTTGGCCCGCTGCTCGCGCTCGTGCCGCTCGGCGCATTGCAACTGGTTGTTGGTATCCTACTGCTCTTCTTCGGGATGCGCTGGCTGCGCAAAGCGATCTTACGCTATGCCGGCGTGATCGCGCTGCACGATGAAGCCAGCATCTACGCGCGCCAGAAAGCAACTCTCGCGACCTCAGATGCACGCGGTTCGTTCGATTGGCTTGCAATCGCGACCACCTTCAACGCGGTCGTCCTCGAGGGACTCGAAGTCGTCTTCATCGTCATCGCCGTGGGCGCGACCGCCCGCGCAATCCTGCCCGCGAGCCTCGGCGCCCTTGCCGCCGGAGTCCTCGTCGTCGGCGCCGGATCGATCGCACGCGAGCCGCTTGCACGCGTGCCTGAAAATACGTTGAAGTTCGTCGTCGGTATCATGCTGACGGCATTCGGCACGTTTTGGACCGGAGAGGGCATGGGTCTCTCATGGCCGGGCGACGATCTCGCGTTGCCCGCTTTGATCGCGGGTTATCTCATTGCCTCAGTAGCCGCCGTGCTGATCGCGCGAAACGCCCCCGCCGGCGCTCTGACGCAGCGGTGAACGCAGTGCGCTCGAGCGCGGTCAAGGTCGCCCGTCTCTTCGTCGACGACAACCTCTTCGCACTTGCAATCGCCGTCTGGCTGGCGGCAATCGGCGCAGTGAGAGTTCTCCATCTCGGCTCACCATTAGCGCAGGCGCTTGGATTGTTCGCCGGTCTTTCGTTCGTACTCATCGCAAGCGCCGCCCGCGCTGCGAGGCGCGCTTAAAGCGCCGCGAGCACTCGCTCTCCGAACGTGCGCGTGTCCAGCACCGGTTGATCGCCCCGCGCGATGTCGCGCGTGCGCGCACCGCCCGCAATCGCAACTGCGACCGCGCTTTCAATGCGTTTCGCGTTCGGTTCGTCGCCGAGGCTGTAACGGCACAAGAGCGCTGCCGAAAGGATCGCGGCGATGGGGTTGGCCACCCCTTTCCCGGCGATGTCGGGCGCGGTCCCGCTGATCGGTTCGTACAAGCCGAAGCGTCCGCTAGCGTGCTCGCGCGTACCGAGCGTCGCACTCGGAAGGTTGCCGAGCGATCCCGTCAGCATGCCGGCCTGGTCGCTCAAAATATCTCCGAACGTGTTCTCCGTTAGAATGACGTCGAAGCGCAGCGGGTCACGCACGAGCTGCATCGCAGCATTGTCGACCAAAAGATGATCGAGTTCGACGTCGGCATAGTCGCTCGCGTGCAGTGCGATCACCGTGCGGCGCCAGAGCCGCCCGCTCTCGAGCACGTTCTGTTTGTCGACCGAGGTCACGTGTTTGCGGCGCTTGCGCGCAAGCTCGAACGCGACGCGGGCCACCCGCTCGATCTCCGGAGCGCGATAGATGAGCGTATCGACGGCGGTCTCGATGCCATCTTCGACGCGCGTGTATTTCGGCTGTCCGAAGTATAGTCCCGAGGTCGTCTCGCGCACCACCACGAGATCGAGCCCGCGCACGAACTCGGGCTTCAGACTCGAGGCTGCTTCGAGTCCGGCGATCAGCTTGACCGGCCGCAGGTTCGCAAAGAGATCGAAGCGTTTTCGCAACTGTAGAATCGCAGATTCCGGCCGCTTTCCGGCCGGTGCCGTATCGTAACGCGCATCCCCGACCGCACCGAAAAGTATCGCTTCGCTGCGCTCGCACAACGCGTGCGTCTCATCGGGATACGGCGTGCCCGTTTTGTCGAGCGCCGCAGCGCCCACCTCACCGTGCTCGAAGACGAGGTCGGCGCGCACCTGCCGCAAGACCCGCTCGGCGACGGCCGTCACTTCGACGCCGATGCCGTCGCCCGGTAGGACCGCAACCGTCATGGGCACCGGGTCAGACGAACGAATACGGCGCGCGCGGCGCTTCGAGGTAGGCGCTTACGCCGAGTCGCGCGCCCGCTTCGATCGAGCTTTCGAGCGCCGCTCGCAACGCGCCGACACCCGCGTCGGGCACGAGCATCGCCGCCGACCAGAGCGCGCCGCGCCGGCCGGCCGTCTGCACGCGGCGAAGCGCCACCGACGCGGCGGCGCAGTCGCGCCAGATGCGCTGCGCGTGCTCGAGCACCGCCGGCTCCGCCTTGATCGCGGGTGGACGAGACGAGCGTGAGGCACGCTGCGTGACGCGCAACAGATATGGTTCGGCGCTGGCCGTAGCGTGGGGCCCAACGTAAACGTGGACCACGCACTCACGCTTGCCGCCCAAACGGGTCAACGCCCGCGACCAGCGGGGATAGAGTTCGCGCGCCGTCTCCTCGAGCGCATCCGCGTGCGGAAATACGGTAAGCAGGCGCATCGGAATGACGGCGCCGCTTGCGCGGGCGCGCTCGACCGCCTGCTCCAAAATTCGTGCTTCGGCGGCGAGCCAACCGGGTTCCGCGCGTCTGCGTTCGATCTCATCGGCAGCGTAGGCTTGCTGGTCTACGAAAGCGAGCAGTAGCGCGAGGCGCCCGAAACGCAAAGTCTGGATGCGACGGCCTTCGATCGTCAACCGGCGGCCGGCAAGTTCCGGCGCGCACGCGCCAAGCAACGACACCGCTCGCCCCGCCGGATAGACGCGCGGCCGGGTGCTAGGACTGAGGTGCGAAGCGCTTCCGTTCGCCATCACTCTAGGCGTTCACACTGACTGCGTGCGAGCCCTTCGTGTTCGTTCACACCTCGACGTGCGTGCTTGTGTTTCCGTTCGTCGTTAGTACCGCTACCGCCGCGGGTTCGGGATCCGAACGCGGCGGCGCTGCCTGGGCTGCCGGCATGTGCAGGGTCTTATCGAGCAGCGAGAGATGCGTCATCAAGAGACTGCGCAGTTCGCTCTTGGCCTTCTCCGCGGTCTCGACGGCGCGCTGCATCTCGCGGCGAGCTTCGACGGCCCGGTCGCCGTAAGCCGCGATCTCTTTTTCCACCGAGATACGCGCCTCGTGGCGAATCAGGTCGGCTTCTTTGTGGGCGCTCGCCTTGACTTCGTCGGCCGTGCGCTGCGCAAGCAGCAGCGTGTTCTGAAGCGATTCTTCCATCGCTTTGAAATGACTGATACGCTCGCGCAAGTCGGAAATTTCCGCTTCGAGCGAGGCGCGGTGCTGCGCTTCGTCTTCGAGCGTCTCGATGATCTCGTCCAAGAACTGGTCGACGTCGCTCTGATCGTAACCGTTCAGCTTCTTCTTGAACTGCTTGTGCTGGATGTCGACGATCGTGATTTTTGCCATACGCTATCCCCGCCCGCTCATGAAATCGAACGACGGATCCGAAGCAAGCGACTCGCGAATTCCTTCGGAATTGACCTGAGTGCCCGGCGGAACCACGAGATACATCGCGTCGGCCAGCTTCTGAATCTTGCCGTCGAGCGTGTAGGCGACACCGCTCGTGAAATCGACCACCCGCTGGAGCAGGCCGCGGTCGACCCCTTGAAGGTTGACGATCGCGACCTGGCGCGAGCGCAGGGCGTCGGCGATCGCGGTGACGTCGGCAAAGCTGCGCGGAGCGAACAGGCTGACCTCGCCGCTCGCACCGCCCCGCTTTTCGCGGGCCGAGAAGGCCACGACGTTGCGCTTCGGTGGCGGTGTCTCGCCCTCGTAGAACTCGTCCGAATCGTCTTCATCCTCGTGAAGCGAGAAAAACGAGCCGATTTTGTGGAGGACGCTCACCTTGTTCCCTCGCTGCTCGTCCAGGCTCTCTTCATTCATAAACGCGCTCCCCAAAGATCGCGGTTCCGATGCGCAGCATCGTCGAACCGCAGGCTATCGCTTCTTCCCAGTCGCCGGACATGCCGAGCGACAACGTCGCACCGCCTACCGCCGCGAACGTCTCGGCCGCTCGGGTGAAGGCCCGCGCGATCTCCGCGCGGTCGGTTGTGTCAGGCCCGATGGCCATCACGCCATCGACCTCAAGCCCTTCGTCCTCGCGCAAGCGAGCCGCGAAGGCCGCTGCATCGGCCGGTGCAATCCCAAACCGTTCCGAGGGTGACACGTTGATCTGCACGAGTGTCCGCACCGGCTTGCCGAGCGCGCGCGACGCCTTCGCGATCGCGCGCCCCGAATCGAGCCGATCGATCGATTGCACGACGTCAAAGGTCTCGACGATTGCTTTAGCCTTGTTGGTTTGAACGTGGCCGATAAAGTGTTTGCGCGCGGGCGGCAACCCCGCGTACTTGGCGCGTGCTTCTTGCATGTAGTTCTCAGCCACGTCCGTCAGGCCCGCATCAAGCGCGGCCAGAACGGCCTCGCGTGTCTGCTGCTTGGTAACGCCGACAAGCGTGATATCGTTCGGTGACCGGCCCGCGCGGCGAGCGGCTCCCGCGATGTGCTCACGCACCGTCGCAATTCGTCCCGCGAGCGAATTCGGAGCGCCGTCCGGCCCAACTCCGACCTCCAGCTTCATGGGAATTGACTCTTCCGTTATATACAGCCGGAGTCCTAGGCGGCCGGATGCGCCTGCACCGCTAGGCGCTCGCTGCGGCGACCGGCGTGACGTCGGTGCGCTTGTGCCGGCGGTACGCCGCGACCGTCAAGAAAATGCCGATTGCGATCATCGGAAGCGCAAGAAGTTGTCCGCCGGTCAGCGGGCCCACGGCGAGATCGGTTTGACGCCATATCTCAGCGAGCGAGCGCGTGATGCCGTAGCACGTGAACCAGGTCCAAGCGACGACGCCGTCGGGCGGCCGCCGGCGATAGATGAAATACACGATCGGGAGTATGGCGATGTCGAGCAACCCCTCGAAAATCTGCGACGGATAGCGGTAGCCGTCGGCACTCGGAAACTTCATACACCACGGATGATCCGGCACGCACACGTTACCGACCAGTTCGTCGTTGATGAAATTGACGACGCGCGTCAGCGCAAGGCCGACCGGCAGCATCACGACCAGCTCGTCGGCCAGGACGCTGAACGTCAGCAACGGGTGCTTGCGAACGAATAGGGCGACCGCGATGATCACGCCGATCAGCCCGCCGAAAAATCCCATGCCGCCGTTCCAGACGGCGACCAAGTTGATCAAACTGCGCGGCATGTCCCCGAAGTAGGTCGGCGCCGCGTGTTTGGTGACGATGTCGGCGAAAACGAAGAACGCTCGTCCCCCGACGAGCACCCCGATCAAAGCGTAGACCAGGAAATCCTGAACCTGGTCGACCGTCAGCCCGAGTCGCCGGCGCCCCTCCGGCCGCGACATCCAGAGGCCGACCGCGATGAACCCGGCCAAGTAGGACAGGCCATACCAGTGTACAGCTAGCGGACCCAAGCGGAATGCGACCGGATCGATATTCGGGTAGGTAAACCAGTGTTGCACGATTTCTCCGTTGGTTTGTCACGCTAACTCGCCCTGCCATTGGGAGGCTTCGAGTCCGAGGCTGCCATCCAAAGGGCTTCCCCGCGCGTACAGGGGTACCGCACGCAGCTCCGCAGCGGTCACTCCGAAAGGAAAGCTGATATGAAGAAAGCCTTTGCGGGCGCTGTGCTCGCCATGTTGACACTCGTCTTTAGCGGCAGTGCCTCGCTCGCCGAGACCGCCGCTGCCCCGATCGTCGTCCACATTAAGGACTTCAAATACAATCCCACGCCGCTCAAGCTCCATGTCGGCGATACCGTCACCTTCATCAACGATGACGACGAGCCGCACACGGTTACCGCGACCGACAAGAGCTTTGATTCGGAAGCCTTAGACACCAGCGGAACCTGGAAGCACACCTTCACGAAGCCCGGCACGTTCGCATATTTCTGCGAGCTGCATCCTTACATGAAAGCTACTATCGTCGTCGAGGGGAAATAGTGGATCGCAAATCGTTTCTCGAACATGTCGGCTGGACCGGAGCCGCCGGCATCACCTGGACGCTGGGGGCGTCCGGGGTCATGACGGCCGTCGCATCGGCGGCGGCACCGGCAGGCGCACTGTCGTTCATCCAAATCAGCGACAGTCACATCGGCTTCACCCGTCCCGAAAACCCGGACGTCGCCGGTACCTTGAAAAAGACCATCGCCGATATCAACGCACTTCCCGTGCAACCGTCGTTCGTCGTCCACACGGGCGACGTGACGCACCTCGCGAAGGCCGAGCAGTTCGACACTGCCAAGAGCATCCTCAGCGAGTTGAAGGCCCCGCTCATCACCTTACCCGGTGAACACGACGTGATCGGCAGCTCCGATGCCTTCATGGCCGCCTTTGGTAAGAAGGATGCGCCGAAGGTTTGGAATTCGTTCGACATGGGCGGTGTCCACTTCGTGTCGCTCGTCAACGTCTTCAACTTCGAGATCGACGGCAAGCTCGGCCCCGAGCAACTCGACTGGGTTACCAAGGACCTGGCGGCCCAGAAGAAATCCACGCCGATCGTCGTGTTCGGTCACGTACCGCTCTATGCGCTCTATCCGAAGTGGGGCTGGACGACCGAGGATGGCGCCCAAGTCATCAGCCAACTCAGCCGCTTCGATAACGTCACCGTGCTCAACGGGCACATCCACCAGATCATCCAGCACACCGAAGGCAACATTCGGTTTGCGACCGCGGCCGCCACGGCGTATCCGCAACCGGCACCAGGCACCGCCGACAAGCCCGGACCGCTCAAGGTTCCCGACGACCAGCTCCTGAGCGTCCTGGGATATCGCACGGTCGAACTTGCCGGCCACGACGCCAAGGTGGCCGACCACAACCTCGCCTAACGCATAAAGCCCCCTTGCGTTAACGCGAAGAGAAGACGCCGAGCAGCGATGGGCTCGGCGTCTTCTTTGTACGCGATGCGGGTTTACCCCCATACTCGGCGTCGCCACCTTCGACTACGATGGGCTCGATGCGAACGTGGAAGTTCAGTTTCGGCTCGCGGATGCTGATCGGGTTTTTGGTAGCGTTCGAGTTCGCTATCGCTGCGTTGCTCTTCAGCCTGCCCATCCTATTGGGCGGCAGCGATCACAGCTTCGATTGGTTCATCGAGGCTGTGGCCGTGGTCATGCTCGCCTTCGGCCTCTTCTTCGCCTTCGCGCTCCTCGCAATGTCGCGCACCCGCATCAGCCTGTTCCCTAAAGCCCTCGATGCGCTCGTGCCGGACCATCACAACCGGCTGCTGTTTCCGCATTTCCGCGCGATCCGTCTTCCCATTTCGGAAATTCGCTCCGTCGAACGCCGCCAGGAGATATGCCGGAGCTTCGGTCTGAGCACCCTACGCGAATCGTTGTCCCTCGTGACCACGAGCGGCGAACGCATCGGCCTTTTCAGCAACACGCAAGGACCCGCGAGCCAACTTCCTCTCGACGAAATCGCCGGCGCCATCGCTTCCGCGGCTGGAGTCGCAGTAACCGACGACGGAACGGTTTTTTCAAAAGCACAGGGTCTCTACGGCGCAGCCTCTTCGTCTTGGAATGAGCCTCCGCTCGCCGCAGCGAGTGCGACCAAAGCCCGCCAAGCCGTGGCCCGAACCGTACAAATCACCCTCGCACTCGTCTACCTCACGTTCATCATCCGGTCGTGCACCTAAGCACATCCCAACACCGATCGCCCTGGCACCGCCAAAGTATCGAGCGCCTACGCCCAAACCTGGTCAAACCGCCAAGGCCAGTGGTACCAAACAAACGACACCAACACCAACCCAAACGGCGTCCTCGGTGGAAGTTGGACTCTACAAACCGTCGTCCACGGCAACGGCTCCCCCCGCTAGCAGAAACGACGAGCGGGGTAGCCCGCAGGTATCACGCGGCTAGCGGAGCGTGGCTCGTGGTCGTGTGCCGCGGCGGCTCCGGACGAGGAGCGGAGCCCGGAGGGCGGGAGCGACGAGCCGGGCAGCAGCGATTTTTCCACGGATGGAAAAATCGCGAGCGGCGCCGCGGCACACGGCCACGAGCCACCCTCCGCGGCGCCAAACCCGACGAAAAGCCCTACTTCAGATTAGCGCTGCTCAGCACAGTAGAACCGTTACGAAGTTCTACTCCCCGGGCACCGGGCGCGTTCGGCACGTAGAGCGTCGAGGTCGCTCCGCGTCCGAGCGGGGTGCCGAGGTCGTGTTCGCCGCCGGCGTCCGTCATGATAACGTGACAATTGCACGAACCGGAGTCGACGATCACGTAGAGCCAGCGTGTGGTGCGCCCCCACAGCACTTTCGCGACCGGTGCGTCCGCTTGTTTTGAAGTGAAGGTCGCGTGGAGGAAGTGGGAGTTCGCGATGACCGGAAGCGCGGCGTCGTCTTGTGCGGCGCCTGCGCGTAGGCCGAGGTAGTCACGCGTGACCGCGCTACCGCCAACGATCAGGGCGAGACTTGCGGCCAGGGCTGCAAAGCTCAAGTACGGGGCCGGCGCACGGCGGCGCAGAGGTGTTACGACGCGGCTCGAGGCGGCGATGCGTTGTGCGAGGCGAGCCGGGGGTTCGATCTGTGGTATCGTCTCGTCGTCGAGGAGCGTGATCGTTCGTTCGGCTTCGCCGAGGGCGGCCGTGCAAACGGTGCATTGCGCCGCGTGTTCGTTGACGAACGCAACCTCGTCGGAATCGAGTGCGCCGAGCGCGTACAGCTCGACGAGGTCGCCCAAATGAGTTTGCGTCATACGCGGGCCGGCACGGCGAAGGCGTCTTGCAATTTGCGTAGGCCGAGCGCTAAGCGGCTCTTGATCGTTCCGAGGGGAACGTCGAGCGCCTCGGCGATCTGGGCGTGCGAGAGGTGGCGGTAGTAGGCGAGTTCGAGCGCGGCGCGCTGTTCGGCCGGCAGACGCTCGAGCGCAGCACGGAGGCGCCCCAGCTCGACGTGGTCGGGCATGTCGAGTTCGTAGCTGACATCCGCCTCGATACGCGCGACACGCTGGTCGATCTGGAAGCGGCGCGCGGCCGTCCGTTTGCGGCCGATCGCTTCGTTTCGAACGCACACGGAGAGGAAGGAGCGCAAGTTGCCGCGCTCGGGAACGAAGGCCTGGGGGCGCTGCCATACTCGCATCAGCGCGTCGTGCACACAGTCCTCCGCCTCATCATCTCTCCCTAGCACGTGTCGTGCGACCGAATAGAGTCCCGTGCCGTACGCGCGATAGGCTCGCTCGAGCGCATCGGGGCGCCGTGCGACGAAATCGGCTGCCAGTCGCTCGTCGTCGGTCATTCTTTCCTCATTGTACGCCTGACGCGCCACATTGGATGGTCCGCCGAGCCCAAAGGTTGCTCCTCCCCACCAGCCACCTTCCTCACAGACGCTTCAGGGCCGGCGTAGTAGAATAGGACCGTGCATTTGAATCTCGCCACGGCCTTTCTGGCCGGCCTCGTTTCCTTCGTGTCGCCCTGCGTGCTGCCGCTGGTTCCGAGCTACCTCTCCTTCCTCACCGGAACAAGCCTTGAGGATCTGAAAGTCGAGTCGAGCGCGCAGGCCAAAGCCCACGTACTCGCACACGCGCTCGCGTTCATCGCCGGGTTCACCGTGATCTTCGTTGCGATCGGATTATCGGCGAGCGCGATCGGCGCGGTGTTCGTCGACAACAAGCGCATCGTCGAGATCGTCGGGGGCCTCGTGATCATCGTGCTTGGACTTCACATGATCGGCCTGTTCAAGATTCCGCTCTTGATGATGGACAAGCGCTTACACCACAAGATCCAAGCGCGCAAGCCGTCGTTCGTCGTGTCGTTTCTGGTGGGACTCGGCTTTGCGGCCGGCTGGTCACCGTGCATCGGGCCGATCCTGTCGGGCATCATCCTGCTGGCCGCCAACCAAAAAATCCCTGAAGCGACCTTGTTGCTCTTCATGTACTCGATGGGCCTTGCGGTGCCGTTCTTGATCACCGCGGCCGCCGTCACGCAGTCGCTTGGAGCACTCGAACGGATCAAGCGCTTTCTGCCCGCGATCGAAGCGACTTCGGGCGCCGTGCTGGTGGCGACGGGCTTGGTCGTGGCAACGGATCAGTTCACCCGCATCGCGGGCTTCTTCTATCAGTACGTCAAACCGCCCAGTTTATAGTGATTCGCTTTTGGCTGGCCGCGGCCGCCGCACTCGGCCTCGATCAATGGACCAAGCACCTGGTCGCCAGCGGTTTTGAACCGGGCGAGAGCCGCATCGCGATTCCGCACGTGCTCTGGTGGACGTACGTTCAAAATCACAACGGCGCGTTCGGCCTCTTCGGCGATCACCTTTGGCTCTTGGTCGGCATGGCCGTCGCGGTGCTCTTGGTCTTTTGGTTCGCGTTTCGCGAGGCGGCGACGCAGTCGAAGCTGGTGAGCCTTGCCTTCGGGGCGATCGTCGG
>Ga0302325_10008603_pt1 | contig 22409 bp, 25 predicted proteins | sample Palsa_T0_2_FD_201948 | JGI IMG/M metagenome (GOLD analysis project Ga0302325, IMG submission 201948) | Peat permafrost microbial communities from Stordalen Mire near Abisko, Sweden - Palsa_T0_2 | ecosystem: Environmental > Terrestrial > Soil > Palsa > Peat permafrost | place: Sweden: Abisko...
CCACCGCCGGACGTCCTGTGCGTCTACCTGCTCCCACCTGGTCTTATCCGTCTCGCGGAGCAGATGGGTAGCGGCGAACCACAGCGGCGCCTCGGTGTAGATCCTGATGGTCCCGGCCGCCTTGTTCTCGGCGGCCAGGTGCAGCCGGAACGAGGCGACATCCGCCGCGAACGGCCCCGCGTCCAGTTGCCTCGGACGGCGCCTGCGTCGCTCGGGGATGGCGATAGTTTTACGCTCATCCCGCAGTTCCCGGGAGATCACCCGGGCCGGATTGCAGCTTTTGCAGACCGGCGCAACGGGCCGGGAGTCACATGCACACATTTTTTAAAAACCGCTCCTTCCTGCGTTTCCGCAGGCAGGAGGGCTAACGCCGACAGCTCCGGTGGGTGGTCAGGGACAGGATCGAACTGTCGACCTTCCGCTTTTCAGGGGTCCTATCACCCCGGAAGCGGTCATTTCCCAGGTAAAGAATCAGCCCAGGTCACCCGCATTGGCGCTGATCACTTGGCCTGCAGGCCTATTCTAGCGGTCGTGCCGCCGTGTGCCGTGGAATGCCGTCTTGTTCGTGTTACAGGCGTGTTGATCTTCGTAAATGGCCGGGCTTGTGTTGCTTTTGTGTTGCTCGCAGCAGGCCCGCTCAACCTTCGCGTCGGCGCCCGTCTCCGGACCGGGTGGGCCTGCCCGGGGTCACTGGCGAACTGCCGCGACTACCCATCAGCCCGCCCGCCGTCCAGCCGCTTCCGGTGCCATGCTGGGAATAACGTACCGTGACGAACAGGCCTGTGCTGAACGATTCGAGCCACGCATATCGCCGGAACGCCGACCGTGGCATAGCACAGATCGTGTGTTCCGGCGCTTAACTGGAAGATCCTTTTCACCGATTATCGACGGCCGCTCCACGTTTCTTGATTCCTTCCGCGCAGCCATCGGCCTATATTTCTTCGAATTGAATTTTCAATGATCCTCTGGGTAGGCGACCACGTCGCTGGGACCGTGGAACGATGAGTTGGCCGTGGCGCCGGTGGCGTTGATCACCGAGTTGATGCTGCCCGAGCCAGCCAGGAACTGCGTGAATACGTCGTTGAGGCGCACGCCTGGGGAGTCGGGGGCCTGGAACGCCATGGTGTCCTGGATGGCCAGGCCCTGGTTGAAGAAGGAATAGCTGCCCAGGCCGTAACCATGGAAGGTTGTGACACCCGGGCTGATGAGGAAAGCGGGGTAGCCTTCCTGACCCGGTGCGGCCATCCAGGCGGATTGGGCGGGCACGTCGTATGGCAACTCGTTCTGGAAGAAGATGTCGGTTCCGCCCTGGCCGCTCCATACCACCTCGTCCTTCTGGTAGTGCTCGACAGCTAGACCGTAGGCGGTCACGTCATCGCCGGTGATGACTAGGCCGGTGCTGCCGGTGTTCCGGGTCCAGCCCACGTCGTTGCCGTGGTCTGCACGCCAGGCCCACACGTCGTCGATGATCGAGTCTGAGGCGTTGTCGAGCATGCTCACGGTAGCTGAGACCGGTGTGGTCTCGGCGCCGCCCACGCGGAAGAAGACATCCTGGATCACGTCGGGATTGTTTCTGCTGCCGCCGGACCCAGGATGCCCGACCGAAAGCAAGACCGGCGAGTTGACCGGGCCGGCGTCGATGATGAAGCCAGAGAGCTTGACCCCGCGATTTGGCGTCACGGCCATGGCTGCTCCGCCGTGCTGCGGGACCAGGGTGGCCATGCCCAAGCCCACGATCACGGTCCCGGGACGGCTGACCAAGATGGGCTGATCCAGGTTGTAAATACCGGGTGTGAGGAGGAGATCTCTGCCTTGCGCCAGAGCATCGTTGACGGCGGCGGTGCTGGCCTTAGGGCTGGCCACGAAGAACCTCGACAGGGGCACTGACGTGCCCGCTTCCCGCCCGCTGGCCCAGGACGGCCCAGATGAGTTATAGCGCACCGCAGGGACGAATACGTTGTACTGGGCGTCTGAATTGGTATACAGGAACGGCTCCTCCTCGGTGACCGGACTAGCGTGCAGCACCGTGTTCTGCGTGCACTGACCGGTGAAGACCGGCGCCGGCGCGCCCTTCACGCCGGAGTAGACCATGTTCCACAGGCCTTGCGGGCAGCCGGCCGCCTTGCCGATATCGCTGTTGCGGACCATGAACTGCTGGTTGCCGTAGAAGCCGAGGCTACCGTTCACTTCGCTGTCGGAGATGAAACCGCCGCTGGCGTAGTTTTGCTTCGCGCAGTAGTCCTGGAAGACAACGTTGCCGTTGATGATGACACGCCGGATCGGGGATGCCTGAGATGCCGACCACATCTCCGCTGAGTTGGCACAGCGCGCGCCAAATGGATCTTTGACCGCGGGCGCGTAAGCCGGGACCGAGCTTGGAAGGTCCACGTTCAGGGTCAGGTCGGACAGTGAGCGCCAGAAGTTGTCATCGGAGTTGCAGTCCTGGGTGCCGACCGTGCACAGGTTGTTGAATACGTCGATGGCGCCGTTGATCACCGTGTCCTGGGGCATCGCGCCTAGGCCGGCGACCTGGGTGTAGTAGCCGACCTGGAACACTAGTGGGTCGCTGGCTGAGCCGTAGGTGCCGGGCAGGAATAGGACGGCGTATCGCTGGTCGTCGAACTGGCTGGCCACCGGGACCTGCTGAGTGGCGATGCTGTCTAGGTCGGCCTGGATGACAGCCTGGCTCATGGTGGGCCTGAAGACGCAGACGTCCGGGCCGAACGGGGTTATGTTCGCGCTGGGGCATATCGGCGATCCTGTCGTTGCATGGGCGCTAGCTCCAGGGCTAGCTCCGGCGCATGCAGAGCAGACGGGTAGGACCGTCAGGACCATCAGGGCTACGATTGGGCGCCACTGCCAACAGCCGGTAAAACCTCTGATTATCCTGTTCATCGCTCTGCCTTCGCTTCCCGGCCAAATCAGGCATCCGCCATGGCCGTCAAGATCTAACCCGCGCCGGAGAGCGTGGGCATACCTCAGCAATTGCGCGGAATGAAATCACCGAAACCCGCAACTCAGATCCTCACAGCGCTGTCCTCATCGGAATCCGTATCTGCACGGTCACCCAGCGGGCCCGGCATCGGTATACAATTCACCACCGTACAGAGCTATCGAATTAATTATCATTCCGTATGGAAACGCGGCGGTCGCTGGCACGCTCCCGCCCAATGTCCCGCCGACAGCGAGGTTCAGGATCAAGAAGAACGGCTGCTCAAAGGGCCAGCTGGCTCCGACTTGCTTCTTACTTAGAGAAAAATATGTGTCACCGTCCACACCGAAACCGAGATATCCGGGACGCCAGTCCAAAGTATAGGTGTGAAGATTTCTCGCATCATTTCTAACCGGAAGTTCGTGCAGATTACTCGCCGCTCCGCCAAGCCAGTGTGCAGCGGCAGAGACTTGTCGGGGATCGGCGTTCCGCCCGAAGCTTTCCATCATGTCGATCTCGCCGCACCGAGGCCACCCAACGTCATCGAAATTAGTGCCGAGCAGCCAGATCGCCGGCCATGCGCCTGGCTGGCCGGCGCATGGAAACGATGCGCGTACCTGAAGAGAGCCGTAACGGAAGGCCATCTTATGCTGCGTCCACAGCTGGCCACTTGTGAACTGTGAGGGCCCATACCAGGCTTTGTACGTACCGTTGTCTCGGTGAGCGCTGATGACAAGATTGCCCCGACCGTCAAGGGTATTCGCCTGAGGAATGTAGTACTGAAGCTCGCGGTTCCCCCCACCGTCACCGTTCACAACCGAACTCCATGCGGGACCTGGAGAGGCTCCAGCAGCCCCCGAGAAATCATCACGCCATGTCAGTGATGGTCCCCCGCCGCTGATCAGCTTGTCCACCAGAAATGCACCCGCCGCAGATAGCGATGTTCCGAGAAAGGCTCTTCTATACATATCTGTACGAGACATATCTAAATCGTTTCGGGGTCATCAGGGTGATAAGCTGCCGGATGGTTCCTCTGGTCGTAGCCGGGCAAGAGCAAAGGAAGCAGCACCAGCGTCTGGAACGAAGTGAGGAGGACCTCTGCCCAGTACGCATAGAAGCCGTAAATAGATAGACGGTGACGTGTCCGCTCGAAGTACTGGTAAAACTCCTCAGGAAAGGGAAGCAAGGGTGCTATCAACGGCCGCTGCAGCGCTCCGAACCTGCTGCGCTTCGCGCTCTTTTCCTCGAGGAGCACGGCAGAGGAGCCGTCCCGCTCAGCCCCAGGGAACTCGCGAGAGCCTACGGGACCATCCTGCACAGCCAACAAAGTCTCCTCATTTGATCATTTGATTGGCCTGAGTTCTCGCATGGGTAAACGCGATGTCCCTCGTCAATGACCAGTTTCAATGACCTACGTGACCCGCACACACCTTGTAAACGCCTTATGGCCCCTGGCGAAGAGACGATCTCTCCGCCGACCTGTGAACTAGGAATTGCGGCAAATAGCCAAATCGGCGAGTCTTACGCCTGTGATGCCACGAAGATTAGCTCCCACGCTAGATCTCGTCTTTTTCTTAGCTACCAGCTTGCCCGCCAATGCAGTTTAGCGCGCATTTCATAGCGGTTCAACGAGAACTTGGAAAGAGGGCGGAGAAGGATGTTATGAGATAGTTTAGCCCGATTTTGGAACAGAATTTTGTCCCTAATTTAGGCCTTCCGGGTCGCCGCATCCTGGGTTCCGGGGGAACGGCGGGTCCACGATTGCGGCATGGGTGATACGGACTTCCCGGCACTGCAGCCGCAGTTTCGGACTGCCTAAACAGAACATGCTGGTCATAGGACCGGCGAGCACAGCGCAACTCTCAAGATCATCAGTATCGCCGCAGGCCGCGGACGCGGCTCCAGCAGAGTGGGGCTGTCGTACTAATCTCGCACTGTGCTCGGACAAACCGATTCGCGTCAGCTACTCTCTTTAGAGAGCGTGTGTGGCGTCTACACATACATCGCCGGTAAGACCTGCAACAGACAGGTTGCTGATAGATGATCCCGTGGGGGGATACGAGTTTGAACTGTGCCAAGAGCACTAAACTTCCTAATTCGTACTGGACAGGACATAACGGGCCTGGCCTGATCATTATCGGCCTTGATTACGTAGGTCTCCCACTGGCGGCCGAGTTAGTCCGCTCTGGGCTCGCGGTGGTCGGCTTCGACCTTAATGACGAATTAACAAAGACCTTGAACTCCGGCCGTTCAGGCATTGCCAACGGCTCGTCCGATGATCTCGCCGATATTCTGTCCGGCGGGTTCCGCGCCACCGCTGATGAGGCCGAACTCCCTGGCTGCGCGCATGGGAATGGATGGCGGGCGCGGCCTCCAAATGCGTTCATCTGCGCTTGGCCAACGGTCGCCGCAACTGCCATGACATTGCCGCTGCCCCCTCGAGACCACAGGTAGGTGCAACCCTTTTGATTCACGAAGCTGCAGCGCAGGCCGGCGACATTACTATTCCGTTGCCGCTGGTCCCCGGCGGTGCGGGAGATCGCCCGGAAGATCCAGCGGAGCGCGTCTCGCGGGCATTGACCGTCCTGGTCAGCATGGCTGCGGAGCCGGAGGCGGCCGCGTTGCTGCCGCCGGTGCCGGGTCAGCTCGCGGCCAATCGCAGCCTTTCCGCGGTGCGGGAGCCGAGCCTTAGGCACGTGCCCTCGTTGCCCAGGTCGCGCCGTGAGTTGCCGCGTGCGCCGGGGAGGGGTGAGTGTTTCCAGTTCTTTCCCCGGCAGGAACGTCGGCTCTTCACGATCTTCCTCATGCTCTTGTCAAGCGGATCGCTGTACGGCATCTGGGCGGTTTTCAGCAAATCACTGGTGTGGCTTCCCTTCCTGCTGATGTTCGGCATCCTGGTGCCATGGGCTGTCTACAGCATCGCGCTCACGCTGGTCCGGCCGTCGATAACGCAGCGCACGCATGAGCGGGTGTCCGCCGGTACCTCGCAGGACTTTGCGTTGGTGGATGTATTCGTCATGACCTGCGGCGAGGACCTGGACGTCCTGTTGAACACATTCCGGCATGTCAGCGCCCTGAGATGGCGCGGTCGGCTGCGCGTGTATGTCGCCGATGACGGTGCGAGCCCCGATGTGCGGGGGCTGTGCGACCGATTCGGGTTCTGTTACCTGTCCCGGCCGACCCGTGAATTCAAGAAGGCGGGGAATATGAATTACGCCTTCGAGCGGTCGGCAGGCGAGTACATAGTCGTGTTCGACGCGGACTTCGCGCCCACACCGAGCTTTCTCCTCCAGATGATTCCCTACTTCGCTGACCCGCAGGTCGGGATCGTCCAGACAGCGCAGTATTTCGATACCGACCGGAAGCGCACGTCCAACTGGCTAGCCAAGCATTCGGGCACGGTGCAGGACATGTTCTTTACCTGGGTCCAGCCTGCTCGGCACGCGATCGGATCAGCGTTCTGTGTGGGGACCAACGTGGGTTACAGGCGTACGGCGCTCGCAAAGGCAGGCGGCTTCCCGAGCGTCGCGGGTGGCGAGGACATCGTCACTAGCTGGAACTTGATGTCTTGCGGCTATAGCACGCTTTACCTGCCGCTCAACCTGGCCAAGGGATTGTGCCCGGACACTTTCGCGGCCACGATCAACCAGCAGTACCGGTGGTGCCTCTCGTCTCTGGACATGTTCCTTCCCTCAGGCCGCGGCAACCTGGTACGGAGGAGCTTCTACGAATGCCGGATGAATCCCGTGCAGCGTCTCAGCTTCATGTCCGGGATTTTCTACTACCTGCAGTCCATCCTGGCGCTCGTCACCGGGGTGGCGCCGTCCCTGGTCATGATCTGGTTCTACCCCTATCAGATCGGACCTGGAAACTACCTGCCTATCCTGCCGTGCATGCTCGGTTTAACCGCGATGCCGCTAATGCTGCGGGGCTGGCGCCCGCAGATGCTGCGGACAGCCCTGATCTACAGCACCGCCCACCTGCTCGCTCTCGTCGACTCCCTAACTCACCGCGCGGTGGCCTGGTCGGCGACCGGCGCCAAGTCGCACCGCAACCGGACCCCGGCCGTAGCGGGAATCGTCCTGCGCAGCTGGGTGGTGGTGACCCAGGGCGCTGCGTGGACCGGGCTGTTCCGCGACATTCCCGTCTACGGATGGCGTGCGTACTGGCCGGCGGTGCTGCTGACCGTGTTCCAGACGATCATTCTGTTCCCGCTACTGCTGCCCGGCTATGGCGTATTGCCAGTGCGGGACGCGATCCCGGCGTTCCTTCGTCCAGCCCGGAGGAATCGTGCTGACCTGGTCAGATGAGTTCAACGGCCCGACCGGCGCGCCGCCTGACCCTGGCCATTGGATCGCATGTACCAACGGGCTCGGCGGCGGCAATCAAGAGCTGCAGTACTACCTCCCCGAGGAAGCCGGGTGCGACGGCGACAGCCACATGGTGCTCACGGCGAGGCGCGATACCGGCACCTACACCGCGTGGTACGGCGCCTCGCAGTTCACCAGCGCCAAGATATGGACCAAGGGCCTGTTCGCATTCCGGTACGGGCAGCTGGACATAGCGGCATCCATTCCGGCAGGCCGACTTGGGGCATGGCCAGCCATCTGGCTGCTCGGCGAGAACTACGACCAGATCGGCTGGCCGGCGTGCGGCGAGATTGACGTGCTGGAGAACTTCGGCGCCGTGCCCACCCTCACCTCAATCTCCGGCTCCATTCACTCGGCCACCGACAGCGTGACCGCCGCCTGCAGCCTGCCCGCCGTGAGGAACGCGACCGAGCAGCACGTGTACAGCCTGGACTGGCGCCCGAACTCGCTGGAGTTCGCCGTCGACGGCACCATCTACCAGTCCATCCACGCCAGCCAGCTCAAGAGCTGGCCGTTTGGCCAGCCATTCTTCCTGATCCTGAACCTGGCAGTTGGCGGGACGATGGGCGGCGCAGTTCCGGCCACTGCCCCGCTGCCATACCGGATGGCCGTGGACTATGTGCGCCTCTACAACGCAGAAATCGCCTGACCTGCATCCGGTGACCGCAAGCGTTCGATGTGGGGGCTCGCGGTCATGGTTACCCTGGTCTTAGGGATGGCTGAGTCTGCTCACTGTCCCTGATAGCTGCCGAATTCTGCGAGCGGGCGGGCGGGCGGGTCACGGGGGCGCGCAGCCAATGCCGCGAAGTTAAGGGCCGGGGACGCTTGTTGAGGATCGTAGGCTCGGCGTGTTGAGCGCATAGTTGCCGCCGGTGCCGGTGATGAAGCCGAGCTTGGCCCATTCGCCGAGCTGGGTGAGCATGTTGCGGGGCTTGACATCCAGGAGCAGGGCGAGTTCGTGACCGCTCCATTCCCGTGGCGGCTGGCTGGTCATGATCTGGGTGATGCGCTGTCGCCGGGTCGGCGGCTGATCCGGGCGTAGTGTCCTGGCGGAGTACCGGGGGTGTGCACCTCATGTCGATCGCGGTGATGGCGGCGGGGAGCCGCGGGCGGCTGTCGTCATTTTTCGTGGTAGCGGGATGTGGAGCATTTGACGACGCGGGCACTGTAGCGGGGCAGCAGCGTGGCCAGGACTGCGCGGCCGATGGTGCCGGGCTGGTCAGCGGGGTCATCGGGGCAGATTCCCGCGGCACGATGAGCTGGTCGCGGGCAGCTCCCAGGGCAGGGGTGAAGCTGGCCCGGTCCGGGTCAGTGCCGGGTCGGGCCTGGATGGCGTCGGCCATGGCCATCCGCAGGAGCTGGTAGAGAGCCAGCAGCGCCCAGATCTCCTGCTCCAGGCCGGGCAGTCGGTCTTGTCGGTCTTGGCGTGCCGCTGCGGTCGCGGGCGAAGGCGGTGTCCGTCGGCTCCCCGGTCGGCATACCGCCACCCAGTGCACTCCTCGACCGCGAAGGCGACGTCATCGCGGCCGTGGAACCGCGCCAGCCAGGCGCGCAGGTGCTCCCGGTCGGCCAGGGCGATCTGGCCGCGCCGCACCTGCCTGCCCGGTAACGGTGTCGAGATAGTCGGAGGTGATCTGCTTCCGGCGGATATCCAGCCCGCACCGCAACACGATCTCCCACGGGTTTCCCGATTACTTACGTTCGTCCGCTGGGCACGGATGCCCGGATTATGACGGATTCTGGAGAAGAGCCGCGTAACGGATGGCTGTTTAGCGCCGTTCCGCAGGGCTTCGGGTGAGATCTCCCAGGGCTTACCCCGGCCGCCTGGATACCAGACTAACATACAGAGATTCAGATGGTTTTGCTTTTACAAAGGTGGGTATGGAAATATTGTCAAGGTACCGGGGGGACCTATATGCGGGGTATCATTTGTTACCGATGGTCTATTCTGGCATCTACGCTTGGGGTTCTGCTCGTACTGACCGGTGTCGGCTCCGTTAACGCCTCGGCGAGGACGCTCACTTCTGACCAGCTCCCATCGAGAGTGGTCTGGTCGGAGAGTTTTGCGGGCGCCGAGGGAACCGGGGTCAACCAGCAGATCTGGAAATATGATACGGGGAAAGGGGTCTTCGGTACTGGAGAGATCGAAACGATGACGAATTCCGCCAGTAACGTGGCGCTGGACGGTATGGGTTATCTCGCCTTCACTGCTGTCAAGAGTGGAGGTTCGTGGACCTCTGGGCGTATACAGACTATAGGTACCTTCACACCGCCTGCTGGCGGCGAGATGATGGTCTCTGCCTTGATAAAGCAGCCATGGCCCGCCAATGCTCTTGGTTATTGGCCGGCTTTCTGGCTCCTCGGTCCGGGTCCTTGGCCCGCGGACGGCGAGATCGATATAATGGAGGACGTGAGCGCGCTGAGCCTTCACTCCGGCACTCTGCATTGCGGGGACCTCGCGCAGAAGAATCCTGACGGGACGACGGGTCCATGCCACGAGTATACGGGCCTAACGAGTGGACTCGTAGTGTGCTCTCAGTGTCAGACCGGATTTCAGACTTACAGCGTTGTCGTCGATCGTCGCGACAGCGGAAATGAGCAGATCCGATGGTACCTAGATGGCCGGAAGTTTTACGCGGTGAACGAACGGCAGGTGGGTACCGCAGCGTGGACTCAGGCTGTGGACCATGGGTTTTCAATTATCTTCGACTTGGCGCGTGTACTACGCCAAGCGGCCAGACCACATCTGGCGGATCGATGCTCGTGAAAAGTGTCACTGTCTATAAAAACTGAAGTTTCTCCGCGGCCGGGTCGGTCGTGCGCAGCCAGGCGGCGAACCCGCGGGCGACCGCGAGCCGGTAGGCGTGCCAGGACTGGGATCCGCCGGGCGGATACTTCCTCTAAGCACACACTAGCGGCGCGGGCTAGGTGTCGTCTAGTCCATCGCGTCTGTCGCTACATCATCTGGGGCTGGCCTAAGCGAAGTTGTCTAATCGACGCTCGGTCAGCTCAGCCTCATGCTTCCTCGGAGAAGTCTGGCCGCGCACCTAAACTTGGAGTTCACGTCTATCGTGAACCAGTGTCGGGGAATAGGTCTTAATATCCTCATGGTAAGTGTCAACCTCCGGGCTGCGAGTTTGGCTACTTGCGCAGGTGGTTAGAACCTCCAGCAGGAGATCGACGCTTTCGTTAGCGGCCTCTAGAGCATATTCTGCATACTCTGGCGATGTAGTAATACCCAACGGATGCGGGGCCAGAGGCCGAGATGGTTCCTTGAAGTGAACTATCGTGTTTCGTTTGATCTTAAATAGATATTCGAACCGGTCTGGCCAAGTGGCTTGTTCAAGCGAGCCTAGGTCAAAGCACGCATCGAGAGTAAGCCAAACCTTGCGCCAGTCTGGCCGTTCATTATCCGGTCGCGCCCGTGTTGGAGCTTGAGCCAACAATCCCCCGTACAGAGCCTCTAGAGCGTTAGCGCAGGCAGTCACCGTTACCAAGACCGACTCGAACTCTCGATTGAGGTCGTCTGCGAAATGTCCGCCTCTTTTCTTTAGCTCTGTAGCACGCTGCCGAGCCCTAGATGCCTCAGCTTCATGATTGACTGCGATGTTACTCCAGAGGATCCATAGGCGTACTTGGCTTTCGATCGTCAAACCCTCAACGGCACTGCCTTCATCGGCTAGGTTGTCCACAGCTTCCCTGACTGAGTGCGAGGGATGAATCATATTCGACTCGACCCTACCGCGATCTTGGTAGATGATATATGGCTAGTAGCGCCAAGGCTGATCTGGCCCCTGACCTCCTGGTTGCAAATACGCCCGTGCTTTCTGGGACAGTCGCTCACCTGGGATGCGCCACGGGCACATCCGCTGGGGTCGGGCCGCATCGGGTCCGGTTCCGTCATTTACCGCTTTCCCTGGCCCTGTCGCTGGACGGGTCGCGCAACCGCTCGCGATCGGCGCGGGCGTTCTCGGTGTACCTCTCGACTGTTCCTGGCGCGAACTGAACTGACGGGTCGGGTACGATTCGCTCCATATCGCGCAGTTGGTCGATAGCGGCTTGCGTGTCACCATCGAACATCGATGCCGAGCGGGCTTCCCTGTCGTGGTTATCGGTGAACTCTTCAAGCTGGATCGCGGCGAGTCGCCACCGCCGAAGGATGCTATCTCGCCAGTGTGCCCACATCACCGGTCTTGCCTGCTCAGGCGTGTCCAGGACGTTCTTGAGCATGCGCGCAAGCGTCACCAGTTCCTCGACGGCCGGGTCGGGCTCCGGCGAGGTGATTTCCGGCCGTGCGTGCTGTTGGAAGAACACCGCCCGCTCACCGGAGGTGGTAACCGCGGTCGTTCCCGCCGGCATGAGAGTGGGAGGCAGTGGGAATCGTCCGTCTAGCCAGTCCCACGCGACGTTAGCGCGCTGCTGCCGTGCGGGCGTCAGCTCGATGACGTCGTCACGCGTGACGTGCCTGGGTACGAGCAGCGCGTTCGGGTTGACGTCGAGCGCGATAGACAGCGCCACCACATCGTCGGGGCCGCATCGCCGCTTACCAGTCACGATGCGGTGCAGCACGGACGGGAGCATGGGCCATCCGATGCTGTCGAGAACGCCCGAAAGGTCACGCAACGAGAGGTTACGGGCCTGCCGCAGCTCGTCGGTACTGGCCGCTACGTTGGCGCTGATCACTCCGAGCGGAGCGTTCTTGCTATCTGTTGAATCGGACACGCGGTCAGTCTGACCGAATGCTGCGAACACCGCAACCCTGCGTATCGGCGTAGCGCGGCCCGGGTTTTTCTGCAGAACCGTACACGATCGTGCTTGACACTAGCACGAACCGATGGCATCATGCGTGTTGTTCGTTCGCTTAATGCAAACGAACTGTCGCAAAAATAGATCGGAGGATCATGGAATATATCAAGTTTCCGCTTGGTCGCCTGGCCATCGGGGCGACCGTTGTCGTGGAACTACGGGGTGTCGAAAGTGACGTTTTCCTCGTGGACGACTCGAATCTTCACAAGCTAGGACGCGGCGACCTGAGCCAACTCCAGGGCGTAGGCGGTCACTATACGCAGTCGCCGGTCCGGCTGCAGGTGCCGTCCAGCGGGCCATGGACCGCTGTAGTTATTCCGATCGGCGGACGTGTCGAGGCCTCGGTCAGCGTCCAGCCGGCAGTCGCATAGCGGCGCCATAGGTGAGAGGGTCCGGATCTATCAGAACCGGACCCTTTCGCAGACCCGTTGCAGCTCACCCACCAGTCATCGACGCGACGCTGACCGCGGCCACCTGATAGTTCGGTCCGCGCCGGTCACAGCGCACCACCCGTTCACCAGAGCAAACTGTGTGGTCAGCGCGATGGAGTTGGTATGCGCAAAGGGTTCGGCTCCGGCCTCGGACACCAAAACCGGTGCGATTTCCCCTAAACAGACACCACTTGAACACGCGCCGGGCGGCTGGCCAGCACGGCCGCCGAGGCCTCCGGCCGCGCAGCCGCCTCCTGTCCGGGAGGCAGCTATGACCGCCCGGCCCGTCGCCCCTGTCATCCCACGTGCCAGCCTCGGCCACCGCCGGCCGGGAGGGCCTGGCTCGGGCCGACCGATGCCGCTGGCCAGCCCGCCGGGCCGGCCGGATGTGGTCTACGGGTTCGGCCGGATCGACGCCTCGGGCCGGGTCGCTGACCGGGTGACCATCGCCGCGCTGGGCTGGCGCGGCGGTGACCGGCTGACGGTCACCGCCGAGGCCGGGTGATGATCGCACGCCGCGCCCCGGGCGGCATGGTCACCGTGCCGGACCGGCCCTACGTCGTGATCCCGGCCGCGCTGCGCCGCCGCTACGGGCTGCGGGGTGCGGGCTGCGGGTCGGTGATCGCGTGCTACTGGCACGCCACCCCCGTGGGCGCGCGCGAGCTTATGCTCCGCCAGGACACCCCGCTGGCCGCCGACGTTAAGGACACGATCGCCGCTCGGCTCGACGCCGCCCAGGAGCGGTTCGCCGTAATCGAGCACGGCCACGGCGGCGAGGACGACGCCGAGCAGTCAGCCGACGCCCAGCCCGCTTCCTTGTAGCGGCCACCAGGGACCTGCCGCCGCTGGAACAAGGCCGCGCGAGACTGACGAACGCGTTTCGGTCTGATCGACTTTCGGCGGCGGGTTTACGGCTAGGGCGTGTGGTGGAAGGCTCGGGTAATTCTTACGATCTAGGTTCAGGCGGGGATTTGTCCGCAGGCGCTGCGGTGTCTCGCACCTTGTTTCGCGTGTGAGGGTAGATGGACCAACACCGGCCCGTTCACCGGACGATCGTTGTTTTCGACGTTGAGGGTTTCGGGGATCGCCGCCGGACTAACCGTGATCAGGTAACGGTCCGTGAGGGCCTGTACCGGACAGTCGGGGCCGCGTTCCAGCAGGCGGGCTTGCCCTGGGACGACGATTCCCGCGAGGACCGTGGTGACGGCCTTTTTGTCTTGATCGGGCCGGAGATGCCCAAGAGCCTGTTCGTGGAGTCGTTGCCGTCGGCCCTGGTAACAGCGCTGAATACGCATAATCGCGGGCGTCCGCGTCAGGAGCAGATCCGGCTGCGGATGGCGTTGCACGCCGGTGAGATCAACTATGACCAGCACGGAGTCACTGCGGCGGCGGTCAACTTGGCGTTCCGGCTGGCTGATGCCGGACCGCTGAAGGCTGCGCTTGCGGGTTCCCGTGGCGTGCTCGCGGTCATCGTCTCGTCCTGGTTCTTCGATGAGGTCGTGCGGCATATCGCAGCTGACGGCGCGGCCCGGTACCGGCCTGTGCCTGTGAGCGTGAAAGAAACCATGACAACCGGCTGGATCTGCTTGCCAGATGATCCCTCTTTCCTGGGTGAGGCGGAGCGGGATAAGGTGACGGGCGGCTCGTCGTGGCCGACGGTCTTCGCGCCGGTCCCGCCGTCGCCATATAAGGGGCTGCGCGCCTTCGAAACGGCGGATCGAGATCTGTTCTTCGGGCGGGCGGGCGTCGTTCAGGAGCTCGTGCGCGCGGTCGCCACGCGGGCGCTGGTGCCCGTCGTCGGGGCATCAGGAGTGGGAAAATCGTCGGTCGTGCATGCGGGCCTTGTGCCGCACTTGGAGGAGCAGGACGCGGGCTGGGGTTTCGTGGCGATCCGGCCGCGCCCCTCTTTGATGCTGGCGCTGGCTGCCGGCTTGGCGCGGCTGTCAGGCTCGCCTGTACCGGTGACGGCGGCTGACCTGGAAGCTTGGCAAGAGCGCCTGTCGCGGCTCAGTCTTAGCGGTGCCGCTGAGCTTGCCGGTACTGGTCCGGGCTGCGAGCGGGTCCTGGTGATAGTCGATCAGTTCGAGGAAGTGCTTGCGCAGGACTGCGAGGTGATTCTGCGGCAGTTGGCTGAGCTTCCCGATGACGGGCCGCTGACGGTAGTCCTCACGTTGAGAGAGGACTCGTTCGGGACCTTCTTCGTGCGTCACGAGAGGTTCGGCGAACGGCTCCGACGCAGCGCTGTGGCGCTGCGCGGCATGGACCGTGACGAGCTGGATCAGGTGGTGCAGGTCCCCGCGGCGCTGCGCGGCGTGCGGATCACCGATCCCCTCGCGGAGGAGCTAGTGGGAGCGGTCCTGGATCGTCCGGGCGCGCTGCCGCTGCTTGAGTTCTCCCTGGATCAGATGTGGCGGACCCTCGGGCCAGGGCAGCAGGTACTGTCCTTCGACGCCTATGAGGAGATCGGCCGCCTGGACGGCGCGCTTGCCGCGCATGCGGACAAGGTTGTAGACGGGCTGAACGATACAGAACAGGGTGTTGTCCGGAACCTGTTCGTGAACCATCTCGCCTCCCCGGCACGGCGCGACAGCCGTCAGGTGCTCCGGCGATCGGACTGCACGCCGGGCGAGTGGCAGATCATGGTTCAGCTGGCCGATCAGCGGCTCGTGACGATCAGCCGCGACGACGACGGTAACCAGACAGCCGAGGTGGTCCATGAGGCGCTGCTCCGGGCCTGGGGCAGGCTCCAGGGCTGGATGGATGCCGAACGCCCCTTCCGCAGCTGGCGGCAGTTCATGCGTGATGAGATGAGGCTGTGGACCGAAACCGGGGGCAGCAAATCTCTGCTCACCGGGACACTGCTGGCAACGTCAGAGCGGTGGCTGAGCGAGCGGGCCGCTGACCTGAACCTCGATGAGCGCCATTTCGTCGAGATGAGCCTTTCCCGCCGCGCCGAAGAGGAACACCGTTACCAGGTGCTGTATCAAAGGTCCCTGGCTCGGTCACTCAGCCACGCTGCAGAGGTGGCAAAAGATGCTGAAGATAATGTGCTGGCCTTGCTCCTCGCCGTCGAAGCAGCTGAGCGCTCACCCGACGTCCACGCCGATCGGCTGGTCCGCGCCTGCCTGGCCCGCGTTAGATCTGCCCAGACTGACGTTATTCCCCAGGCGGCCGCGCTTTCGGCACGTGCGCGGTTCCGGCAGCGTCTGACCTTGGCTGATTGGTCGCGACCCGATCTAAACCAGCGCTGGGTAGTCGGCAACCCGGAGACAGGCCTTATCGTCAATCAGAGCGGTCGAGTCATCTACGGCGGTGACGGCGTCATCTCGATGCCCGGCCCCGTAGTGGTGGCCGCGTACACGCAGGCAGGGGTCGTGTGTCTCGGGACCGAAGACGGTGAGCTGGCTGTGTGGCAACTTGCAGGTCGCGCTGAGAAGGTCAGCAGCCGTGACCTCGGGGTACCCATTGCATGTATAGCGGTCAATGATGCAGGGAAGATGGTCGCTGCTGCATGTGACGATGGCGTCGTCCGGGTGCTTGACGCGGAAGACCTTTCGGAAATGGCACACCGGCCGTCGCCGGGTTTCACGATGGACATTGACATCTGCGCTGACCGCCTGGTGGCGGCACTTAGCTACACTCGCCAGATCCGCGTCTGGGATCTAGTATCCCGGGACCCTGTACGCGAATGGGCCGCGGGTAAAGATGCCGCACGGGTGGCCATCGATCCCAGTGAGGATTACATTATAACCGCTGATGACGTCGCCAGCGGTGATATCTTCGGTTTCCCGCTAAGCGCACGAGTCCTGATCGCGTGGGCGCGGCAGGCCGCCGGCCGCCAGCTAACAGAAGCCGAGCGGCGTCATTACATCGAAGATCCGCCGGTCTGACCATCGGCGGACCTGCGCAGGACACGAAGCGAATGGGGCTCCACGCGTACCAGGTGACTGGATACGGTGTTACTACGTCGGGGTATGGCGGCGGTGTCTAGCGCGATCTCCCATAGGCCGTGATATGGCGGCGCGGGCACTGCGAATGACGCTTCATCCCGGCTCGGATTAAACAGCAGCAGGAAGGAATCGTCCCTGATGGGTTGCCCGCGCGGGTCGGGTTCGGTGATAGCCTCACCGTTGAGGAAAACCGCGACCGCGTTGCTATTTTCGCCATCCCAGTCCGCTTCATCCATTTGCTGGCCCGACGGGCTGAACCAGACAATATCGGCCATTTCGCCCTGCCGCCGGGGGCCGCGGAAGAACCGCCGCCGCCGGAATACCAGGTGCTCATGTCGGAACGCAATGAGCAGTCGTGCAAACTCGACCAGATCGATATCCGCATTAGCCCAGTTTATCCAGGAGATCTCGTTGTCCTGACAGTAGGCATTGTTGTTGCCCTGTTGGGTGCGGCCTGGTTCATCGCCCGCCTGCAGCAGCGGGACACCTTGGGAGAGCAGAAGCGTCGCAAGGAAATTGCGCTGCTGCCGCCCGCGTAGTCCCCGCACGCAGGATCGTCGGCTGGGCCCTCCACGCCACAGTTCCAGGACCGGTTGTCGTCAGAACCGTCCCGGTCGTCCTCGGCGTTAGCCTGGTTATGCTTACGATCATATGACACCAGATCCCGCAGGGTGAAGCCATGGTGGCAGGTCACCAAGTTGACGGAGGCGACTGGGCGCCTGCTGGAATTCTGGTACAGATCACTCGACCCGGTCAGCCGCGAGGCGAACTCGGGCAGTACGTGCTGGCCACGCCAGAAATCACGGATCGTGTCCTGGTACTCGGCATTCCATTCAGTCCACAGAGGCGGGAAGTTCCCGACCTGGTATCCGCCCTCGCCCGCATCCAACGGCTCGGCGATGAGTTTCACCTGTGACACGACCGGATCTTGCTGGACCAGGTCGAAAAACGCGGACAGTCGGTCCACCTCGTGTAGTTCGCGCGCGAGAGCGGGCGCCGAGTTGAACCGGAATCCGTCCACATGCATTTCATGGATCCAGTACCGAAGGGAATCCATTACCAGCTGCAGGACCTGGGGATGACGCATCTGCAGACTATTCCCGCAGCCGCTGTACTCGACGTTGTACCTCGGATCGTCCGGGTGCAGCCGATAATAAGCGGTGTTGTCGATACCGCGAAAAGAAAATGTCGGTCCGAGATGGCTGGTCTCAGCGGTGTGATCGTAGGCGACGTCGATGATTACCTCAATCCCGGCCATGTGCAGCCTCTTTACCATCCCCTTGAACTCATTCACCTGCTCGCCGCAGTCGCCAGAGGAGGAATAGCCGTTGTGCGGAGCAAAGTAGCCGATGGTGTTGTAACCCCAGTAATTGGTGAGGCCGAGAGCTGTCAGGGCGTGCTCAGTCACGAACTGATGGACCGGCATGAGCTCCACGGCGGTAATACCCAAGCGCTTCAGGTAGTCGATCATTACCGGATGGGCCAGCCCCGCGTAGGTGCCTCGCTGCTCCGGCGGGATCTGCGGGTGACACATCGTCAGGCCGCGCACATGCGCCTCGTAGATCACCGACTCGTTATACGGGTGCTGAGGTCGTCCGGTGCTGTCCCAGGCGAAGAAGGGATTGATCACCACCGACCTCATCGTGCACGGCGCGCTGTCTGTGGCGCTTGGCCGGTAGCGAGAGAACCCGCGATCATAACCGAACACGGCGTCATCCGCCTTGACCGCGCCGTGGAAGGCTTTCGCGTACGGATCAAGCAGCAGCTTGGCCGGGTTGCACAGCAAACCCCGTACGGGATCCCACGGGCCGTGTATCCGGTACCCATACACGGTTCCCGGACCTACACCAGGGACATAGACGTGCCAGACCAGGCCATCGACCTCGGTCAGGTCGATCCGCGTCTCCCCTTCGGCATTGAACAGGCACAACTCCACCCGCTCGGCTACCTCCGAGAACAACGCGAAATTCGTACCCACCCGTCCCAGGTGGCACCGAGCGGATACGGCGTACCCGGCCAACTTCTCATGCCGCCCTCCCCAGGAGAGTACTCCGCAACGCCGTCCCGGATGCTCCTAGAGTGACATACCGCCACAGACGCTCGCCAACTCCGGGAAACACCAATCCAGATCTGCGAATTGAAAAAGTTGCCAGAAGTCGAGTCAAGTCCATCCTTTCTCTTTATAGGCGCCCGCTGGCAGAACAGCGCTTAAATCACGAGCGACAGCGATGGCGACAACAACCAGTGCAGGTTCCTGGCCAGGCTGCTCTGCGCCACGAGCGTCGTGAGCCCTGTGCTGCCCAGCTGTGTCCGATCGATCTTCGGCGGCACCACCGAAATCCAAAAGGAAATCATCGCCCGCGGCCTGGGCCTGTAGCCTGACCAGGTCTTCTACGAAGTCCGTGCTCCCGGATCCTGACACGATGTTAGAAGAAAAGTTAGAACTGGCCCTGTTGCGGAAAACCATGTCGCGCAGTGCAGGACCGTGCAGTCCAGAGCTTCTGCCTTGGGGCCGCAGAGCAGTTGAGGCCGGATCGACAGGCATCGGGGGTCGGCGGTCGACAGCACCCTGAGTGACCACGAAAGCTACGGAGAACGCGCACACTCCCGCCGTTATCTCGAGCCCATTTTTGGGTGTCTTCGTCGTAACCGCCGAGGGGTTTTCGCTGCGGCGGTGACACGTTATCTGAAGTCTGTCTACGCCGCAGAACCGGGCGACATCGAGGACTTCGCTCCTCGACAGATACTCGGAGCCTGACCACGGAAAGTGACGAGGGAACTGTCGGGAGGGTGGCTGATTCCGACGCTACCTCCGCCGGTACCTGTGCCTGCAATCACAGGGCCCCCAGGTCGCCAATGGCAAGCCGACCCGGCGCACAGGGCCGCCCGCGGCCCGAGCACCGGAAGCGGCGCGGCAGCAGAGCCATTCCAGCACGCGGGAACCGCTACAGGGAGCAACGAAGCCCGTGTCGGTGCACGAGGTCCGCAGTCAGCGCGGGACGCTCCCGCGACGACATGTCTACGCCGCAAAAAGGCCCGCCTACCAGGCATTATCTGCAGACGACTTCAGATAACCGCCGTTCGGCGCCCTCGCCGCATCGTTCGTGACTCTCAGCTTGGGCATCCAGAACAGGCTGAACTGCGCTGCAACCGGTGCAGGTCGTGCCGCTTCTATCCGCCAGCCGGTGTCAGTGCGACGCTGACACCCGGCCTGTCTCGTAGGCGGTGATGACGAGCTGTACCCCGTCCCTGGCGCCCAGCTTGTATTCATCTCCTCTTCCTTTAGCTGGGCTTATAACTGCAGTCTAAACGGGCGGACCCGGCTGAGCCGGATCTCGTCCTTCCCCGCTGCCCAGCGGGCACGGGTGGCGGGGTGATGATCGCCCGCACCCAGTGCGGGTGCTTGGCATCGACAACGGCTATAGTGGTCCCGTGCTCGGCGAGGGCAGCATTTCCCCAGTGCGCCTCGCAAGCTCAGTGGCGGTAACCGTCAGCTCGTTGTTGCTGGTCATCGTTCCTGTCGGTCATACAATCCGCAATGGTGCGCTGTGCTCTCCTTTATCATCTTCATCATCTTCATCATCTTCATCATCTTCATCATCTTCAATTGGCCATTCGCATTTCTGAATTACTTCCGAGCCTGGACTGTGGCCTCAAGTGGCTAGGTGATTGTGTCATCCGGATAACGCCCCGATATCCATCGGATATGCAAATCATCTCGCCTGAATAACGCTCTAATTACGCCTAGAAGACCAGGCACGCCTCGAACCGCCATGCTGCCCTGGTCCTGGTGGAGTTCATGACGCCACGGGAATGATGACGATGAGCCAGAACGCCCGGGCGACGATGCCGGTTACCAGGTCGGCGATGGCCGTGCCCCGGCCAGCCTCGTTCTTGTTCGGCTGAACTGGCGAAGACGATCGCTAGGATGCCGAGGACGATCCCGCTGTAAGGTATGACGAGCGAGCAGTTGCCCAGGACCATGGCGGTGATGGCGAAGTCTTTCGGGCCATCGGCAGGCGACTGAGCGTACTGGCCCTGAGGGAAATGCTGGCCCTGCGGAGGATACTGCCCCTGCGAAGGACTTTTGCGGCGACTGCTCGGGTGGCGGGACGTACTGCCCCGTATCAGGGTATATCCTGCCATACTCGTTGCCCATAATGATTCTCCTCCTAATTACGGTTTTGGTTATTTGGTAATTGGCGGGAAGATCAACCACTCACCCCCGCCAGGAAGCTCTCGGTCTCGGCGACCAGCGCCCCGGCCCAGACCCGGATCAGCCGGTGGTTCCGGCGCCGATCCAGCAGGAAAACAGTGACGCAGATGATCAGCGCCGAAATGTAGACGGTGCTAAGCAGGACGGAGACCCGGAACGGATCGTTCAGGATGTGCACTATGGCGGTCATGACTCCTCCTCGGAAGCCCCTCGGAGGGGAGGTTGTAAGCGCCCTTTCCCCCGTTGTGCTCCAGTAGCAACTCTATACGGCTATTTCCGTGAGGCGAACAGGCTTTGGTCACTTCTAATCGACTGAATCCTGCTAAGTCATATTTAATCGCTTTACGGCCGCCGACGAGTACGCGTCGGCCGCCTGACGTCGAGCGTATGGATGGTACTTTCCCAGGGGAATGATGGACAATATCGGCCAATTAGGAGAGATAGCCCTAATGGCACACCAGGGAATGCAACATCGTGGTCAAAGTGATGACGTGTGATGCCTGCGGTGCCCTGCGCCCGCCGGAGCAGTCGATCGAGCTGCCCTCGAACCCGCTCTGCGTCAGCTGGATGTGCAAGGGACCGTGCCAGGAGAAGCCGCCACCGACCAGGAGCGAGCGCAAGCACCAGCGCCGGCCGGAAGAGTTACGGTGGCAGATTGACGGCCACATACGCCAGCCGCCGGACCGGTAGTGTCGCCGTCTTAGGGCCGGAATAGTGTGGCTCCTGCTCGCAGGCCCTGATCAAGCTCCCCGGAGGCCGTGATGGGTTGTGGCTGATGCTGGATGGAGGGTCATGGCACGGAATCAGGCGTTGGATCGCCATCGGCTCCGACGACCGCTGCCCGCGAGGGTTAGGAAGCGCGGTGGTTGAAGAGCCTGTCCATGGCTTCTGAGCCGGTCGTCAGGATCGGCCGCAGTTCGCGCCTATAAGCTACCTCGGTGCCGCACGCCCGGTGCGAGTGCGGCGGGAAGCGTCGGCGCGGAGCACCGACGTCTTGGCCCAAGAACACGCAATTCGGCAAGGATCAGCTCACCCGAGAACGACGCATTACGAGTCAGACGAAAGTCGTCCACCGGCGTCCACGCCGGTCCTCGGTCCCAGATCAACGCCGCGTCGAGTGTCCGCTTGGGCCACGCGGGTCCAGGGTTGTCCATGGTTGTTGTTAGCATCCGCGTTAGCACGATCGCGGGCTGTTCGAACGGCTTAGCCTCGATGTTCGATGGCAAGCCGACCCGAACGGAAGGGAGCGAAGCAACCGAGGATCGGAAGCGGCGCGGCAGCAAGTTCCCAGCGGAGTGGCGCATTGTGAGTCGCGGAAAATAATCGCTAGTGTGTGCGAATGATTTGGAGAACTACATCTTCGTTCGAGTGGAACTCAGGGTAGAGCGTTTCGGGGTCCGTATGTATTTTGTAATCCCACACTATGATCCAGATGCCGACTGTGAGGACGGACAAGATCAGGTATAGGGCATAGCCGCGTCGCTTGCGCTGGTCAAGAGCGAAATCGAGCGGGTATCGCATCAATCCAAGCTTCGACCAGATCTGCGACAAGTTGTCATCAAATTGCTGTTCGACCACCTGCGCGTCCCACCAATATCGATTCATTGAAGGTTATTCAGGCCATCCGGTAGAAATGCAAGCCAATTACCGCTGAGATAGTTGTCGCGAACGTGCTGAGCGGGCGGCGATAATCGGTGTGCACGA